>Ga0302114_10001685_pt1 | contig 14495 bp, 14 predicted proteins | sample AG5_Surface_MG_FD_203107 | JGI IMG/M metagenome (GOLD analysis project Ga0302114, IMG submission 203107) | Marine microbial communities from Western Arctic Ocean, Canada - AG5_Surface | ecosystem: Environmental > Aquatic > Marine > Oceanic | place: Canada: Western Arctic Ocean | collected...
TCCTGTTAATACTCCAGCTACTGTAAGTGTAGAAGCCATATCAACCGCACCATCTATGTCTACTACGTCTAAATTTGTTGTTCCATCTACGTCTATAGCACCTGAGATGTCTAAAGAAGCTGCACTCACAACACCAGAAGCGTTTAAAGTAGTAAAAGCACCTGTAGAAGCTGAATTTGCACCAATTGGCGTGCCGTCAATAGCACCACCGTTTATATCTACAGTGTTATTAGCTTGCGTTGAAAGGGGTAAGGTAATCCAGGCGTTATTCGCTGCGTTTCGCAGTTTTAATACATTGTTGCTGGTGTCCATCCAAAGTTGAAAAGCATAAGTCGTAGAGGGGGAGGAAGATCCGCTATTAGTTGAACTAATAGCCAATGCCATAGTGTTAATATCTGCTCGGACCGTAGCTCCAGAAGCATTAGAAATTACATAATCATGTTGAGGCATTTAAGACCACCTTTATAGTTACTAAAAATAAGTTAAGTTGCATTTTGATCTTGTCAATATCCACGGGCTAAATAGTAGGCAGTTCTGGATATGCCAGTGCCGCTTGCGTTATAAAAACGTAATGTGAAACCAGTAGCTGATGAGTTGGTTATTGCATAATAATCACCAGTAACCATGTCGTTAGCAGTTATGGCCAAAGTAGGCGTTGCTAAGAACGAATTGTCGTAAGTAAAAGATGTGCCATTGGCATTGGTTGTAGATGTTTCTGATTCAATTCTAAAATAAACTTCGGCTTTAGCTTGCAACTGCGAAACATAAATTTGATGAGTTGGATCTTCTGACGTGCATTGCACCTTAAATTTGAAACCTCTGGCATAATAATTTGCAATTGTGAATTCTTGATAATCACTCCAGGTTGCAGATCCGCTTGCTGGATCATCATTAGTAATAGCAATAAAGAAAGTAGCATTAATATCATCAAAAGAATTGTTATCGATAGCGTCCCAAATATCTATATTTCCAATTCGGTTATCCCAGATGTTTGTAGTTGAATCTGTAGTAAAAGTTATGCTGCTCGACAAACCTACGTTATAAACTTTACCCATGTCAATTTTGTTATTGAGTTCGTATGTGCCTAAGGAATCTAAACCACCGATGCCGTCAATCAAAGGCCAAGTATCGACATAATTAGCAACTGAATCCCATAAAGTATCAGCTTCTAATTTTAATTTTCCAGCATCAACAATCATGTTTGATTTGGTGCCAGCAAAAGTTGTATCGGTGACTGTAGTTTGCGTGCGTTTATCAAATAAATTAGGCGAAACAGTATTGACAATAGATTTGGCAGTAGCAGATTTGTTACCAGTTGAATCAACTGCTTTGATTAAATAAGTGCCAGTCAATAGAGGCATAGAAGCAGCATTAGCAGATCCTGGTATATCAGATCCTATTTTGATCGCCGTACCCCAAGTAGCATTGCTAGTCGCTACAGAATGCCTAATTTCAAAAGTTCCCCCAACTTTGACATCAAGATCGCTGGTTGGTGTCCATGACAAATTAGCTTGTGTGCTTTCAGCTCTTAAATAAAAATTAGTTACATTGGCAGGAGCTGCACCTAAGGCAGTTATATCGGCAGTCGTGTTGGCGTAACCAGATTTTACGCCAGCAGTATTGACAGCTCTAACTCTAAAATTGTACCTTCCTGGCGTAATATCATTAAATTCAAAAAACGTAGCACTAGCAGATCCAACTCTTTCATAATTGCCAGAAGTGCTAGTTAATTTATATTCAACCTCGTAAGCATCAATGCTGACTCCTAACGCTTCCCATTCTGTATTGCTAGCTGCTGTCCAGATCAATCTGGCTTTGGCTTTGACTCCAGAACCTAGAGTCGTTGTCACCAAGCTTTCGGTAACGCCAGTTATTGCTGGATCATTTAAAGCAGGTAAAAGAGTAGTGTTTTTGACTTCAACTATTTTAGATCTTATAAAAGATCTATTGCCTAGTCTGTTAATACCTCTAACTGCAATTATATATTGTCCAGCTTCTAAAGCATCAACTGTAAATATTTCTGAATTTGATTTGTATTTAAACTCAAAGGCACGACCAGAAAGAGAGGCAAGACCAAAAGTCATACCAGCATTTAATTTAACTACGGATATATCATAGGATATTACTTCGGCTGCATTGGCTTGATCCCAATTAATAGTAATACGATTAAATATATTGGGTTCTGCAAAAATTAATTCTTCAGTAACCGTGGTTATGACTGGTGCTTCAACTCTTGAAAAATTGGGCAGATTAGTATTTGGTGCTGTATCTTCGGGAGTTATAGTTCCAAAGTTGTAAACATCATCGTCATATTCTCTTGCCACGACTTTAACTTCATCATTGTTTTGTAGTTCTAATCGTATAATTCTAAATTTCTTGCCACTGTTAGAATTCAAAGTATTCCAACCAAAGGTTTTTAAAGATATAAAACAAACATCGCCAATTTCGGCACGTAAACCAACAATTGTCGTGGTAAATTGAAAAACTAGACTTTGCCTAGATTGTTTCATATTTATGGTTGCAATCATCGCAGCTCGCTCGTATTGATCCGTATAAGGTAATTCTATTGATTTTTTTAAAACTAAATCATTGTCTTGCTCTTTAAATGTTGTACTTTTAACGATGGCAAAATCACCTTGCGAGTTTTTTTGTGGATTTATAAACGAAGCCTGTATTTCATTGGTTTTATAATCTTTACCACCCATGGCTAGATCGTGACTGCCAACAATATTACTTTCGTCAAAAGTCTGCACTGCCGTTGCTGCTGCATCGATTATTAATTTATATTTACCGCCAGAAAAAATTAAACTGCCACGACATGCTGTGAGTAATTGTTCTATAGCTTTTAAAGGCGTTTGATTGGTTGCTAAAAGACCATTGCAAGTGTATTTTTTTTGCGTTTTATTACCGACTGTAACTATTTGATTGCACTCATTGGCTGCTGCTATAAAAGACGTACTATCAATATTATCTACAGCAATAGATCTGCCATATATAGTGTTAGTTAAATAATCATAAATGCATAAAGCTGGGTTATCTGAATATAAAGGATTGGCATTATTAGTGTTTGGGTGACTTAATTTTTTACCTTTAATGTCAAAATTAATTTGCGGTATGCCTGTCGAACCGAAAATATCATTATCAAATTTTAATCTTAAATAAACATAGGCAACGCCTTGAAGTCGATCAGTAGATTGGAAAGATGTATCACGTTGTAAAAAATAATCTGCTTGTTGGTCTAACGTGCCTAAGTGTTTGCTAATGAATACATTTTTTTCGTATTTTATTTTAATACCCCATAATGGCTGGGTGTATATAGAGAAAGTATATCTATTATCGCCATAGATTTTTTCTTCGTTGAAATAAATATTTTCGATGCTTTCGATTTCACCTTCGCAAATAGCAATGACCATGTGCAAATATTCATTGGCATCGCCTGTAACTTCATAAAATATAGGAGTGCCACCAACTCTACGTTCGCCATAAATTACTGGTAATGAATTGGTATTTCCTTGGGCGTTTGATAAGGCTTTTGCACCTTGACTGGCTAATGAATCTTCAAAGACTGGGACATCCATACCTAAAATCTTCACAGTAGCATCTATGGTTCCAATAATGACTACAGCTCCAATGACTGCTGCTGCCGTGCCAGTAACAAGACCAAAAGTTATATAGGTCCCCACGCTGGTTGCAAAAGCTACCGCAGTCGCTATAGCTTGTGGTGAGGCAAATGCCGAGCTAGTAAAAAATAATCCAACAAAACTTATTAATAATTTTTTTAACATGTTCATATTGGCAACCTGTAGGCTTTGTCAAAAAAATTAAAATCTAAAATGCTTGTTGCATTTATACCAATTGACTCATCAATAGAAATAAATTTAGTACCAATGCACAAATGGCACATATCCCATTTTTGATCGTGTTTGATTAATATGTCACCGTGCCGAGCTTGCACTGGGTTTATAACTAGCAAGCCTAATTCTTCGCATTTATCCGATACTTTTTGAAAATAATTTTTTTGAAATGTAATTGCACCTGCTTTGGTGTTGTATTTTTTATATGCAATCTTCAAAGTTTCAGTACCCAGCATAAAATCTAAGTATTCTAAGATTAAGGTATTGCAATCGTTCATACCCCAAGCAAATTTTTTGCTCATTTTAGGTTCGATAAATTGATTCAATTTAACAATGTCCATTAGCGTGTATTTGCCGGCATGTTAATGGTTGAATTTGGACTGCCGTATTTTGCATTTGCTGTGGCTTTTACTGGTTTAGAATAAATACCAATGCCCCCGCCAAAAGTTGAACTGGTTGCTGTGTCTGATACCGTAATCGTAAAATAATCAGTGCTGGTTGATGCATCGACTACGGTGTGTGTTGCATTCAATGTAGTTGCTAAAACACCGCCGACATCGGTTAGATCTTGTAAAGTTATAATATCGTTATTGCTCAAACCGTGTGCTTTTTTATGAACTTTAATAGTAGTAGAACCAGACGTTGTTTCAATTGGGTTTGTAAAAATTATAAGATCGTCAATATAAGCATTTAAGCCGCCACCACGAACAGAAGCGTTAGCATTAGCAGTAACATTAATTGTAAATTGATTGTCGCTAGTTTGGGCAACGACAGTATGTGTTGCATTTAATTGGCTAACTGGAATACCGCCAACGGTAACAGCGTTAGACATAACAAACGTATCACCGATAACTAAGCCATGATTATATTTATCAATGATTAAAGTATTACTGCCTGAAGTAGTGATAATGGGTTCAGAAATTATGACATCTAAAGTGGTAACAGCTACCGTGATTGTGTCGCTAGTTGCTGCTGTAACTGTTAAATTTTGTGTTAATAAAGAACTATCTATCCCACCAACTGAAGTTGTATCTAAATTTAATGATAAAAAATCATCAACATTTAAAAAATTATCAGTATTAACAGTAATTAAATTGCTGCCCGATGTTGTCTCTACTAAAACCGGCACAATTAAATTATCGTCAACAGTGATTTCAGATCCACCAAACTTGCCGCTTTTTACTGAAGTCAAAGAATCTGGAGCATTAATATCAAAACCATATCCATCTGAATCTATGCCGATTATGGTTTGTTCTTCAGCTCCTTCACTAAAATTTAAGTCTGAAGATAAAACGGTTTCGCCATCTGAAAAAGTTGTAGTAAGAAAGCCATTAATTTTGACTTTATCACCAACGCTATAAGAGCTAGTTGAATGATTGGCGTAGCTGACGTTAATTAATATAGATCCAGATCTTAGGCTAAACGCCGGATTAGTTGGTTTAAGTTCTGTAAATATAGATTTTTCGCCAGGTGCTAAATTATTACTAACAGAAGTAATAGCTCCACCAGAAGCAGCAGATCCGCTTCCCATTGCTGTGGCACCAGCAGTTTGACCCCAGTTCAACTCTTTAACAGCAGCCGAGGCAAAACGGAATCCAGTATCGCCTGGAAAAAAACTTTGTTGTGATTCATTGTTAGTAAAGCGACCAGTTTTTTTATTAAAATCAATAAAATGAGAAGATGCTGAGACTATTAAAGAAGATTTACCGGAGTCTGGATCTTCTTGCACAATTGGATTATTTATTCTGCCACTAAAAATCAATATTGGATCATTGATTAGTTGCTCTGAGCTATTTAAAAAACCTTTGTAAATTTCAATTTTGCGATCGATGTAATTTTCACTTAATAATAAATTGGTATAGGTTTGGTCAACTCCACTTAATGAAATCGATAAACTCTCAACGACAACATCGTTGGTTTCGGTAATATTTGTAAAACTTAATAAGCTGCCGACTGGCGAATATGTGTTGCTATCAAATGTAACTGAAATATAACAATCTGATAAATAATAAGATCCTGAATCTAAATGCAAGTTGAGAAGATGAAAAGGGCGATTGGCACTTTTTACTATTTCTTGTTGAACTGCTGTCGAAGATCCTCTATCCATTTAAAATATTTCAACTAATTCAAAATTTAAACTAAAAGTCGCTGACGTGTTGGTGCTAAAAGTTGTTATATCATTTACAAAACTGCAAACAAACGGCACTGATGCAAAAGTTATAGTTTCATTGTCTGCAACTGTGTTTAAAAGATTTGGGGCAAACGCTAAAGTTGCTGTGCTGTTGCTTGCTGAGTTCATGTCTGCGGTTGCCATGTAAACTTTGTTGTGACCAGAAAACTTAAAGAAATCGCCAGCTTTTATAATGCCGTTAGTAGATGCCGATAAACCGTCAATACTAGCGGAACTAACCCCTAGTGCTAACGCTCCATTGATTACTGGATTTTGTGAGGTGATACCTTGTGAAACCGATATAACGGGTGGCGTAAAAGTAAAAGTTTCAAACTGTCCACGTTGTGCCATTGCAAAAGCGTAAATCGGTGCAAATTCGGCTCTGGTTAATGGGGCATAGCTAACTTTAAGCACCCATCTTTGACCACCCCTGGTTCTTACTTGCCGTTGTAAATTTTGAGCTACAGAAACTAAATTTGGTTCTATCGATTGAATTTCAACTGAAGATGGGGCTGGACTGGTTGGAAAAGTGCCACTCATTATGCAAACCCTCTACGCCCATGCTTACTAAATTCATTTTGTATAATTGCTGAAATAGTTGGAGCGTTTTCGGTAATTGCTTGCAACGTATCTTTAGAATCAAAACTCTGAATGTTGTAAGTTATGTTGACGTTAGGCGTTTCGCCGCCAGTACCGATCTTATCGTTGGGCGTTACCATACCAGTTCTGCCTGGCGTAAATAATTCAGGTCCTTCCTCACCTACAAGAAAAGTTTTTCCTGCTCCAATCGTGCCACCTTTAGCTGCTTTACCGTCTACGCCACCAAAACCAAGAGCATTTTTAACTAAACCAACCGCTTGTTGCACTATAAATACTCTAATTAATTCAGCTAAAATTTGTTTTAAAATACCATCCATCATGTCTTTTAGACCTTCGGCACCTTTGCCAATATTCATAAAAGCATCCGTCAAGCCGCTTTCTAAAGTATTACCAACTTTGACACCTAAAGCCTCCATATCAGCAAATTTATTTGCACCATCGTTAAAAACTTGATTAAACCCCTCGCCAAACTTATTTAAAGATTTTGTCGTTGTACCAAAACCAGCACCACCTTTGTTTAGTTCATCTAATTTAGCTTTGGCATTTATAGAATCCATACCTACTTGTCTGATTTTTTCTGCAAATAAGCTGGCTTGCATTCCCCCTTGTCCTGTAGCTTCGCTATACAGTGCGGTCAAAGAGGTTATTTTTGACAACTCTACTTCCATTAAGGGTAGAGAATCTAAGGCATTTAATATTGCGATTGCAAAATCTAAAGCTGTGTTTTTTGCCTTTACAAACCCTATTTCGAATATGTCTAAAAAACTTCCAAAAGCAATTACAGAGTCAGCTACTTGGTTTACTAAAGTTATGCCAATTGTTTTACCTAATTCATCAAAGGTTCCATCTAAACCACGTCCTGTTGCTAAAAGGTTTGAAAACTTACTTGATATTTGTTCTAAAGCAGGTAAAAACGCACCCAAAATTGAGGCAACAACAGAGGTAATCTGTTTTTTAATAATGTTAAAGGCATCTGCAAATTTTTCTGCTTTTTTTATGGTTTGCCGACTAATAATTAAACCAAGATTCTCTGCTTCTTGATAAAACTCTTTTAGGCCAGCAGATCCATTTTTTAAAGTTGCAACCAAAGCTACACCTTCAGAATCAAAAAATTTAAAAGCCAATCTAACTTGTTCGCCGGCATCTGTAGTATTAGCTATTGCATCTGCTACATCAAAAAAGACATCTTCAATGTTTCTTAAATTATTATTATTATCAAATAATTGTATGCCTAAAGATTCTAATGCTTGTTTTGCTTCTCCTGTGCCTTTTGCTGCTTCTGCGGTTCTACGGATAAATCTTTGTAAACCCATGTCTAAGGCTTCTACTTTCACACCTGTTTGCTCGGCTGCAAATCTTAATTTCTGTAAAAACTCTGGATCTATACCTAATTTTTGTGACGTTTTGCCAATTTTATCTAGCATTGAGACATATTTAGAAACTACAAAACCTACAGCAGCTACAGCAGCAGCAATCCCAGCAGCAACTTTTGCCAAGCCTTTGCCTACTCCTAATGCAGAACTAGCTAAGCTCTTTATCATTTTTGTAGCTTTTTTAAATGGACTAGAAAATTTGTCCACTGCTTGAATCATTATTTTAAACTTTTCCATTATTTTTCTTTTCTAATATTTTTAAATAAGCTATCCATCCTACAAACTCGTCAACTGTTATCACGCCTATTTCATCTAAAGTTTTGTGTAAACGATCTGCTAATGCGTATTGCGTGAATAGATCCACATTAGCTGCTATTTTTTTTCTGCCGTCTCCACATCCTCAGTTCCCATAATCCAACTGCCGATTTTAGTTAGCACACCAACATCAACGTTGTTCATAAGTTTATGTTTATCTTCCATAGTAAATAATTTATTACCATCGCTATCTAAAGCCTTGTGTATTAGTGCATAAGCAAGCAAAGCTAGATCATCATTTTTTGAAAGACGATATAGCTTGCTTGATTCCTGTAAAGTCAGGGGTTTTGCATAGATAACAAAAGGGTCACTCTCGTCACTCCATTCTTCAACCGTCATAGATCTAATATCCATGCTGTTGAAATGGGTAACTGCTTTGTCTATAGCACTCATTTGCTACACCGTTGCTGTACTTACAGCACCTGTATAGGTAGCCGATATTGATGCTTCAACCATGCCATCAAATGTTCCTGTAATGGATTTTGATGTAACGATTGCAGAACCACTGTAATAAGTGTCGCCTGATGTTGCTCCTTCTGGATATAAAACCAAAGTTACGGTTGCACCTGGTGCTAATGCAGTTTGTCCTGCGGAGTCTGTTTCATCCCAAAATACATCAATAGAAGCATCTGCACTGGTTAACCCAGCGACGTAAGTTCGTGCTGTTGTACCCATTTTTGATGTTTCAATTGTGTCTGCATTGGTATTGAGACTCCATGTTCTAACTTCTGCTACTACAGCCGTGCCTATTTTTACTAGACCTTCTGATCCTGTATGTGTTGCCATTGTTATTCCTCATTTTTTGTTTGTTTTTTACTTACGGATTTGGAAGTTTTACCTTCTTTTGTCCAACCTTTTTCTAATAAATACTCCACCTGGCTAATATGAGCTTCTATGCTGCTAGTGCCATCTGGAGAATATAATTTTTCTGTCATAATTTATTCCTAAACGTGTGTTTGCGGTGCGTTTTCAATCGTCATATATTGAATGCGATAGTTCATCGATATAACCGCTACTGGCTGATCGCCTTCACCGTCAAAGTTAATTTCTGTGCTTTCCAAATACAGATCCTTTGCTTTGCCGCTTAAAGTTAAGTTGTTTGCTAAAACTGTTTCTACTTCTTGTGCAATGTTGTCCACAACATCGTCAAAATTAGAGGTCGCTTTGACATAACCTTCAACCACCAATGATAAATTTCTTAACATTGTTCGAGTGCCAGATCCAATAGTTACCGGCTCGCTTTCTTCGGACTTAGTAAAGATCAAAAGACCAGGCAAGTTTGCCGATCCTAATGGGTAAACTCGGCTCTCATAAACACGCGATGCAGTCGTGTTTAACCCTGTTAAAAGGGTTTTCACGTTCTCTCGTATGTTTTGCCGTGTATGTGCCATTATTGAGTTTCTAAGACCAATTGAGTTACGCCAGTGCCATCGGGTTGAACACTGATAATGTTATAAGTAACGCTCTGTATTTGAATCGTATCGCCAATCTCAACGCTAGGCATATCTGCTGTTCGTCCAGTCGTAACTGGTTGAAAAGACTCTATTTCCATGCCGGTGCCAGGATCTATTGCAAAATATTCTTTATTAAGTATTACTTTAATAACTGAAGCAGATCCATTAATCGTAATCGTTGCCGATACGCCATGAGATTCTGTTTCAAAATATCCAGCTAGATCTGCGGACGATTCCAATACCATTACTTAGCCTTTTTTTTAGCAGGTGCCTTTTTTACAGCTCTATCTGCTTTTGCTTTGGGCTTATCTGTGACATCGCTAGCCGTTCCGTTTGATACGTACTGTCTTGCTTCGCTTGTAGACACTTCCACAATTGAATTTTTTTTACGCATAATGCCGCTAATATAAGCATCCATTTCCATTTTAATCTGTGCCATTTTTTACTCCTTGAGAGAAGGGGAGCAATCTCCCCCTCAATCAAAATTAATTAGACTGTTATGTCTTTAATTACTGCAAACGCATTTGGTATTCTTACCGCAACATCAACATCTTGGAAAAACGCTATACGAGTTCCACCAGAAGTAGATAAAGTTGAAGAATCGACAACTACATCAACACCGGACCAGAAACCAAGCATTACTTGTGAAAAATCACCAAGCAATAAAGCGTGACAAGATCCAGAAACATTACCTTTGGTCAATGTGCTAGGTACGTTAGTAGAGGCCGTGACTGCGTGTCCTAAAACATTGTTGCTGTCATTGAGAATGAAGTTACCTTCAACACCACTTGTTTGTCTTGGTATTTGTCTCATTGCACCAACTACGCCTGGAGTAGTAAGGAAGTTCAAAGTTCCTGTTAGAGCATTATCAGCAGCTATTGCAGCTTCCATGTCTACTACTTTAGGATAAGTTAAAGCACCACCGTTGGTACCAATAGCAACTACATTAGCATCAGACTCAGTTAAGATTCCTGATGGCTCATTAGTAGCACCACCAGCAATTGCAACTTGGTCAATTTTTGCTGCCATAGTTTGCACTACATCATTTCTTAAAATAGCTTCAATAGACGGATCTGATTGAAGTGCTAATTTTCTTGTGTAGTCAACGTAAGTGGCAAGCGTTTTTGGAGCCATAGTTACTTGTGCAAAAGTAGCAGCACCTTCAGTTGGTGCAGCACCTTCAGCAACAAACGCTGTGTTAGTTACAGAAGCACTTAACTTAGGAATTGCAATATCGCCTTGTAAGCCAGTCATAATTCGCCCACCTAGTCTTGTAACCTGTGCAGCAGCGTATAATTCGCCGATGAACTCGTTAGCTAAGTGTTCAGTTCCTTTTAAAAAACCACCTTGTGAATTAGTACCAACCGTTTGATCCCTTTGTCCCCAGCCAATGTCCATTGGTAGGTAGAATCCTCTGGCTTCTTTGCCAGAACGACTTGCAATCTCTTGTGAGATTTCTCTTTCTAAACCTGCGTTAGACCAGTCATTCGATGATGCTGCTCTTATTGCGTTTAGCATAGAGTACTTGCCTCTCTCTTGTTTATTCATTCCGACTTGTGCGTTAGGTGTTTCTAACACTGCATCATCTGAAATGTTGTCAAGTAATATACCTCTAAACTGTTCGACGGTATGTCCTTGACCAATTGATTCATCAGCTAACTTTCTTTTATTGTGTTTAGTTGCCAATGCCATAATTTCTTTTGCTTCTTTAGCCATTTCAGATCTAACAGTTATAGCTGCTTCGTTTCTTACTTCGTCTAAATTAACTTCCGATTTTACTTCTTCTGTCATAATTTTTTCCTTTGAAAAATTGTTATTAATAGCAGGGGTATTAACCTCTGCACCTTGTGATCTAGCTACGCCGACCATTGGATTAGTGTCTGCTGGCAATGCCACCAAACTAGCTTCCATCGGTGTCCAGGTAGCTCTATACGTTGCATCTTCGGCAGAATCGTCTCTAACCATAGAGTTGATTCGATATCCGACTGATACTGATTTTCGGATGCCATCCAAGACATCTCGCCAAGCTGATTCCGCTAAGTCACTTCTCCCGAAGCGAATTTGTGCCAATGTCCTATTGGTTGTTGTATCAAGCTCAAATGATTCTACGATGCCAACTAGAGACTCAGTGTTATGGTCGAGTAAAACCGGCATATTGCCGCTTCTTGCCCATTCCATGTCTACTGATTCTCGGTTGTGATCTAAAATCTCATAACCAAAGCTACGCTCGACTGGTTCTTCACTCGATAAAGCAATACGGACGGTTCGTTTTTCTTCGTCTATATACTCAGCTCTTGAAAGATCAATTGATCGATAGCTTGTTTCAGAACTTACAGCTCTGTTTTTGTCCTCTATTTCAGTTGCTTCAGCTTCTACTTTTTCTACAAAGTCGGCTTTGGCTTCTTCTATTTCTGGATTTTCTATTACTTCATCCATTTCCTTTATCTCCTCGGATATGTGTTGTAATTGCGAATCGTTAGATTCACTTCTCAAATCTAAATTTTTATTAGATCTAAAAACTGTTTTATTTTTTTTCTTCATAATTTACCTCTAAGCAGAACAGCAAAACCCGTAGACCATTGCGATAACAAAACAAAGAGAGTGCCACCTTGTTTCGCTTTTTGCTCGACACAAAATAAATTGTGTTCCCACCTCAACTGCTTATTCATTGTCGCCGCCTTGTATTTCTGGCTCTACGGATGTTGTCGCTGCTCCAAATGGTTGGAACGCCGTACTCACGCCGTATTGTTCTGCTAGTCTTGTTTCACGGTCATGCTGTTCAAATAATTCTTCAACATCACGACCATAAGTAGATTGGATATCTGCCATCGTGACTTGGCCTGATTTCAGACCCAATATATTTGCCTGGATCTCTTTTTGTGGGTCTACATAACTCCAGGATCTAGGAATAAAAGTTGCTGAATCGGCAAACTTATCAAACCTGGTCATAGGTAATGGGATTTGGTTGGTAGTCATTGCCATCTCTAACCACTGTCTAAAGACTGGTTCTATAAAATGAGCAACGACAAATTCTTGGATAACAGCAAATTGCGATCTATCTTCTAAGGATCCAGCTCTAATTGAGCTGTAGTTAACAGAACTTAGATCGTTTGCTAATGAGTGATAGCTAATATTAAGACCGCTTGAAATACCTCTAAGCATAGCTTTTTCAAAATCATCAAAGGCCGAAGTAGGGTGGTTGGGTTCAAACGATTTAAAATCCATGCCGCTTGGTAATTGCTCAAAACTACCAGGCGTTGCTTCCATGACTGGTGTGAACGTATCTTCAAAATCTTCGCCAAGGTAGCCATCACCGCCTGGGCTGGTATAGAAACCCATCTTGCAAGCTGCTAGACGACTTGCAGTAAGTTCAGCCAATCTATAGCCGTTAAGTTGATGTATTTTATCCATGGCCGTTGATGTCCATGGCACGCCTCTAGTCATCTCTGGTCGTTCTTGAATGTAGGCATGAATCATTTCATCTGCCGGCACTCTGATATATTCTTTAGTGCTTGCAGTGTACAAATAGGAATCATCGTAGGGATGGTTTTTAAATAAATGATAAGCAAGCGGTTTACCAACTGTGTTGCACTCAACGCCCATTCTGATTTTGGAATCGTTGCTATACGGTTCGTTTAATTCTTCATCTAAGTGGTCTGCTTCGATAAATTGTAGTGAATAACCGAAACGATTTTCTTTGGTCTTAACGTGTTTGACTAAGCACTCGCCATCCCTTGCTAATGTTTCAATGAATAGTTTTTGTGCATCTATAAAACTTAGTTTGCCGGTTACCGTGCAGCTTTCTTTTTTGCACCACTTAGCAAATTCTCTTTCGATTATTTGATTGCCAACTATATCAAGCTGTCCATTTTCGTCTCTAGCTTTGCATGACAATCTAATGCCTTTTTGACCGACTACATTAGATCCTAATAAAGCCAAATACCTTCGCACATACGAATCGTTGCGAGATAATTCTCTGGATCTATCACGCAAGGTTCGTAAAACTGTACTTAGTTCTGCATCGGCAGACTTTGAATTAGCCAAAAAATCAGCAAAAAGACGACCTTTATTAGCTCCAGCGTAAGATCTAAAGTTGGTTTGCTTTGGTTTTTTTCTTCTTCTAAATATTCTTTGATACCAAGGCATAACTAAAATCTCGCTTTAATAATTGATGAAGTGGCTTTGCCTTTTTTGATTCTTTCCTTTTTAATTTCTTGGTTAACTTTGAAACGATAATACTCATACCAATCTCTAATTTCTTCTGGTGTCATACGGCTTAATGATCTGCCGGCAATGCTCATGCTGGATTGGTCAATGCTTGCTCTGTTTTCTAGCATTGCTTCTAAGGCATCAACTACGATGCGAGCGTGAGATCTAGGGTCTGTTGAGTCGGCATCTAAGTTGGGTTTAACATTTACATAGCCCGTGTTTAAAACCAAACGCTGCGAAGATCCATTGGTTATATATTCTTGGTATTCATAATCGCCTTTCGCATAATCAGCAGTCGTAGTAGATGGAACTTGAATTAAATAAGAGGTCGCTGTTTCAGTAACAATTGAATTGTTATTGTCTAGCCTTATTTCTGTTGCTGCTGATGCAAGCAATCTTAGGCTGTAACTTAATGCATAACTGCCAGTCGGATAATCGGAAACGATATCTTCTCTTTTCCAAAGCCAATTATCTCCAACCACCAGGCTATCTGGTACATCTGTCGGAAAATTATCTGTAT
>Ga0302114_10001690_pt1 | contig 14461 bp, 14 predicted proteins | sample AG5_Surface_MG_FD_203107 | JGI IMG/M metagenome (GOLD analysis project Ga0302114, IMG submission 203107) | Marine microbial communities from Western Arctic Ocean, Canada - AG5_Surface | ecosystem: Environmental > Aquatic > Marine > Oceanic | place: Canada: Western Arctic Ocean | collected...
TGCATTATTAATAAAAAATGAAAGAACCTTCAGGCTGTCATCGTAATCATATTTTGTAACCCGCTCGTATAACGGCCAGTTTGCAAAATGAGTTCTGTGTACGTACCTGTTCATTTGAGAAAACGACAAAATCCACGGGGTTATTCCCATTCGTCTCATGCTCCACTATCTTTTGAAGATCAATTTCCGGACGCATCATTTCTAACTGCTGGCGCCAGCAACACCGACAAAAACTCACAAGATGATGCCGATGGCAACTACATTGGCGTGACCAATAATGTTATTGAGGTTCCCAAGGAACCCTCAACGTTGCCAGATGGATGGGTGCTTTTAACTAGTAATACTTACAAGATCAGTGATGGAAGACGGATATGTTCCAATACAGGAGACATACCAATCTGGGAAATCCGAAGTATGGACGAAAGATATCAGCAAGGCATGGAATACATGAACTACATACAACGAGACGCCGAAACCTTTGCCGAAGAATACATAGCCGATCACGGATATTCTGAATATGAACGCCTATACCGCCCTCGATGCAATGAAGAACTAGATGACGAATGTGAAGATAACATAGATCAACTATATAGTGAGAGCGACGAAGAGGATGATTATTGACTGCATACAAGTCACAACTCGACAATGAAATACGTTTAAGATCATATTTAAAAATATGATTATTTTTCAGTAACGACATGACTAATGATAATAACATTACTATCGATAACGCGAGTTATGATAAGAATACAGAAGAAATACTTGATTCGTCGTGGATAAGTAATTTTGAAGCTATAGACAGCTCATACAATATGTTTTACAAGGATGATGTTGAGTTCATTCACGTTAATTATGTGTATTTAAGCAACAACAATGAAATAGAACGCGTGAAATGTGAAAACATTATACTTCCTGTCAAGAACATGCTAACATACGATGTTCTGGTATCTATGGTGAACGATCACAAGGAGAAAATATACAAATTGGCGTTCATGCTGAAGTATAATTTTTCTATTGAGCCAGAAGATGTTAAATTCATGAAAGAGCATTCTCTACAGAACAACTATCTGGTGGAGATTGATCGCATCGATAATATTTGCTACGAGAGAACAATCAACATGTTCCAAGACTTGAACGAACTGACCCTATTTTTTACACGGAGCACAAAGAAACACACCCGAACGCAAAAGATACATATGTATAACGCATTAAAAAGAAAAGGAAACCGCACAAAAAGAAACTCAGTTAGCTAGGCACCCGCAAATTGTTTTAAGTTAAAATATTTAAAATAATCACAACGATAATAATATACTATGTCCAAAGTTGCATTAATCACAGGTATAACCGGTCAAGATGGATCGTATCTGGCTGAACTTCTCATTGAAAAACAATATGATGTCTGGGGGGTAATGCGACGATCGTCGTCCATCAACACTAGTCGCATCGAGCACATTTTCGATAAATTAACACTCCGGTATGGCGATCTTACCGACTCTAGCAATCTTCTGAATATTCTTACCGATATCTCAAAAAAATACACCAATGATGACGATTTGCAGCGTCTGGAAATCTATAATCTAGCAGCAATGAGCCACGTTAAAGTATCGTTCGAGATGCCCGAGTACACCGCAGATGTGGATGGGACAGGCACTCTTCGGCTACTGGAAGCCGTTCGTTGCTCCGGAATTCCAAATGACAAGGTTCGCTTTTATCAGGCATCCACGTCTGAGCTATACGGGAAAGTGGTGGAGGTCCCCCAAAAGGAAACGACCCCTTTTTATCCACGATCCCCTTACGGAGTGGCCAAGCTATATGGATACTGGATAACAAAAAATTATAGAGAAGCGTATAATTTGTACGCCTGTTCGGGTATATTATTTAATCATGAGAGCCCGCGCCGCACACATAATTTTGTCACCAGAAAAATTACACTAGGCCTAGGAAAAATACTTCGCGGAGAGCAAGACTCCTTAGTCCTTGGAAACATAAACTCGTTGCGCGACTGGGGGCATGCAAAAGACTATGTATATGGCATGTGGCTTATCCTGCAACAAGACGCCGCAGAGGATTTCGTTCTCTCTACAAATGAATATCATAGCGTAAAAGAGTTTGTCGAAAAGTCCTTTGGACTGAGAGGGTTCAATATCAAGTGGAAGGGTGAGGGTGTCCACGAAATTGGATACGATGAAATCTCAGGAAGGGAACTTATTTTTGTATCCGAAAAGTATTTTCGTCCCGCAGAAGTGGAAGAGCTTCTCGGTGATAGCACAAAGGCTAGGGTCACCATGGGGTGGAAGCCGCAATACACATTCGATACGTTGGTAAAAGAAATGGTAGACAACGACTGCCCTGATCTCTTTCATTAGCACGCATTTCTCGTAATTATGCAAAATAATATGGTGTCATATTATTTTTCAGTACCTCGACATTGACACCTACTAATATGCCTGGTGTGTTCCTACAATGACGTTTGACATCTTCATACCAGTTGGAAACGACGTATTTGAGGTGTTTTTATGTTTTATAACCACTGCAGAAGGGTTCTTCACTGCAACTTGCGTGGGTGAATACATCGACCTTATTTCAGTAGTCATACTGGGATTTTTGCGCCCATGATTACTTTGGGGTTCCGTAATACGTTTGATTTTTGTAATAGGCAAAATTCCCATCGTTCGGAGCTTCGTGTACAACGTGTCGTTGTTGAAAAATATGTTACGTCCAGTGTTTCCGGGGAACAGGCCAAGGTCTATCAATACCGAACACGAGTGTAAATAGATTTTTTCTAGTTGCATCTCAATATTACCTACCACGCTGTGGTAGTCAATGAGATGACGACCCACTTTGTGGTAGTGATTTACAAACAACCCCACCGCCTGGGGACGAATTGCAAACATGTAAGACTGGTAGTGATATCGTTCCTGTGAGCTCGACGTGAACCCGAACATGTCCTTGGAGCTATTCAAAGCCCCTTTGTAGAAATGGTCCACTGGACCACTAAGAAGATAAGAATCATTGGTAAATACCACATAATTAAAAGACCCTTTCATTTTGTGAAACGCGTCGCTTCTCATGTATGTCATCCATTTTCCTGCGTCAAGATGTGAATTATTGGGAACTTCAATATACTCTATTGCTGGATAGGTTTTCTGCACGAAGCTTTTGAGCCTGTCGTTGAACTCGCTATCGACGCTGTTGATGATGATTACTTTGTTTCCAGTTATAATGAGGCGCTTCAAATTTTGAATGGTCGAATTCAATTTCAGTTTAGAATCGGTATGGCATGCTACAAGGGTGAGAAACTTCCCCGCTGGCGACGACATCTTTAAATTATTAAATGCCTGTGACAATATTTTTAACTCCTTGATAGGTCGTTGGTTTTTCATGCTATACATCAATGACATAATAGTATACTTTAATATTTTATAAAAATGAAAACAACATTCTGTATTTTTTATCCGCATACAATGATAACTATTACAACAACAAGGTTCACAGATGAAACATTTTTCGAAAACGAACTATATAGAAAATACCACACAGACACCGCCTGTGTTTATGGATCACCCCAGCCAATGCCCCCTTCTATCGACCACAAATCGGTGCTCTTTGTTGTGGAGATGAACAACACGACCAATTCCGTTATGGGCGTTGGACTGATACGAAATCAGCCGGTGATTGCAAAACGAGTGAAGGTGTATTCGACCGGGAATTTCAACCGGTTTGTATTCAAGGGGAAATATCGTGTGGATCGATCGGAAATGTCGCAAGATTTGGTTGACGTATTGGAAACACTACTTTTCACTGGAAAAACACACATGAAGCGCGGGGCAGGATTTACTTCTATTACACCTAAACTTCTTGGTCACCCTAGTTGCGAGAAACGCGAACTCAAAAAGGAGTTATACTTGCTATTCAAGTCTAAATATGTAGATGTCTAATAAATATAATCAAAACATAAAGAATTTCTAAGTAGAAGTATATGGGAGACGATTTATTAAAGATCAATACTGACATAAACACATATACTATTCCAGAACTGCTCATTATATTAAATTTAACAGACAGCGAAGCCCGTAACCCAGATATGATCACCCAACGCGTCGGGCCTTTCGTAGAGCGGTATTCGAAACAGGGAAATAGAAAAATGCTTGATTTTTTTATGGACATCAAACACACACTGATCGAGTATGCAGAAGCCCTGGAAGATGGCGAAGAAGATACAAGTGAAAATACTCCAATTGGAAATCAGACAGACGAGTTCATTACTAAAGCGGGCGCACTTCCCCAGAAAAATAAAGTGCAAGCAGACAAAGTCACCGACCGATTTCAACAAATCGACGTGTACGAAAACAATCACCTTCCAATGGAACAAGATCAGCTCGGTGTGAGCAATACGTTTAACGTCGACGTAGCACAGGACGGGAAGTTGAACCCAACTCTATCCAATACTACGACCCGAATGGTTGTTATAGATAGTTTTTTCCGACAACAATCGACCGCTGGCACCGAAGTAAGCACGGACTACACACTGGATTTGTCCGATCGATTGTCTCGAGTTCTTTCTCTACGGCTGTATTCCATACAAATACCCATGACTTTTTACGTGATTGATGACGTGTACGGAAACACTTGTTTCTGGATTACAGACGGAGAACAACATATCCCCATCTCGGTGCCCCCCGGAAACTACACCCCATCGTCACTCGTTGACTCCCTGAACACGGCTTTCGCTCAGGCAGGATTTACCTTCCCTGACAACTCTTCTCCTGTATCATACGACTCATCTACTTTTAAAATCACACTATCTGTTGACGGGGGGATATACATCCCACCAGATACCACCACAAGCGGTTTCACTATTTCAACCAGCACCTTATTGACGTTTTTCAACGCAACCGAACCTCTTGAGTGTAGTTCTACATGCATACCCCAAGCATTAAAGGTTAATGAGACGCTCGGATACCTTATGGGGTTTCAAAACCAAGTGGATTATGCCGTGATCGCGGATGGAAATGTAGCAGACAGCGTGGTGAACTTGTATGGACCTAGATACCTAGTGCTCATGCTCGATGATTACGCTCAAAACCACATGAACAACGGGCTAGTTACCATAACAGAGCCATCAAAACTAGTAAAATTGCCCAGTTACTATACGACAGACCACCCATACCAATGCGAAGACGTCTCTGGTAATCCAGTCCCTCAGCTTGTTCAAGGGGGGCCCCGTACCCTTACACAGAACCAGTTGTACACTATCAACGAAATTCTCAAAAATAACGCAAACAACCTCGATACTCGAGCCAAGGCTCCAACGACCACCAATGTTCTAGCGGTCATTCCCGTAAAACAGCAGACAAAAGGCGCAATCTATGTGGACTTCAGCGGACAACTCCAGGAGAACCGACGAACCTACTTTGGGCCAGTTGATATCGAGAGAATGCGAGTGCGTCTTCTGGACGATAAAGGCAACACTCTCAACTTGAATGGTGCGAATTGGTCGTTCACCATTCTCTCTGAAAATTTGTATCAGTACTAGTTTGGTGTATGGGCAAAATAATTTCATCAGGATTATCAACCTCAATGACATTATTTATGATTTCGTGTTCTGGTTGTATTTTTGTACCTATATATATATATAATGAGCACTGCTCAAGCGATGAATGTTGTATATAAATCACTATTTTATCTGGGAGAAGAAGGAAATATATTTCTGATTGCTCTAGCGACGTTTGCGCTTTATTTCTCAAATAGCATCCACTACTTAGGGTTATTTTTCATCGGATCTGTTTTCAATATACTTCTCAACTTCGGGTTGAAAGGTCTCATTCGATCTCCTCGCCCCAACGAGGACGCATACCTGCATAGCGTAAGAGATATGTACAAAACCACGAACAATTTTGGTAGGTTTGGCATGCCTTCGGGCCACGCCCAGGGGGCTCTCTTTACACTGACGTTTATCTATTTAGTCACGAAAAATATACGCGTCACATGCGTCGCATCGTTAATCGCGATAGTTGTTATGTGGCAACGCATTCACGGAGAGTTTCATACTATAGCCCAAGTCGTTGCGGGTGCCGTATTGGGAGTGGCGGTCGCATATTCGTTTGTAGCCTACGGCAAAATGGGACTAAAAGGAAGCCAGAAAGCGAGGGGCGATGACAACTACTTTGGACTAGGGGATCGCTAATCGCACATCTTGTCGAAAAGGTGATTTTTCCATTTCGATGTCCAGTAGGTCATCGTTAATTTCTCCCAGTTCCATGCACGAAGAGAAAACTCGAGCTGGGTTTTCTCCAGCAATTCTGGTGTAATGTCTGACCATTCATTCACATTGAGCACAGGCAGCCCTTCGAACAACTCCTTGAAATGTGGCGCCTTCACGATAGGAATACTGCCCAGACACAAGGTCTCGTAAGTGCGGTGGCAATCAAATCCGTTGCCATAAGGAGAAAGAACAAATGCGTACTTAATGGTTCGTCCCCAGCACTGCCCTCTATTCAGATGCCTGTCTTCCTTGACGAGTAACCCGCTGGGTATCGTATTTGTGGCCTCTTCTCGTTGCCCCCACCGGTCCAGTGTAAAATGCACATTCGACCACACTTTACACTCTCTTTCCGATAGCTCGGGGGCCTCTCTGGACATTTTTAGCAGCATGGCTTCTTGATCTACAGGAAGATGCTTTTCGGTATGCATTTTCCACCAATGACTGGGGTCGTCTGTGATAGTATGATAATCCAGACCTATCGGCAACCCCTTTAGCTTAGGCATAGTTTCACAAGGAAGGCGGAGATTTTGCGCATACCACGCCACAAGATGTTTGCACTTCAGTAATCGGGAAAACTCGTCATGTGAAAGAGCCTCACGAGGAACCTCCAGATCCGAATCCCCAGACACCAGATAGAACTTGCACGTTATCGCTGGAAGATACTTGTTCACAAATTTGCGCAACATATGCGAACACACGTAAATAGACATGTTCTCGTGTTGCTCCATGTTCTGGAGATACGACTCGTCTCCATCGTCAGAAGATTTCGGATGGCTCGAATGAATTGTGGTTGACATGATAAAACCTCTGCTATGCACAGCATTCACTGCATTATACAAACTCTCCATTTACATTCATAAATGGAGAATTATTTGAGAAAACAAACCAGCCGGAAATGACTAGTCCGCAAATTCAGGATCGTTTGGAAACAATATATCAGGCGCAACCACTACCTCGGCCCCGTTGTTTATTGTCGCGTAAATGTGAAACGCTCTGTGTTCACAATCCTGTTCGACCGATGGATCCCAGTGGAACGGCCCAAGCTGACCCGTGGTCTGGATGTTTTCCTTCAACAAGAACTCTGGTATTAGGTCCAGTCGAGGGGTTCCGTCGTATCTGCTATTCAGAAATTTATCGGAACGATACAGCCCGAACCCATTGAATGCGGAAAATACCGGCACCACCTCATCTGCGGGGCAGGTCTCAATTAGATAATTGATCTGGTCCAAGTAGATCTGATATGCATTGGGTTGCTCAAAATGCCAAACACTGAATGGTAGGCTCTTCATACCGAGAGCCCATAGATCGTAATAAAATGGTTTGTTAAATGTCAGTCCGTCCCAGTCGGACCGATACAAATATTTCTCCAACACATCTGTTTTTGCGGGATGCGTACATATCTCGTCGGCGTCCATCATCGCAAAAAACTCATAATCTGGGTGATGTTTGCGAATATGATCCAATAATGAGTTGCGCGCATGCGCAATCTTGTGTGTTTTCGGCACGCCATGAAGCGGTGCCGGGTTGTCTATAAACGTGACCCTTTCGTCTTGTTGCGAATAGTCTCTCAGCAGGTTCCATGTGCCATCGTCCGAATGGTCGTAAAAAAACACGATCCGGTAGTCACTGAATAACTTACCCAGTCTGTGCATGTTACTAACAATCTTGGGTAAAAAAATGTCGACGTCTTTCACCGCACTACAGATCACGCATTTGTTCATTCAATATTGTTATACACACAAATAAAATATCTAAGTGCTTTACGCGCGTCTCAAAAGATGCATTCCGGGGATATACACATCTTGGCGTTGTATTTCATAACGGCATGCAAATGAAACGCTCGATGCTCGCTATCTTGTTCTTCTTCGCCGTGACTAATCGGACGATATACTATATTGCCCAACATCTTTTGGGTTCTCTCTACGAGAAATGCAGGAACATAGTCTCGTCTCGGCTTTCCGTCGTATCTGCTTTGGCGGAATTTTTGCAGTCTATAAATCGCCAGCGAGTTGAAGGCAGAAAACACTCGGAGCAGCTTATTGGAAGTTGTGCTGGCCAGCCTTTTCTCAATCTCCTTCCTATAAATGCGCTCTGTGACGGGATCATTGAAGTTATCTACACCCATCATAGCATTGTCTAGCGAGAGATGAGCCAGATTTGTTTCACCATTTCTCAGGCAAAAGGTCATACCATTCCAGTCCTTCCTTGATATACATCTCTCTAGAACGTCTAGGTTCACGGGTAATGTGCTATTGGCATCGCAATCCATCATGATCAAATATTCAAAATCCGACATCAGTGCCTTCTCAAGCAGTCTGTTTCTAGCATTCGCCAAGCTGTGAGTGGTTTCTCTCTTCGATTTATATGTCGAATTAACAAGGAGATTTATCCGTTCGTTGTTATTCATCCTTTCCAGTATAGTATCTAACGTGTAGCTAGTGTCTCCGTCGTAAAAAATCAATACACGATAGTCGCTGAACGCCTCCCCCATTTTTTCCATATTGTCTATAGCTTTGTCTATATCTAAACAACCTCCAGATACAGGGCAACACACCACGCATTTGTTCATTGTTCTCTAACTACTATTTTCTCTCATTTTATTGTGCCGGATACAACGAAACGATGAAATAATCTCTGTCTATCTTAGAGTATGGGTGCATCTATATTACCTATTGCTATACACAGAAACAAACTATATCTATTGTTTGGCAAGGAAAACAAGTATAATGACACGCCCGGGTGGAGTGATTTTGGTGGGGGCACGGAAAAAGGGGAAAGCTTTAAGAAAACCGCAGAGAGAGAGGGGATGGAAGAGCTTACTGGGTTTCTTGGCATGGAAAAGGACATAAAAAAGTTGATGAAGAGACACGGCACATTCAATATTGATTTCGGGGACAAGCGAACGTATCGCATCCATATGGTGCCAATGAGTTATGATCCTAGATTGCCAGAACTATATAACAATAATCATGCATTTCTCGAGCGAAAGCTAGCGCCTTCTCTCATTAAGAAGTCGAAGATATTCGAAAAGGACGAGATTAGGTGGATTAGCGAGGATGATCTGCCCATGATGCGTAGTCGCTTTCGGTCCTTCTACCGCGTGGCTCTGGACGACATACTTAGACAAAAAAGCGATATTCGCAAATTTGCCAGAAAGGCGCTCAGAAAAAAGGGCACTAAAAAAAAGGCACCTCTTGCGGGCACGCGTTCTCGCGCCCGCAATCGCAGACGCGTTGCGAAGATTACGCGAAAAAAAGGCACTGGAAAAAAGACACGAAAGGGAGGGAATGTTCATGTCCAGGTTAACTCGCCGCACGATGCTATGGACGCTCTACTAGAATTAGATTTTAACCATATTACCGAGCCATCTGTGTCAGAAGACGCCGCAGCTCTTTTTGCGGAGTTGCCCGACAAACTAGATGGTATGTTCGAAGACAACCCAAGATTGATAGAACGAATACAAGAAATGGACAACGTCAGACAGCTCAATCGATTGTCGAGTAAACTATTCTCAATAGCAGAAGAATATGCTCGATTGAAAGGCCTCGGAGACGACGCAATAGAACATGAGAGCTGGGCAAGAGAAAAAAACCTACCGGTAACTAGAGTTATCCTGGATCGTATCAATGAAATACAATAATTACGACGTTCTATACGCCAATAAAAATGAAGTACTTTCTTGTTGTGATGCTATTCATAGTGACAACAAGAAACAAATATGCTATCCTTCCAGCGACAATTAATCGTGAACAAATTATGCTTGGACAGCCTCGTTACCGATATGGCTGACAACATCAAGTCCTTCGCGTTTGAAAGTATGCGTTGTCGGATGATTACGCAAGAATCACACAGATGCAAACGCGTATCAATTGATGAGATGTGTAATAATATCGAGTGCTTTCGAAGTATGGATAATACGACATGGGGGCATGTTATAATGCTAGGACGCTATCCGCACCAAATCAGCGAAACGTCTTCCCGTTATTCACATTACATCGAACTCGGTGGATCGAACTGCGAGAAATGTGGCAATTTCTTCCAGCTACGTAACATGCCGGATATCGACGCCCAGTATCTACACGCACATGCACATCCTAGCTTCCGGCGCACGATTTGTCATTGCTCTCCGCTTGGTATCGTTCCCGATGGCATGTCTCACGTTGATGACCCCAACTTTGAATGGGATCCGGAAGAAGAGGAGATGGAAGAGGATTGGGATTTCTAATATCTTCTTTAAGTTTAAAATCCAATAATATCAATTAACATAAAAAGAAGCCCCTCGAAAAATGACAAAAAAACACCCCAAAAGTTTTTTGGAGAATCGAAAAATGGACATTTATAAATGTCCATTTTTCTCTTGGCCGAATAGTTTCCCGATTTTTTTTGTTTGTGACTGAAATGAATTTTTATCGTCTGGGGGCAAAAAATAGGTCGTCGATTTTGTGACGATAAAATTTTTTGAAAATAATACGGAATATTTAGGCGTTTTTTATGTAATCCTTATATACTTACAAAATGATTACAATTGGCGCGAAAAAAAACGCCGAAAAACGCCGAGATTTTTGTTGTTCAGAATGCATCTTTAAATGCTCTAAAAAGAGTGAATGGGATAGACATATATCCACACGAAAACACAAAATGATTACAAATGATTACAAAATGATTACAAAAAATCACGAAAAAACGCCAAAGCTATATACGTGTGAATGTGGAAATGTTTATTCTCATAGACAAGGCTTATATAAACACAGACAAAAATGTCCAATAATTCACGCCAAAGTTCAAGAAAATGTCCAATTTGTCCAAAGTACCCCGGTTCAAGAATCCATGAATGAAGAAAAGGTGGTAAAATTAGTAACTAATACAGTAACTAGTGCAATAACAGCTGTGGTGCCTGCGATAATGAACGGGAATAAGGAGATGATTGTAGATGTGGTCAAGGAGGTGGTGAAGAAGGACACAACAACTAACAACAACAGCCACAACACGACCAATAACAATACCTTCAATCTGCAGCTTTTTCTCAATGAGGATTGCAAGAACGCTATGAATATCACAGACTTTGTCAAGAATTTGCAAATAAATACAACGGATTTTGAGCAGGTGGGGCAACTTGGATATAGCGAAGGTATATCGCGATTATTAATAAAAGGACTGAGTGAGCTAGATATCACGCGACGACCAATCCATTGTAGCGATATTAAGCGGGAAGTAATACATATCAAAGATCAGAATAAATGGGAAAAGGATACACCGAACCGAGACAGACTGAAAGACGTGATCAAACAAATAGGAAACAAAAGTATGATGTTGATGGATGATTATGTAAAGGAAAACCCAGGATGCAAAGAACCACAGCACAACAAAAATGACTTATATCTGAAATGCATGATACAATCCATAGGTCCAGTTCATGACGACACCACATACGATCGCGAATTGAAAAAAATCTCTAGAAAAGTAGCGACGTACACAATTATCAATAAATAAATATATATATTCGGAGAATATATGTATATTTTTTCGCGTTACAGATTATCACCTAATGCAAATATATAGCCGATCCAGGTTGGGGAACCATCAACCTACAGATAAGGCCCGCGTTGTTCAACAACAAATTAAGAGTAATGCCATGGAACAAGATGCCATGAGAAATCGTGATAGAAACAACATCAACCCTTTTCGGTCTCGTCCTCTTCCTCCTCTTCCTCCTCCTCCCAAACCCAAAGACTCTGATAATAGGGTAACTTGTAATGAAAGACGAAGTCTTTTATCGTCGATGCTCTCTTACACATTCAAAACTAATAATGAACATCTTGACTATGACAACGACGAGAATATTTATATGGTGAACAATATTTTCGGGGGCGGCACATTCAAATACAAAAATGATATTCAAGCAATGTATCCCCACAAGAATATGCACGAGATGCAGAACAAGGAACATTTAATGAAGGTTCGTTGTGGTGTGAACACAATTTTGTGGATACAACAATTGTTGTTCACAGACATTCACCCTACCGACATAGTGAATTTGAAGCTGCGCACTAATTGTAAAATAGTGATCAGTGTGCATGATTTTTGCTGGATTAACTATACTTATGATAATACGCAAACTGAGGAGGAATATCACTGGAATTATTTAATTCAAGATATACAGGTAGCCGATGAAGTGAAGGAGTTGTTCAAACTTGCAGACTTGATTATTATGCCATCGTGGTTTGTTTATAATGAGTATAAAAAGCGATTTGGTGGATGTAATTTTGTCATGGTTCCGCATATTGACTACAAAATTGACACTACCTGTAAGCGCGTTCCTGAGATTTCAGATAAAACCATCAATATTGGCGTGTTACACGAGCTTAATCGCTATAAAGGAAAGGAAATAGTGAATTACATGATGGACAATATAAAGACCTATGAGGGGTACACGCTCAACTATATGGTTGCGGGACAAAACATTCCTATTTATCTGGAAACGGAGTTCAACGAGTTTGTAAAGAAGTATAATATTCATTGCTTGTTGATGATGAACCGGTGGGGGGAAACATATTGTTATAGTTTGACCAAGTATATAAATTCAGGACTTCCGGTGTTTTACAATGATATTGGTGCTTTTCGCGAACGCATATCCTCTGATACGCCACACTACTTCAAAGGTGTAGAAGATGAAAGCGACTACGATGCACTTTTCTCGAGTGTGAGAACCAAAATTCAACCATTTCTAGACTACGTGATTGAACATCAAGGAGATTACAAGCGACACCTCCTAACAACTGAGCTGCGTACGAATGCGTTTTACAATTTGTTTCTGGGAAATTCAAAGACCTACGATTATTCGTTGGTGCATGAGAAGGTGCACCCATTTGCTATTTATTTCCCTCAGTATCACAATATTCGAGAGAACGATATTAATTACTATAAAGGAATGACAGACATCACTAACCTTAATAGCTATATGAAAAGTAAGCCCGACGGAGAGGAAGCGCTAACCCCTTCACTTGATCTATATGGATTGACATCCATAACCGATTACGTTTTAACTGATCCGGCGTTGCAGCAAAAGCAGGTTGATTATGCGCATGAATATGGACTGAAGGGGTTTGCTACCTATTATTATTGGTTTTCTACAAATTCGATTACCAACAAGAACACCATTATGGAGAAAGGGTATGAGAATTTTTTCAATGGTAATGTGAAGTTACCTGATGGGTTTAAGTTGTATTTTATCTGGGCGAATGAAGACTGGAGCAACAATCCTGCTTTTAACAGCGACGCACTTATTAAAAACGATTACACCCAAGAGGCATTCAAAAAGAACGTCAAGAATATACTTCAGTATTTTACCCATGAAAATTATTATAAAATAGACAACAAACCTGTATTTTACATCCATCATCCTTGGGTTACTAATTTGAATGCAATAATGCATTTTCGAGATATGTTGAATGGGGCTTGTTTGCAGAATGGATTTGACGGCGTGCATTTGGCGGTGAACAATATTGTAGATAGATATGGAGGATTTGTGGAGAAGAGTTTGAGCAAGTATAACCACAATCCGGACTACAAAAAGGTACCTGGAACAGTCGACTATCTCCAACACGTGAAGGAAAATCTGAATGTCACACCGATGCAGGCTGATGTGCCCCAGTCCCTTTACTTTTCCTTTAACAATCGCCCCAGGTTGAGCATGCCCAACAAACTTGAACACTCGACCAATATCACGCGATCCTCGCTATTCAACCAGCAATTAAACCTTCAACTTGCGTTGAGTCACTATATAAAACCTAGAAGTAATGTAAATAAAATTCTCCTATTGAATTCGTGGAATGAGTGGGGAGAAAACATGGCGATTGAACCGAGTAACGAGAAAGGTGTAACTTATCTGAATATGATAAGGATTGCGCTATTGGGTCTTATTTGCAATCCTCCCAGCAATATACCCCGACCCGACGGATCCCAATCTACCAACGCAGAAAGTTAGACATGATTGGACGGCGGTTGTATTGTCTTACGCGGCCCTTCTTCGGGATCGATTGAAAGTTTTCTTGTATGTCTTCTTTTTATGGTAGCGGGTCACCCTATTGTTTTTTTTGCGCGTGAAATGCCGTTTCCCACCTTCTTGCAACATTTCTTCCTTTTGATTGGCTGTCTCTTTGTCTTCTACATCGTCTCCACTTTGGCTTCCTATAGTTG
>Ga0302114_10001692_pt1 | contig 14452 bp, 18 predicted proteins | sample AG5_Surface_MG_FD_203107 | JGI IMG/M metagenome (GOLD analysis project Ga0302114, IMG submission 203107) | Marine microbial communities from Western Arctic Ocean, Canada - AG5_Surface | ecosystem: Environmental > Aquatic > Marine > Oceanic | place: Canada: Western Arctic Ocean | collected...
AATGTTTAAAGTGATTTGAAAAGTGAAGAATCGTTGAGAAGGGAAACGTCGGCTGGAACTTCTAATTTATTTTTATTCTATTGTGGTGGTTAGAATGGGGTAGATATGCGAGGAACGGAAACAACAGCGTAACGAATGTTGAACAAAAAAAAAAGAAAATTTAAGAACTAATTGAAGATCTTATTTTCAACACACACTTCACACAATGGCAGCTTTTAATGATAAATCCGACATGGATAAGGTATGTATGTTTTGGAGAGCAATTAAATATTTCCTACTTTACTTTAATGATGCAAACTAACACAGTTAAAAACATCTCACACTTTTCTTGTAGCTCTCCCACGTCAACAACTTGGTGTACAAGGATCAGGCCATTTGGTTTATGAACGCGTACTGGGAAAAGGGCATAAACCTAAAGGCGAACCCTTCAATCTGTGAAGATATTTACCACTACCACCAGACTTGCGTGAAGCTTGACAAGTCCAAGAAGGAGGATGGCTGTGAGCTCGACGAGTTCCAGGCTCACCAATTGGTGGAGAAGGTGTGCGACGACGCACTGACCGTGCAGAAGATGCGGGAAGTTCTAAAGGAGATTGATGTGGACTTTAATAAAATGGTTTCCCTCACCGAGTTCATGATCTACAAATTTTCAGTTGACTGGAAAGAGCTTGCGAATGCTCCCCAGAGCACAGACATGAGCGCCATCAACTCGGCGCAGGAGGCCCTTAGTTATGCTAACGAAAAGCTCGACGAGGCGATTTCTGCATCGACCAAGGCCAAAGATGACGCGGCCCACGCGAAGCACGCTGAGGAGAAGGCGAAGGAGGAGGAAGTGAACAGTGCCAGGGCTGCCGAAAGCGCCAAGACCGCAGAGGCCAACCTCAAGGAGGCGAAAGGTGAGTGAGTGAGCCTTGAGGAAGACGAGAATAAGAGCCACTACTAAACCACTCGGCGCAGCTCAGAACGAGGCAGCTCTCGAGGAGCTGAATCTGCAGGAGAAAACTTACAACGATAAATGTGATAAGTTGGAAGAAATTGGAAGCGACGAGACACTTGGAGTTGTGAAGAAAAACAAGGCGAAGGCGGAGTTGGCGATTCTGAAGAGTGAAGATCCCATGCCGCTGCGCATGGCGAAGATTCACCAGGAGGCTGCCGTGAGGAAGGTCACAAAGGCAACCGTGAAGGCGGGAGCGGCGACAGCAGCAGCCGAGACAGCGGCGAAGCTCGCAGTCGAGGCGAGGCACGCGAGCGAGCAAGCCTACGCCGAGGCCACAGCGGCCGCAAGGGCTGCCGAGAACGCCATCCCCATTGCACAAGCCGCCTTTGCCGAAGCCGAGAGGATATTGGAGGACGTGAAGAAAAACAATAGCGGCAGCGGAGAGGGCAATCTTTGGTACATTGATCGGGAGTTGGAGGAGAAGAAAAAATTCCTCCCAAAGAGCAAATTCGCGAGTGCAGCCGCTGCGGCCGAGCTTGCGAAACAGAAATTGCAAGAGAATTGAACCAATGGCATCTATTTCTTTCTACGTTTACCAGAACACGGGCGCAAGCTTTTTGCCCCAGCGTTTTTTTCGTTTTCTCTTTTTGGGTGTGATTTCTGCTGTGTGTATTGCTGCTGTTGCGGTTAATGTTGCTGCTGTTGCGTTTAATGTTGCTGCTGTTGCTGTTGCAAATGGTGGTAGTGGGGAGTCGGCGAGCCGTAACTCAAGGTCTGCTTTGTTCCCAGTGAGTTTGAGACCCTTTGCCCGACATGATTCTTTCAATTCTGCCACAGTTGCTGACAATAACGTTCGAGTTGGAGATGGAGACAAGAACACAAAGGAAGTGGTATCAAACTGAAGATTCAATAGAATGATTAATTTTATCACCCTCATGTGCAAATTCTTACTTTATTGAACAATTGTTAATGATTATGAAATTTGAATATTGAACACTTGATCACTTGAAGGTGTGAAGGGTTGAATTGAACACTTCGAACTTGATTTTTTTTCTTTCTTTTTATTTCTTTTCTTATTTGGATACCGCACTATGAGCCTTCTCCTCAAACTCCTCCTCCTTCTCCTCCCAACATGCGCACTCTCGAGCGTCACCACGCTGACAGCAGATAACTTTGCTGCTGAAGTTGCTTCCTCCCCAAAATACCTGATCAAGTTTTATGCAGAGTGGTGCGGACACTGCAAGAGGATGGCTCCCACCTACGCAGAAGTCGGGGATTCAATGGCTGAAACTTACGAGACCGATCAAGTCAAGGTTGGCAAGGTTGATGGTGCAAATGAGCGGGCTATTTCCTCTAGATTTGGACTCACAGGATTTCCAGCGCTTTATCTTGTTGATGGGTGGCATGTTCACCCCTACAAGGGGTCCAGAACCAAGGACGATCTAGTCTTATTCGCAAAGGGAGGGTACAAGAGCGTGGAGCCGATGTCGTTTGTATCTAGCCCGTTCGGGCCGCTGGGGTACGCCAAGGGCACCATGATGGGGGTCGGAAACATGTTGCTAGATTGCTATGAGTGGCTGGTGGGCATGGGCCTGCCGAAGGCTCTTGCGGGGGGCATTATGTGTGTGTGCGGCATGTTTGGGAGCGTGATTTGGGTTGTAATGTTTGCTTATATGACCAGTGGTCGGGAGGAGAAAAGGGTAAAACATGACTAAGTGACTACTATTAAATATCAAAGCATCGACAACCCTGTCAGGATTAGGATGACGCTCGCTAAACCCAGACCCGCCTGCTTAACGAGTGACGCATCGTTGATTTTGAACACGTCGGTTAACGAGACTTTGCGGTTAAACCAACCGACAACAACGAGCCGCTCTTTCTTGCTCTGAAGAACTTCGTGTTGAACAGAATCGCTCGGGAAGATCACCAAGGTTCCTGCTTCAGGTTTTATGTCGTAGAAGTTCCGTGTTTGTGTGTGTGTGGAGTCTCCCTCAAACACCCGAAGCTGCCCTCCATCCTCCTCCTCCCACTTTTGGTTTAAATAGAGGAGAAAGGAGTACCGCCTAAGAATTGACACTGAGTTGGGGACTGCATCAATATGTCTCTTATAAAATCCACCGTTTGAGTAGTAAACGTAGGAGGCCTCCATCGTCGACTTGTCCAACATCGGTTCATTTTGTCCCAAATCATCCTGCATAGCATCGAGTACGCCAAAGAGGGTTTTCCTCGCTTCGTTGTTGGTGTGTGTGTTCGAACCCGAAAGAAAGAATGATTCTGAAACGCGAATCTCCTCATTTAGAGTTTTATCGTTACCAATGTTGGCAACTTTAAAGGAGCCAGCCCTCCGGAGGGTAGAGATATCACCCAAAAGAGATTCTACAAATTCTGGTTCGATGAAGTTTTTCTTTGTGACGACTTTCCCTTGGCTCAGATTTACGAGGTCCGACGGTTGAAGTCGAGGGAAAGCCAGCAGCAAAACGATTGCCAGCATATGTCCTGAGTTCTATTTTTGAGAAATCAGACTTTCTCAGTTTTGGTTTACAAACGTACAGCGAGTATGGCTGAACAACACACACACCCTTTGTCGATGCCAAATTTTGCGATTGACGAAGACGCTGACAGCAGCTACTCCAAGCACTTTTCTGGGTCTCGAACAATCTTCATTGACGACGACCCTCCAACCTCTATTGAAGAGCTTCAGGGCACCGTAGAATATCCCTGGGGATCAATAACGTCTATCCGTAACAGCGACAAGCTCGAGCTTGGCCTGACGCTCAAACTTCCCGCAAAGCAGCTGAATGTTTCAACTCTTCTTGGTGAAGCTGACCTCGCTCCCATATTCAGTGGTGCAGAGTGGGCTGGAACTCGCCTCTGGCATGCAGCCATTTTTATGATCTCATATCTCCACACTCACTACCACGAAGCAAAAAGAATCCCCCCCTCTTCCACATTAATAGAGCTCGGCTGTGGGCTCGGAGTCCCCGGCCTGGTAGCGAAAACATTTACGAATATCGACAGGGTCGTTCTCACAGACGTGGATTCACTCCTGTCTCTCACAAAGTCCAACGTAGAAACCAATTTTGAAAAGGAAAACATCACGGCTCTCCCCCTGAATTGGAGCCGAGAAGGAATCAAGAAAATCATGAAGTCAAACCCGGGGGGCAAAGGTTTCGATTTTTGCATAGTCACGGACTGTGTGTACGAGCCCCTGTACGGGAAATCGTGGGAGCTACTTATTGAGGTCTGCGACGAAATATTAACATTAAACCCCAACTGTGTTTGTTTGCACAGCATGGAGCGCCGCAACGTAGACGGAATAGACAATTTTTTGGAGGCAATGCGTGGCCTCGGTTCAGTTTCATCCGTAGAGAAGTTGCAATCCGAGGGTGTCATTGAGATTTACGGTGTAATTGGGAATTTAGCAAAATGATTCTATTTATGATTCGTCGTCCTCGTCCTCGTCGTCATCCCCCTCCTGGTATCCTGCCCCCTTGGTTAATTTTTTGAAACCAAGGTTTACCGCAAAATTGATAGGCCCTCTCAACACATATGGAACGTAAATTTTTTTCCGTGCAATCGCCTTCGTGTGGTAGAACCACACCATTTCGTATTTATCCAAATCGACCCATAGGTGGGTCGTTGGAAATTCAACTCTCGGAGAGGAATCGCCCTCCTCCTTATTGTTCGTAATCCTCACCCCCGGCAGCTCCCTTAAGTCTGTTTCCCAGGTCTTCCAATCCTTTGTGGTCATTCGTACGAACGCCATCGTCGGCTCCGACCTTTTCCAGAAGAACTCTTGATCCAAGTGCCCCACCTTGCCCTTCCACTCGCACCTTTCCTTGTTCAACAACTTCACCTTTATTTGAAAGTTCCGCTCCAACGAAAACGGAGTTCTATCAGCAACAAGATCAGAATATTTGTATTCTGATATTGAAATGGGCAGTTGCTTCCCATCACCCCCCAAGACTGTATTTGGATCAACGCTGGCATCCGGGACACATCTTTCTTCCCCGTCGTCCTTCAACTTCTTCCCCTCTCGCTTCCTTTTCGCATCGAGCTCGTCCAAGTTTGATGCGTCTTTGAACGAGTGCTTCATACGATCAAACGCAGACGCTTTTAAATCTATCCAACTGCCGAAGACATCACCATCTCTGCAGGGCAAACCATTCACGTACTTGTACCCACAATCGGGGGGCTTTGACAAATCGGTGCGATCGTCATTCGGACCCACAGTAGCCGCGAGAGAAATGTTGTCTGCGAAAGTGCCAGAGTTTCGCATTCCAGCAAGCCTTCCATGATGAGTAATCAATGTCCAAAAGTGAAAGCTTGGGGCCGAGTTCTTGTCTGGAAACGCTGGAGCATCATGGGGGGGGAAGCTACTTGGCCCCAACGATTTCCTTCTCGAAATCGACCCTCGAATCGACCCTCTCGGGGTTGCCAAGGCCACAGGAGTTGTCTTTTGTTCTGGTGATATTTTTGACTTTGCAGCAAAATAATGCAGTGTAAGAAGAAAAAAGGTTTCAATCGTTGTTATGAGTACTGCTGCAGGCCAAGGAACCAGCAGCAACCAGTTTAGTATCCCCATTTATAGATAAGATCTTTTGAACAAAAATCTGTTCTCAACACTTCAATTTTTTGTTCAATTCAGTTTCAAGTTAAACATTTTAGTATGCATATTATTGGTGTATTGGCTAGCAGTAGCTACGCCCCTGATGGCGATTCATACGACATTTTAGTCTGGCAACTCCCCCCCCATCCCCCCTCCCGACTTTCAAAAACTTTCATCAAGTTATATCGCGATACCCATGTCAACACCTTCCTAAACCTAAACTCCTCTATCGGGGACGTTATCCTATTCACATCGCTAAAAGCCAACAAGCACAAAGACGGCTACATCTACGACTGGATGTCCATCAACTCTCAGGATACCGAAATTGCAACAATTGCCTCCAAGCTTTCCCACAAGCGAGTCACCCGAAATGAAAATGTTCAGTACCACTCTTCCATATTGCAAACAGCGGCTGCTTACGACAGCCAAACAGACATAACTGCCACAAAATCCACCAACCTCTCCCTCCTTCGCTCCAAAAAATCCATAACCCCAATAACCGACCTCTCCGCCACGTGGGGAACGTCAGGTGAGCCCTTTTGGAAGATGAGCATACTCGCCATGAAGTGCGCGAAATGACTACAAACGGCTACATATATATATATACTAAGCTAACCCACCCTCGCTGCTTTCGTGCTTCGTTAAAAAATGCGCCTCGCTTCGCTCGGCGCAGTTTCAATCAAGTGCACCGTCACTTCGTTCAAGGTGAACTCGATCGAATCATCGTTCAAGACACAAATGAAGAACCCGCAAATGCGAACAGAGAGCTGCGTGTTTGCCCAGTGCTCCGACGGCCGATCAGACCAAGATTCCGTGCTACTTACCTTTTCGAAAAACAACGAAAACGAGAAATTCTTCACAATGTTAAACACGGCCTTTAAAAAGCAGGCAGCTGTGACAATAACCAATCTACTGTCTCAGTCCCTATCGTCCACGGCCGACCCAAACCAACCCAAGTTCATGAAGTCATTTCCAGAGCGTGCTGGGATAAGCTCCGAGACAGATAGTTTTTTATCAATCTCTGGCTGGTCAACAATCGTGACGCATTCACATTCAGACGAGAAGGCGATCAAAGTGGTAGAGTCACAATCACAATTATCGCAAAACAGCCTAGAAAAGCTGGGGGGAGAAAACCAGACGCAGAGCGAAATGTTAACGATCGTTGGGGGCGTTGTTGGTTTTGTAAATCCATTAGGTCAAACGGTGACGGCTGATGATGATGATGAACACGATCCCAATGATATCATTCCTTTCTTCATTGATGTCGACGCGTCTCCGCAGAAGTTTAGAGACAATATCAAGATCAGTGTATGCGGTCAAGTTTCCGACGACACCCACATCGAACTAAAGATCAACGCCGAAAACCTCAAAACTTTGTTCCTTGATATGAAGCCTTGCCAACTAGTTGAGGGTTGCAAAACTCAACACGTCAAAATATTCAAACGTCTGGTCAAGAGCATTTTGCTTTTTCAGCAGAGCGGAGCAATTTATGAAATTGTCTACAACCGAGATTGCGCCAAATTAATATATATCCACGTATCATCGAAAGTAGTTATTTAGGGATATTCATTTAGAGAAAGTGCATTTTATTTTATTTTCATGACACACTCTACAGTTCCATGCCGTAATCCATTTGCCGAGGCATATTTCCATTTTTCTCCGCGAGCTTGAAATCCAAGCACATGTGCGGCTCATCTCGAAAGCAAGTTTCCCGCTCGCTCACCAACGTCTTAAAGTGGCTGAAGTGGAGCTTAATCTTGGTATCATCGTACACTTTTGTTTCAACAGATGTGACCTCCGCCCCCTCGGGAAAGTTTGTTTTTATGAACTCCTCAACGATTGGGCCAGTCTTCTTATTGCACCGAACCTCTCCGACAACTTTCTGAATGCTTTGGTCCAGCTCATCAACTTGGTTTTGTGTCCATCCGAAGCAATTGTATTGGTCAGCCTTTTTAGTGATGGATTTTCTATAATCAACACCGTGAACCCTTGCCCCAGATATCTGATAGCGAAAGCCGTAAAATCGATCCTCCATTCTCCACCCTTCTGCAACCGATGTTACAGGAGTGGCAAGTAGCGCGAGGGCTAAAAAGAAAGAGACGGGAAGTTGCATGATGTGTCAAGTGTTCGGAGCTTGATACCGGGGGAGCGTGGAAGATAAAATTAAATTTTTAAAAACAAAAAAAATTCAAAAAAATTCTTAATTTTCAAATCGTCGATGCCCAGCTCACGCATTCGGGTGTGCGTCAGGCTCCGCCCTGACTCCGACCATCAAAGCAGCAAATGGCTTGATGTGGACCCAATAGACCACTCGATCTCCTGTGTTATTCCAAATCCAAGTAACTCCCAAAATAACCAGCAGCAAAGATTCAGCCATAACAGCAACAACAATAACGACCACAACCACAACCACAACCACAACCACAACCACAATCAACAACCTCGAAACTTCAAGTTTGATAAAGTTTTGCCTCGCTCCACCTCTCAGCAAGCCACCTACGATCTTTGCGCAATGCAAGTTGTTCGCTCTTCCATCGACGGTTACAACGGCATCATCATGGCCTACGGGCAGACCGGTGCTGGGAAAACGTACACGACGCTTGGCGGCGGCGACTTTCAGTCTAGAGGACTCTGCGCAAGAGCAATTTCCCACGCTTATGATGAAATGGCCACGAGGTGAGCGAGCGAAGCGTGCGAGCCTTGTGACAGAAGAGTGCGAAGCGACCAACTCACTCCTAATTCACTCTCTCTCTCGTGCTTCGTTGAAAATGCGTCTCGCTTCGCTCGGCGCAGGTCCGACATGACATATACGGTGCGAATTTCCACAATTGAAATCTACAACGAGCACCTGTTCGACTTGCTGAGTTTCTCCAGCAACCAGGAGAAAGGAACGCCGGTAAATTCCCTCGCGCTGTTTGAAAGCAACGACGGACTCACGCATATACGGGGGTTGACAATGCGGATTGTGGCCAACAGTGAAGAGACGCTGAATTTGCTGTTCGAGAGGTGAGCCGCGAAATGGCTACAGACATGATGGCTACATCCACTGCTAAGCTAACCCACCCAATTCGTTTGGCTCACTTCACTCGTTTCGCTCGTCCTTCATTAAAAATGCGCACACTCTCGCTTCGCTTGGCGCAGCCAAATGAACAGAGCCATTGCGGAGCACCAGCTGAACGACGCAAGCAGCAGAAGCCACTTCGTCTTTACAATGCATTTTGTCATGAGGGGCAGGGAGAACGAGGGCAGCGTGGTGAGCAGCAAGCTTAATATTGTCGATCTCGCTGGCTCCGAGAGGTTGGAGAAAATTCAAGGTGAGCCGAGTCTAAATCCAGCATAACACAGACCAACTATAATTAATCCAAATCAGCCACTGAACAGGTTCAAAAAGAATCCGCGTACATCAACAAGTCCCTCTCCTTCCTTGAACAAGTCGTTGTGGCTCTTGCCAACAAAAACCGAGACCACATTCCTTACCGGCAATCGAAGCTCACACACGTTTTGAAGGACAGTTTGGGCGGAAACTGCGAAACCTTAATGATTGCTTGCATTTGGCCGAACGAGGCTCACACCGACCAAACAATATCCACCTTGAACTTCGCCACAAGGATGATGTGCGTAAAAAACAAGCCTGTTGTGAACGAAGCCAAGATCAACAGTGTGGCTGCGCAGAGGTTGGTGCGGCAGGTGAGCGGGCGAGCGAAGCGAGCGAGCCATATTCTAAACTAACCCCGACGCAGGTTAAGCTGCTAAAGGAGGAGCTGGCTATGCACGACGTCATCTGCGGAAGGTGAGCGAGCGAAGTGATGACGAAGACGAGAAATTTATACGAGCCACACTAACATCATTCTCAATACTTTGGCTCGCTCTCCACCCTCCTGATCCATTAAAAATGCGCCTCACTTCGCTCGGCGCAGGCTGTCCAAGAACGTGGTGTACGGCGATCTGGGCGAAAGCGAGGTGAACAACATAAGGCGAAAGCTGGGAGCGTTTTTGGAGGACAAAAACCAAATCCCCGAAGTTATCAATATTGGATATACGAGAGCAATATTTCGGGAAATGCGGGAGATGATCATCGAGGCGATGGAGGGAAAGAGGAGCATGGTAAAGTTGAGTCCCAGGGCGACCATCAAGGACAGAGAGGAGCACTTTGAGGTGGCGCACGGGGAGCACGGGGAGGAAGGGGTGCAGGTGCAGGCACAAAAACAGCAACCACAAGAAAAGCTCTTTTCCCCAGAAAAGATAAAACTCAGCGAAAAGTTCTCACCCACGAGTGACGCCTATCTCAAACAGAGGAACACGGAAGGGAAAGGGAATATGGACAACAACAATAACAACAGCATTTCGAATCCCTTGAGCAATTCTAAAAAGGACAAAAACAGACCCCCTCTGTTCCCGGAAAAAAGTGATTCGCCTAAACTGGCACAACAGCAACACCAGCAACACCCACAACACCAGCAACACCAGCAACACCAGCAACAACAACAACTACAACAACAGCACCCACAAGTTCCACCAGTTATCAAACCATCGTTGGTGGACCCGAACATTCTTAACAAACAAAAACTGTTCAACGATTTCAAATATAACGCCGGGGCGAGCAAAAACGCAGCGCTGACCGAAGCGAAAACGAAAATGAAAGAGCAGAGGGGAGTTGTCAAAGATCTTATCAACGAGGTGAACTACCAAAAGGACAGAATAGATTTTTTGCTTTCGCAGTTGGGGAAAGGAAACGGGGGAGGGGGATCGCCCCCGCGGCGGGAAGGAGGAGACGGGGGAAACATGGGAAACATTAGCCCGAGGAGCGGAGACCCAGCACTGCAGCTGAAAGCCGCGAAGAAGGCCTACAGATTAAAAATGGAATTGCTGAAGGAGGCGAAGGAGGAGAGCAAGTATTTGACTCACATCAAGGATAAGAGCTTTCAAGAGCTGCTTGCTGGGTTTGAGCTGTACACGGCCATGATCGGGGACGACGAGGATGAGGATGAGGACGAGGACGAGGAGGACGTTGATCAATCGAGCTATTCGCCACCGCAGACACACGAAAGTGAAAGAAGATCACCGCAGCAACACAACAGCAACAATTTTGATGGTAGTGCACAGAACGAACAGCACGCATTCGAGCAAGCGCAGAAAAAGGCCAATTTTCAACAAAAAACATTGTCAAGGAACAACAGCAAGAGCGGCAGAGATTTCAACAGGAGCGGAGAGTGGATTCGGTAAAATTAAACGAAAAGTTTTTTATTTTTGCTTCTGAATGTGGGGGAGACCACCGTTGATCGATTCTTGCACAAGCTTCATCACGTGAGCTTCCTTCTCGTCCGGTGTCAACATTGTTGGGAGGTCGTCGGTCTCGATCGGTTGATGGAAAATAACTCGAGCGAAGGATTTCCCAGGTCGAATCGGGAAGACGAAGTCGAGTGGATTGACAACCTGAGAGTAACAAATTGACATCGGAACGATTGGAACGGATTGAACGAGAGCCATCTTGAACGCCCCACGCTTGAAATTCTGAAAGCGCCCGTCTCTGCTGCGGGTGCCCTCCGCAAAGGTCATGAGAGGAACGCCGCGTTCCAGCCACCTCAACCCCAATTTGTAAGCTTCGAGCTGGGACCGTCGGTTCGATCGGTCCAAAATGACGTTGGAAGAAACTCGGAGGGCTGTTCCGAGGATGGGAACCTTGAGGAGCTCCTTTTTTGCCACAGTCTTGTAGTTTTTGTAGCTTATAGCGGCCGCCACGTACATGATGTCGGTCCACGATGAGTGGTTCGCAACGAAGACACACGGACGGTTTTTCAAGGTTTTCATCACCAAGTCGCGGTTGTGGACTGTGGGATTGTTCCTCATGAGGCTCATCACCAAATTTCCCCAGAAGGTTGACACGAGAACAGGCAATTTCCTGTTTCTGTCGAGCTTGTTGTTCGTCAGGAAGTAGCAACAGGAGAGAAATTTGAGAGCCAACCACCAGAAAATGCCCAGGAAAATGGAAATTGTCCCATATACCAAGCCATAAACGTTCAGCTTGAGGGATGAGGAACCGGGAAAGGTGTAGACAGGACCTACATTGAAGTTGACACGAGGATCATATGAAGGATCATATGAAGGATCGTATGAAGGATGGTATGAGGAGGAGGATGACCGTAGTGAGATGTGTTTTTGGGAGGAATTTGGTATTGTGAAAGCCACGATAGAAGGAATCAACAAGAGAATTGCCGGAATCAACATGACCAACCACTAGTTCACTAGTTCATTTTAAACTGGAAACAAGATTTAGACTTCAAAAAATACCTCCCTCTCCCTCTCCTCCTCCCTTCCTCCTCCTCCTCCTCCTCCCTCTCCCTCTCCCTCTCCTCCTCCCTTTCCTCCTCACTCTCCCTCCATCTCCCTCGCAATACATATATATGAAAATACATGCTATAATGAAGTTCGGTCTTCTTCTTCTTTTCCTCTCAACAACATCTGGAACTCCCCTCTCCACTGCAGTCTTGGCTGAGGTCTTTGCCGAAACATTCCCGCTCCCAAATAAGGCAACCAACATTCACGACCCTCACGAACAAATTCTCACTGTGACTGAGCAACAAGAGTTGGGTGCAGTGTTGAGAACCCAAATTCCAACGATGGAAGTAGCCGTTGTGCTTTTTCCAGAATTTCCTCACATCCAACCGGCAGCCTTTCCAGCAGATGAAGATTACGGCGAATTTGTTCTAGCAGTCGGAGGGGAATTGGCCACCGCTCTCCACGATGCTTTTGGGGTTGGAGATGTGTTCACGAACAATGGCATACTGATCCTCCTCTCGAAAAACGAGCGCGTGCTGCACATTAGCACCGGAAATTTAGCCAAGGAATCAGTCACACCCCGGCGTATTCGCACAATCATATCGAATTCAAAGGAAGATTTCCGCTCCGAGGATTTCTATAATGGCCTTCTAAACGTGGTCTCTGATCTTGCAAATTTCGTGAATCTTGGGCAACCAACTTGGAAGGAAACTCTCTTATGTTTCTTGATGGATTCGTGGCCATTCATCCTTTTTGCAGTTTTGATAATGTTCATGATTGTGAAGGAGCAGAGGGCGAAAACAGACCGTCGCGAATTCTCCGCAGCCAAAAGGGAGCTCACGCGACTCGAACGTGATAGCGCGTTAGCAACTGAAAATAGATACGAGTGCAAGTCCTGCGCGATCTGCCTCGAAGACTTCAAGGACGAGAAGATCGGCTCCGACGGCAAGAAACTTGGCTTCCTTCATTGTGGCCACGTCTTCGACCAGACGTGCTTCCAGCAATTTCTGAAGACAACCACACAAAAGAATTGCCCGATCTGCCGAGAGAGTGTTTTCTTGCGAAAGGAGACTGGCCGTACATCATTGCCAGCTTCCTCGAGCTCCTCGAGCTCCTCAAGCTCGCGCTACCGACCGGAGATGATATTTCGTTTAAATCGGCTGAACCATCGGTACCCTCGCTTCGTTACTCGAAATTTGGTCAACTCTTGGACCTCTTCGACAAATCCATCTCAGTCATCAATTCCCACTTTCACAACAGATCCTGGATTTCTACAAAGCAGGCCCACTCCTGCGGATTCAAACACCGGCGCTAGAAGGAGCAACAATTTTTCCTCTTCCTCATCCTCATCCTCTTCCTCCTCTTCCTCCTTTGGGGGCGGAAGGTCGTCTGGAAGCAGTGGCGGAAGATGGTAATTTGTACTCTCTTCAAAATCTAAATATATAAACTAGAGTCCCATTTAGTCCCATTTTCTAGCTGAACGTGGGCATCATTTCTACAGCCGTTGGCAACGGCAAACTAGTGAAATACTCGTGCTTCAATGCCTCCTCTGCCGTAATCCTGGTCTTCGGGTTGTAATCCAGCAACCTCTCAATCAAGTCCTTTTTGTCCTTTCTCTCCCCCGCCCCCCACCCCTTCCCCTTCCCCTCCCCCCTCTCCTTCTCCTTCTCCTTCACCCCTCCAACCCCCTTCACCCTCCTCCACCCCTCCAACTCCTCGCACGCTGGCCATATGTCCAGGTCAATTTTCCCCCGAAAATTCAGTATTTTCTCAAGTTGGTCAATTTCGCTTCGCCCCCTGAACGCCGGCTCCCCCTCGAGCAGCTCAACCAGCAAGCAGCCACACCCCCAGTTATCTACCCCCTCTCCGTACGCCGTTTGCCCGAGCAGCAGCTCTATTGGCCGATACCACAAGCTCACCACTTGCGGTGTCAGTTCTGATTCGAGTCTAGTCATTCCGAACGCTATAATATTATATATTAATAGTATGTTAGTTGCTATCAATTCTCGTCTTCCGCCCCCCACCCGTCGCTCACCTCGCAAGCAGCCCCGCCTGGCCAGCCCAAAGTCCGCAAGCTTGAGTTGTCCGTTCTCCGAGTAGAGCAAATTGCTCGCCTTCAAATCCCTGTGGAGAACATTTCGCTTGTGCAAGTAGGATATCGCCGACAACAGCTGAAGCATGAGCTGCTTCGCCTCGGACTCTTTGAACAAGGACTTTTGCCGCAGCTTGAAGTGGGAGTCGAGGAGTCCGGCGAGGTCGTGCGGGCAATATTCAAACACGAGGAACACCGACTTTTTACTATTCACCGCAATGTCGTACAGATCAACAACGTTTGGGTGCTCTCCACACTCCCTCAGCATTGCAATTTCTCTTATGGAAGTTAGGGGAAATCCGTCTGTAGACTCATTGTGGAGAGTGATCTTCTTGAGGGCGACAATTTGTTTCGTCTTTTTCGAGCGAGCCTGTGCGAGCGAAGCGAGGCGCATTTTCACGAAACACGAGCGAAACGAGCGAGAAAATATAGTTGAGTGAATAATGTTAGTTTAGAAGTGGATGTAGGTCACTATATTATGTCTGTAGCCATTTCGCGGGATTCATCGCTCGAGTTTTCCTCTAGGCTCGCTCGCGCG
>Ga0302114_10001695_pt1 | contig 14448 bp, 19 predicted proteins | sample AG5_Surface_MG_FD_203107 | JGI IMG/M metagenome (GOLD analysis project Ga0302114, IMG submission 203107) | Marine microbial communities from Western Arctic Ocean, Canada - AG5_Surface | ecosystem: Environmental > Aquatic > Marine > Oceanic | place: Canada: Western Arctic Ocean | collected...
CCCCCTCATCCGCCTCCCCCTCCTCTTCGTCCTCCCAGTCGCCCTCCTCCTCAGGGAGATTGTCGATCATCAACATCAGATTCCCAACCCCGATTCGCTTCTTTTTTAAGCTGTTGAAGAACTCCCTCACTGCCAACCTTGCGTACCACTCGGTCGCAGTTTGGCACACTATAAAATTCAGCTCGTCGATCGCGTTCGAAAGCACGGTAGGACTGCGCATCGAAGTGGGTTGGTTAGTTTGGCCGATCAATGGTTTGGTTCCCCCCCAATTTTTTGGCTTCGCTTCGATCCGCTTCGTCACTCTTGTAAAAACTCCTGTAGCGCTTATCCGCTTCGTCACTCTTAAAAAAACTCCTGTAGCGCTTCGCTTCGCTCGCTCGCTCGCTCACTCACCGCCCGAGGATTGCGTGAGCCGTGTTGACCAGGTAGAAGTTCGCCGCCGACCAAAAATCGGCTTCCGTCGCGTTTGCCTCCAGATGAAGCTTTCGCCTCACGCCGTAAGTAGAACGGAAACTGCCCAACTGCGTTCGACAGAAACCCCACCACGCACAACCCTCAAGCAAGAGGACAACAAACACCATGTGCCACCCCGCTCCTAACGAAGCAAGAGCAAAACGAGCGAAGCGAGTCAAAAAGAATTGAGTGGGTAAGTTTAGTAGTGGATGTAGCCGTCTGTAGAAATTTCGCAGGATTCATCGCTCGGATCTTCATCAAGGCTGGCTCGCTTCGCTTCGCATCGCATCGCTTCGCTCGCTCACCGAGGCCTATTGCCACCGACATGTTCAAGAACAGGTTTCCGATGCCAAAGAAGTGCATAAGAATCGTGAAAATGAATCCAAGTACAAACTTTATCACCAACAACGTCGTCTCGGGAACCTCCATCTGGCGCACAAGCCTCTGCTCCATACTCTTCTCGACTTGCATCATCCCCTGCTTCTTCGCCTCAGCATCCGTGCCGAAGCTCTTGAACCCGCTCAGGCTTTGGGTTTCTTCAACTACTGATGGTTCGAGTGTGACGTAATATGAAGGAGGATACCCATCCAAGAGTGGATTCTGTAGGCACTTCCCCTTGACAAGCATTATGTAGCAGTGAATGAACTCAACCACCTCAGCTCGGAGCTCCTCGACTCCCTCCCCATCCTTGGGAGGTATAATCAACATCAGGTTCACCCCCAACCCCTCGCTAATTTTCTCCGGTTCCTGTGAAAGCAAGATGTTACAGGCGAGCCGGAACTGCGTAGAGGAAATCCCCGGGTCACCGACCGCAGCTTCGAGAATGGGCAGGGGCACGCTAACCTGCCAAAAGCGATTGAGACGATTTTTGCCGACCTCCACCGCCAAGGCCGCGGTGTATTCACTGAGCCATTTCATCCTGGCACGCTTTAACTCAACATTATTTTTCTCCTTATTGCTTCGCCGGTCAATTGCAAAAGGCAAATAGGAATAATTCATTCCCCCGGTTCTGTCGTCAATGCGGATCTTAGTCTTGCAACGAATTTCAGAACTTTCCAAAGTCAGGCCAATAATGCGAAATTCAATTTTTGAGAACAACTCGTTCGTCGAGCGTTTCCCCTGCACCCGGTGTGCGGATCTGGAGAACGGTGCCCCCAACGCTGTCAAAACGACGTCGTAATCTTCGGTACTGCCGATCCATGGTTCATTTCGGAATTTTCGGAATTGGCGGGTGGCTCTCGCATTGTCTTGGTTGACTTTGGAAACCCCATAATTACTATCGACCCCACTGAAACCCAATTTTTTAAAATCTTTGATCAGGTGGTCGTGCAGGTGCGAGCGAAGAGAGAAGTTTTGCGGAAGAGGAACAAGAAGATCATCGATTTCCCCCGTCACCTCAACATGGTGAATCAAACCTGACATACCTTTTTTTAATTCCTTTCCACCTTTTCCTCCATTTGCGTGTTGGAGGTGTTGTTCGAACACCTCCAAAATTATTTTTGAAGTTGGGGCGGTTATGACCGACAAAGCCATCACGAGGGCAGAGGACCCGACAAGCTCCTCGTCGTTAAGAATCCCATCCACGAGCTCGGGGTCGCCAAGAAGTAAAGCTACCGCATAGATTACCTCCGCATCGCTGTTGTAACTGCTAGGATTTGGGAGGCCGGGGAGAGAGAGGGCAGAAGAGGAGGATTGAGAGCGCTCCCATGTTATTTTCTTCACACACGTTTTGACAAGATCAGCCTTCAGGTTTTTGACGAGCTTGCGTTTCTGCTCGATATGTTTATTGAAACTGCTGTTGCCATCAAGTGCTTTCTTCATCATGGACGCCATACCCTCTTCGCCAAGCTTCTCCAAATGGGCCAAAAGCTCCTCAGTGGATGTCTCCTGCTCTCGATTGAGTTTTTTGACATCATTTGCATCACTCATATTGTAGTAAAGAGACGCTCCTGCCAAACCAGCAAGGACTGCCGCCTTAACTGCCGCTGGTGCTGCCGGCATGGTTTTGGTGGAGGGTTTGGTGGACGTTTGTGACTGTGATTGTCGGTAGAGACTGTGACTGTGACTGTGACTGTGACTGAGACAAATGAACTGTGAACTGTGAACTGTGAACTGAGTGAGACGAAAATGTGGTGTTTTGCTTGTCACAGATGTCAGCGTGCTGCTTGTGATAAAAAAGTTATTCTTAAAATTACCACATTTCTCAAACCATATTTCTCAAACGCACACCCAAGAAAACACTCATTTAGCAACGTTGGCCCAAATCCTTATAGGCCGCCATCTGATGCTCTCCGCTCGGCGACTTGTCGCCTCCTCTCTGCTGAAAAAAACAAATTCAATTTCATTCCTCATCTCCACCCCCGAAACGCTCCCAATATCTGTCCCAACCCGTTCATATAACAAAGGCTCCCGTGGCCACGGTTGGTACGTTAAGTACCGCCGTGGAGACGGGGGTCGGCATCTCCAGGGCTTCCAATTCGACCAGACCCATTATTCCAATCTAAATGACAAACTTTTTGCACATCAGGCTAAATCCACAACTACTGCCTACCTCACAATCGACACTTCCACAGACGCAACAAAGGGAGGCCGCATAGAGCTAGAGGTTCTTTCCTCTCTCCTCCCCTTAGCGGGCAGCAATTTCCTAAAACTCCTCTCTCACCCTGATGGATATCAAAAAAGCACCATCATGCGGGTGGAGAAGGAGGTTGGTGTGATTTTTGGCGGTCACAAGAATGCGTGCCACCCAGATCTCGCGTCCCTCCCGGGCGGGACCCATTTCGATGACGAGGGGTGAGCGAGCGAAGCTATCGATCCTTTCCTCAATTTCCTCTCATTCTGACTAACCCTAACTTCGCACTTGTCGCCTCGGTTCAGCTATTTTCTTGCCCCGTTGAAGGGCGTGGCAATTTTGGTGAGCGAGGGTAAAGACAAGAACGAGAGCAGATTCATGATTTTGACTGAGGACAGTCCTCACTTGGTTGGCCGGTGTGTCCCCTTTGGGAGGGTGAAGAGCGGCATGGACGTGGTGGAGTCGGTCAGCAAAGTCTTCACAAAGCGCGGGAAGCCGGCCGTTCCGTTAGAAGTTGTTTCTTGCGGAATAATATGATAATATGCATTTTTCTCAAAACAAAAACCAAAAATTAGAATTTCAACGACCGCACTTCCATCCACTCCGCCACCTCTTCATTCGTAACCCCCTTCCTCCTCCCCTGGTGGGCTTCTACCATCTTGGTCAACACGTCGATAAGCTTATCCTTAACCATCCCTGTAGCCCAGTAATCGCCACTCCCGCTCTTGTAGCTATCCCCAATCGCCTGCGCCGGGGGAACGAGCGAGCAAAAAAAATGAGAATAATATTAGTTTAGTACTGGCTCGCATATATTTCTCGTCTTCCTCACCCCCCCCCCCCGCTCCGCTCGCTCACTCACTCACTCACTCACTCACTCACCTTCAGCTCGGCGTCGTCTTCCAAGAAGAACGTCAGCCACTGGTAGCTGACGTCTACCTCCAAATTGGCTCCCAGCTCCTTTTGCTTCTCGCTCGTTTGTTGCCCTCCGCTGAAGGCGTGGGTCTTGATTTTCGATTTGATCCTCTCGGGGGTGTCCGTCAAAAAAATCGCCGAGTTGTCGTCCGAGGCGCTCATCTTGCCGGTTGCTCCCTGCAACGGAGGGAAGAACTTGGAGTGGAGGAGCGCCGGCTTCCCCCCGAGCGGGTGGGACTTCGGGGTCAGCTTGTGAGCAACGTCGCGGGTCTGCGCCGAGCGAAGAAGGTGCGAATTGTTAGTCTCGTCTTCATCATCCCCCCCTTCATCACCCCCACCCCCCGCTCCGCCCCTCCGCTCGCTCACCATGCGGAAATAGGGATCTTGATCGATTGCGCACGGGATCAGGCAGGCCATGTTGGAGTTTCGGTCGCAGTTTAGGGGCGTCATGAAGGTGGAAGGGAACGAGGGGACGGCTTGAACGGCCGGGAAGGCCGACTGGCCAATGTTGCTGTGTCCCTCGAAGCCAAACATGGCCCTGGCCGTTGAGTAGGTGACCGATTTCTGCACCCTGATGATGTTGGGGTACATGTGCTGGATGTAGTTCATGTCGGTGAACAGGAAGGTCTGCGCCGAGCGAAGCGAGGCGCATTTTGTTAATCGCGAGTATTCTCGTCTTCATCAAGGCTCGCTCGCTTCGCTTCGCTCACTCACCTTCTTCTTATCAAAGCCGCACGCAATGATATCCTTCGCGTTCTGGATTGCGAGGCCCCGGAAGTAATCCAGGTTGTCGTCGCCATCCTCGTACACTCCCTTCCACAAGAACTTCTCGTCGTCGGTCATCTGCACAACCAGCGGCACATCAAAGGCCTTCTGCAGCCACTGCGTCATCATGAACGGGACCAGGTGCCCCAGGTGCATGCTCTCGCTGCTGGGTCCTCGTCCCGTGTACAGGTAGAACTGCGCAAAAGTGAATAGTTTGATTAGTGGATGAAGGCTTGTGTGCTGAATGAAGCTCCAGCTCCAATTGATCATCGTCGGCTCAGTCCATCTAGTAAATATTCCACAAAATGGGACGACGGGAATCGACTAAAATCCCCTTGTTGTCGTCCCTTCAGCGTAGCTGGTTGTTCTTCATCATTGCCAGGATTGCATCACATCACGCATCACACGCATTACATCACATAACACTCTCACCTGCTCGCCCTTTTCAACCACATCCAAAATCTTTGTCAAATCGCGGTGACTGAAGAAAATTCCGCGCCTCAAGAACGGGTGGATCTTGTCAACCTTGCCAATCTTTTTGACGCAGGTTTCCAGCCGCGCCAGCAGCTCGGGCTCAATTGGCGAGCTGCCGAACTTGTCGATCAGCTTCGCGTAGTCGATCTTGCCCGAAACTTCCCACGCGTTCACAACCATTTCTTCGTCATTGGCTGGAGAGGAGGTTGAGTCTGAGGCGTCGGTGCCGGTGCCGGTGCTGGTCACCGATACAGCAGCCAGCTTCTCGGCCAGCGCTCGCTCCTCCTGCTTCTCCAGCATCCCCTTTCCAATTTTATTGGTAACCACCCCACTGTAAAAATGATCCACCTCCCCCCTACTCGGCAGCAGCGACACGTCAGTTTCAACAGCAGCGTTGCTACCCCCACTCCCGCCTTCCACCTTGAATTTTATTGTAATTTCGGCCTTCTTCGCTCCAATGTTGCAGTCGCAACCACCCTTTTTGCCCACGTCGAGAAACACGACGGTGCCAATTTGGCTCAGCGAGGAAACAGCATCCCACTTGGCGGGAATCGCACCTAGGATGCTTCGGTCGCCCGAGAATGCTACCTTGATGGGCTGGTCGCCGCGGGGGAGGAGCAGGTGGGGGGGAACAGGAGGTGGGGGAAGTAATTTCCCTTCCTTGTCCTTCGTTGGCTTTTGGAGCTTCTTGAGCTGCTTGGATTCATCGGTGCCGTCCGTGGTGGAGTCGTAGAGGGCATTTTGACCATACAGTGACTCGGCAACTGATCTAGTTGTTGATACTACGGTTATCGAGGATGTGGATGTGGATGTTGAGTTGGTGATTGTGGTATTTATTGAAGAAGCGAGAGAAGCCAAGAAGGCTGATTTGCCCACGGTATCGTCATTGGGAGGGAGCTTCACTTGGGACAGGTCACCGTCCTTCTTGCCAATGCAAAACACCACCTTGGTCGTGTCTTTATCGGCAGGCTTGTTCCACAGGGCCAAAGGCATCGTAATGGGAATGTCATCGAGCGAGCATCCCAGGGTTGAGGCTATTGTCCCTCGACAGAGAAGAATAGCACTTGCAAGTTGGCTGGATGGGGAGCCCGACATAGGAATATTTCGAAACCCAGCAGATGTATGAACAGACTCACGAAGATTACAAAAACTGAAAATCATTCATAGTTGGACATTTGAAGCCTCTGCCCATCCTATCCCCTTACGACTCACGGACACAATTTTCTTCATTAGCCCAAGAACAAACTACACCCAGAGAGAACAAAATTCATCCCTTTCCACGACTTCAGAATTAAATTTAGAATGCTATGCACCTTATTTCTCTTCTTGCCAGCGGTGTTAGAGTCGTTTATGTTATCACCCCACCGTAGCTTTACATCAAGACCATCACCCCCCTTTCCAAGTTCACCCCCACCCTCTTCCTCCCTATACGCAACCTCGACATCTGCAATCAACCTACGATTGCTAGGATCAGGCTCCGCCTCCCCACCCACAATAATCCCAAACACGGCTCTTGAAACTGTTGTAGAAACGACTGACGAGTGGATATCCTCGCGGACTGGTATTTCCCAGCGCAAGGTATTGACCAACGACTCCCCTATTGGCATTTCCACCCTCGGTTCCGAAGCAGCCATGAAAGGTGAGCGATCGAAGCGAGCTAGCCTTTTGGAAGACTCGAGCATTTTCGCTTTGAAGTTGCGCGTAGTGGCTACATCCACTACTAAGCTAACAATATTCCACCCAATTATTTTGGCTCGCTCGGCGACAGCCCTTGAGATGGCCAACATCGATCCCTCCCAAGTCGACATGGTCATCATGTGCACCTCCTCGCCTGACGACCTTTTCGGCGATGCTTCAACGGTTGCAAACGCGATTGGCGCATCAAAAGCTGTCGCTTTCGACTTGACTGCGGCTTGCAGCGGCTTTCTGTTTGGCTGCGTCACCGCTGGCCAGTTTTTGACCAACAACAAGATGACCGCCGTGGTTGTCGGGGCCGACGCCCTCACCCGGTGGGTGGACTGGGACGATCGTAACAGCTGCATCTTGTTCGGTGACGGTGCCGGCGCAGTAGTCTTGCAGTCGGACGAGCTTAACTCGAAGGTGAGCGAGACGAGCATACTCGCGATGAAGTGCGCGAAATGGCTACAGACATAATGGCTACATTCACCACTAAGCTAACATTATTCCACCCAATTCGCATTCGTTTGGATCGTTTCGCTCGTCCTTTCGGCGCAGCCCAACAACTTGCCGGGCATGCTGAGTTATTCGATTCACAGCGATGGGAGTGGGCACGAAGATTTGCTCTGCAAGTACGCGGGGGAAGACAGGGAAGTGGCCACGAAACCGGAGAAAACGATCATGAGCAAGGGCGGTTACGGTTTCATCACCATGAACGGCAAGGAAGTGTACAAGTTCGCCACGAGGGTGGTGCCGACGGTGTTGGATGAGAGTCTAGAAGCCGCCGGCATAACCGTTGACGATGTCGACCACCTCCTCCTGCACCAAGCCAACATTCGAATCATGGAACAGGTGGCAAAACGAATGAACATCCCCATGAGCAAGGTGAGCGAGCGATGAATGAAGCGCACGACATGAAATGGAATAACTAAACAAATTTTTTGACTCGCTCGGGGCCCAGGTCATCTCGAACCTCAAAGACTACGGCAACACTTCTGCTGGCAGCATTCCCATTGCGCTGGACGAGGCGGTGCGAGACGGCACGGTGAAGAAAGGCGACGTGATTGCGTGCGCCGGCTTTGGGGCTGGGCTCTCGTGGGGTTCAGCGATATTTAGGTGGGGTTGAAATAAAAAGGCGTAGGAATTCCAATCATTTTTTCATACATTCATTAATTATCATCACATTGTTCTATTCTCCCCTCCCCCAAAAGTCGAAGTCGAAGTCGAAATCGAAGTAGTCGTCAAGTTCATTTCAACACAATTCGGAAACACAACCTCCTCGTGGCAACCCACCCAGGCCAAATTCAAGCTGAAGTCAAAGCCGTAGTGGCTCAGACACACGCTCCAGCAGAACACCATTGTCGTCGCGTGGCAGATCCCAAGGTACCAAATGTTCTCAAAGTTGTAAATATAGTGGATGAGCTTGTTGAAGGAGCAGATTGACTGCATGCGGTCGGACGAAACGAACGCAGATATCACCTTTATGAGAATGAGCAGGTTGATCGTCGTCACCACCAGACACGTGAGCATGCTCTGTTTCCAGTCCTCGTATTCGATTTCATTGATTAAGTACAAATGTCGAAAATTCGCGCAATTTCTGCGACGAGCGGGTGTGTGTGAAGCGAACGCGAGTGTGTTCGATCAATAAAAATTCGTTTTATTCTCGTCTTCTTCAAGGCTAGCCTCACTCACCTCGCAACCAAGCTCGCAATCAAGTACTGGAACCGCACGATGATCTCGCTGCACTCTCCCGCCACCACTTCGATGAAATTGAAGATGGTTCGCTGCGCCGGCTCATCGTAGACGATCTTGTCGTGGAACTTTGGGCGTTCGTTGAGCGTGAAAGATGAGCTCGCCGCCGCGAGAGAAAGGGAGAGTCTGCGCGTTCGCGAGATTTTTGTTGAAATTGGGTTGCTGTGTTGCTGTTGTCTCAGCTCTCTGTTCTCCCGCTCGACCTTGAGCTTCTTCTGCAGCTCGATGAATTCCTTGATTTTGAAATTTCGCAATTTCTCCTCGTGGAGCTCTGTGAGCGACATTCGAAAGAACCGTCCAGAATTCCGTCTGGTAGTGGGAACGTTGTCGATCTGGTTCTCCTCTTCCCCGCCGTCCGAGTCATTGCTCCCACCCTCCTCCTCCTCGACTTTGTCCAACCCGTTCATCGCAACTGCCACGGTAGACATTTTTTTTTCCGAACACCCAAAACACCCCCACGAGCAGCGACTCTCGTAAATCTCCTCCCACCACAAATCGAATCGGTCCCAGCCGGAGAACACTCGCCAGAGGCAGCTGAACAGGTGAGCGATCACCATAATCAGGGCGGACCTGTCGTCGTTGGTGAACGCGAACAGACAAACGAGAAAGTTCGTGAAGAAAATGTCGACGACCATTGAGCACACGAACCACCGCTCGTTGTTCACGAAAACCATGCACGGTGCAACAACATACATTTTGCTGTGGGTTGGGTTGGGTTGGGTTGGGGCGGGTGGGGAAAGGGAATTAATTATTTTTTTGGTTCAACGAGATCTTCGCTTCGTTCACTTTTGCAACTCACCTGTAAAACTTCAGCGGCTCATACAACAACATCCACAAGAAACTCCCAAGCCCACCACCACCACCCTCAGCACTGTTGAAATTGTAAAGCTGCGCAGTCCAACCAAGACCGATTAACACCGCAACTATGAAACATCCAATCGCCTGAAAAGCGAATTTCGCGTTTTCCCGAAATGCCATCCGCTGCTCCTTGCTGTATAAAATGTAACACATCACAAACACTGGCGGGATTCCAGAGCTTCCCAGCAAGAAAGCCGCGTACGGCACGGGGAATATATCGCCCATCGTGGCCAAGTAGAAGAGCAGAACCGTGACAAAAATTGCTGAAACTGCAATTGCCGAGAAAAAATGGAATTTCTTGAGTTGGAGCTGGGGAAGGAGGAAGTGGAACATGGTCACCCACAGGGACACGGCAAAGGCAAAGGAGAGAGGGAAGGAAGCAAATATGAAATTGTAGTTGGAATGGGGACCGAGATTGACGGATTGGAGAGGAATTAGGAGAGAGGTGGATGTCGAGAGAATTGCACCTAAGACCGTGAAGATGAAGAGCCGAAGGGAGATCGAAATATTGGTTGGATCTTCATATGTCTGGATGCGACTGATGCAGGACTGGTGAAGGATATGGACCAGTGGTGGCATTTATTTGTTGTTGAGTTGTGCTGCAAGGATCCAAGTGATGAAGAGATGCAATAAGAATTTTGTCGTTGAGTTGGAATATGGTTGGAATGGATCGAAAACTTGACTGCAGCACGTCAAGGGTTTTAGGGGGAGTAGTACGATTATGATATGTAGTACGAAAAACTGTTTGAAGATGGTTTTGAATTTCTGCAGGTGACAAAAATTCAAAAAATCAGAAAATCACAAAGTGACAAAATGAGAAGATTCATTTTAAAACAACATTTACCTGATGGATTTTCCTTCGGACGAGAAGGTCCAAGAGCTTCAAGCGTTAGCCAAACAAAAACGAGCAGACAAAGTAAAAAAAATTGAGCAAGACGAAGCTGACAAAATTGAGGCTGAGAGAATTGCTTCACTTCCATCTCGCCCTCCTTCTCCCCCCAAACCCCCCGCTCCCCTCACATTTGAGGACCTTCCAGATGATGTAGACGAGCTGAAGAGACAGGTGCTCCAGCTCTCATTAGAGCTGGAGCAGATGAAAGACAAATACTTGACCAACAACAACGACAGCAACTTGCTCGATGTCAAAATCGTGAAGGCCGATGGAATTTTTGGGTTTGAGACTGAGCTGCCTGCGTGGATAGAAAAGCACCAGAACAACATGGATCTGGTGGCGCTGGACGAGTCGTTCTTGAGCGAGGAGTACCGGGAAACCAACAGGTGGGAAGAATGATATGATTTAAGAATCCGAATCCGATAAAACAACCACTAACAAACACTAACTCTCTCTAAACCCAGGTTCAAGGGCAAAGACTACCTCCATACCCCGAACCTCTCCACGCCAATTGTTTCCGACAATAAACTCTACGAACCTCCAGACTTTCAGAACAACGCCCTTTGGCCCAGGGTCGAAGGCGTGGTCAGGTTCAACAGTGAATGCGAGCAGCAGAAGGGGTGGGTGCACAGGGGCGCGCTCTGCGCCTTGATGGACGACGCGGCCAACTGGGCGGGCTTCTGCGTAAATGGCACTTGCGACATTTTCTCGGGGTTCACGAAGAGGGTCGATGTGATGTTGAAGCGGCCGGTCAGGGTGGGGAGTGTGCTAAAGTTGACGGGCGAAGCAATGTTTGTGAAAAACAGGACCGACGTTCACGTGAACTGCAAGTTGATTGACCCTTCGTACAATGAAACTGTGCACTGCGAGGCGGAGTGCGTGTTTGTGATGAACGAGAGGGCGGCGGAGAGGCTGGAGGAGCTGGTGGCGAGGAAGCAGAAGAATAGGGGAAACAGTGGGGGAGACGCAAAGCGAGGATTCAACGTTGATGTTGGTTGGAACAGCGGGGGGGGGAGCGGGGACAGCGGGGAGACGGACAGCGATCCAGTTTTCCGGCCGCCAAATCGTGTGGGAAGGTATGGCTTGGGGATGAAGATTGACGACGAGCTTGCGGAACAAATTGATGAAAAGGTGGCGAGGAATTATATACCCAAGGTGAGTGAGTGAGTGCGGCGGAGGGGGTGGTTATGAAAAAAACTAATTCTTTCTTCTCTTTCATCGGGACAGAGCGGAAAGCTCGTGCAGAACGCCGAGAAGAGCGCCATCAAGAAGGAAAAAATGCGACAACTGGAAGAGGCGGAGAGAATCGCCGCAGAAGAGGCTGCAAAACGGAAATCAGGAAAGAGCCAGATCAAGCACGGATGGGAGTCCCCGTTCTCGCGATAAAAGAAAAGAGGGGGGGGTGTACTTGTTGTTTGTGTATATAAGTAGATTCTAGCGTTGTTTTTGCAAAAACGCGTTATGAAATAATTCTACTTGACTTGGATTTTTGTTGGAATGTTGGCAGGCCTCATGCTGGCGATGAACCTGCAACGAGCTGCGTGGGAGGCTTCGAGAAGTGTTTGTCGAAGGTTTTGTTTCATTTTTACGAATATTGTTTTTGAGATCGAAGTTGTTTTGTTTCGGTAACTCTCTCTTGGGGTTGTGTAGAGACGCTTTGGAGGTCGTTTGGTTATTTCGGTAGTTTCCACGAGAAAGTGGTGGAGGCAAAGATTGTCCCAGATAGAGTCCCGAGCACACAAAACTCGAAAGAACTTTGAAACTTCCGCAAGCATACAAACTGTGCGAAAATCGCAGAACTCTGTCATCACCGAAAGACAATCAAAAGGAATTTCTGCTCGGGGTTGATGGTTTTTTGTTGTTGGGGGGAGGTCACGCACTCGGGCTCCTCTGTACACTACCATCATTTTAAAGATGGTGCGTTTGAAACAAGGTGGAGTTGTAATTTTCGACTTTCAGAATTCTAACTTAACACTTGTTGTAAAGCACGTCAATGCTCTAAGTTGCTGGACTTAGGAAATATATGGCAAGAGAAGCTGGAGAAAAGCAAACTGAGTATTTACCGCACTACTCGTGTATAGTAAATTCAAAAAGATCTCTGATTTCAAGAATTTGGATTTAGGTGTCGATCAGAGATTTTTATCGCCTAGGCCGCACCTAATGCAGATCCCATATAGAGAGCTAGCACAATAAGATAATTCCTAGATTAAGGCAGTTCACATATACAGAGAGCCCTATCGCCTAGGCCGAACCCACTCGCTTTATGAGCCAACTTTTTGTAGACCGATTGACAGCAAATCTGGCTGTGGCAACGTCAATTGTGTGCCCGAGCGAGTCTGGTGCATTCTCGGGCACTTGCCGACCTGTGAAGGATCGCGATTTCGACTATGAGATAACGCTAGATGGGGTGTTCCACCGACTTCGGTCCAAATCCAAATCCAATTCTCCCTCAATCTCTTTAATCTCTGACCTTGATTCTGTGGCCCTCTACGAATCTCCCACAAAGCTTTCGGAGAAAATAACGAGTTATCTCTCCCACGAAGAGCACCGCATTGCCCATTTGCAGATTCTTCAGAGCGGCCGAGTTCTGATCATATCTGCTGAGAAGCTGCTCGCCGAGAAAAATAGGGGGAGGCTGCTCTGTGCTGATTGTGGTAAATTCTTCAAGTCTCTCATTTCGCTCACGTGGCACCAGCAGACAAAGCACGAGACGGCTTATTTGGAGAGCAGGCTGGCGGCGAACCATCAGTTGTCGACCTTCCTGGCAATCCCCCCCCTCCCCCCCCCTCCCCCTTCTCCCCCCCCCCCCACACCCGAATCCAAATCAATTTTCGAGATTTCGACTACATCGAGCGTGGCCGAGTTCGAACTCCACCGGCCAATAAATTTCGATGTCAACTCGGTAGATAAAAACGGAAGCACCTGCCTGATGTGGGCCGCGGGCGCTGACAACCTCGAACTGGCCAAGCACCTAATCCTAACCCTCGGGGTCGACCAGAACGCTCACCAAATTGGCAGGAGGAGTTTTTGCGGTCGAACAGCCTTGCACTGGGCCGCGCGATTCGGGCACGCTCGCGTTGTCGAGTTTTTGATCGAGCAGCGGAGCACTGATGTTGACGCAACTACGGAAGATGGGACGAGTGCGTTCTGCTGGGCCGCCTGGGGGAGCCACTTGGAAGTTATGGAGCTGCTCGTGGGGTGCAAGAAGAAGTGCAACATTGAAAAAGTCAATTCGTTCGGATGCACAGCCATGCTCTGGTGGAGTCAAGGAACAAGTCCTCATCCAGCGGTGTTTGACTATCTGATCGAACTGAAATTTAGAGCGGATGTCGTCAACAACAACGGTCATTCGGTATTTCACAAGATGGCCCAGCGAGGACGGTTGGAGGCGTGTCGGCACGTGTTGAACAATTGGAACTGGAGCAATTGGGATGCGACTGGCTGCACCAAACGAGACGCCGAGAATCTTTATCCCTCGGATCTGGCAATGGCTGACGACACAAATAGGGGGCTGGTCGATCTGTTGCTTGACGTTGAGAAGCGAGCCCGCGCGCACCGGTAGTATAATAGAATAACAAATGGTAGAGTAGTTCAAATTAAAAATTTCTGGCAAATAGCGTTTTATAGCTTTTCTAGAGAATGAAACATTATTTATTGCATTGCATTCGCCACAAATAATGAGAACAACCGATCCAAAACACATTATTCAACTCAAACTCTCCTCACTCAACTCAACTCAAGCTCAAGCTCAATTCAACCTCCCCACCATTTCGAACCACTGCTTGAGAGAATCCCCCAGCACATCCGGCAGCGCCTTCATGTCGCTGAGCAGCAGGTAGAACGGAAACGGGTACCCCTCAATAAACGCCTTCATCTTGGGCTTCCCGTCAACGAACCCCACCTCCTTGACGTTAACGATGCTCTCCTTCCCGCCCTTCTCAACGATGATGACCACGAGAAGGATCCCCTTCTCGGTCATGTCCCTGTTCAATTTTCGAAGCCTCTCCCGGCTGTCCCTCTCGATCCGACCGTCGCTAATCAGGAAGCAGAGCTTCCTTCCCCTTAGCTCTTCCCCACCACCGCCGTTCGCGTT
>Ga0302114_10001697_pt1 | contig 14439 bp, 16 predicted proteins | sample AG5_Surface_MG_FD_203107 | JGI IMG/M metagenome (GOLD analysis project Ga0302114, IMG submission 203107) | Marine microbial communities from Western Arctic Ocean, Canada - AG5_Surface | ecosystem: Environmental > Aquatic > Marine > Oceanic | place: Canada: Western Arctic Ocean | collected...
GCTCGCTTCGCTCGCTCACCTCCCCTTGCTCATAGCCTCGATCGAGCCCATGCCACGGTACCGCTTCAGGCGGACGCCCTCCTGGAAGAAGTACTCTCCGGGAGCCTCGGCGGTTCCAGCAAGCATGCTCCCCATCATGACGCACGAGGCCCCGCAGCAAATTGCCTTGGTGATGTGCCCGGTGGACTGGATTCCACCGTCAGCAAGAACTGGGACGCCGTGCTGAGCCGAGCGAAGAAGGTGCGAATATGAATTCGAATTGAGTGGAATAAAGTTAGTTCAACAGTGGCTCGAATGCTCGTCTTCCTCAACCCCCCCCCCGCTCCGCCGCTCCGCCGCTCCGCTCGCTCACCTTTCGGGCAAATTTTGAAACGTGGTAGACAGCCGAGCCCTGGGCACGGCCAACAGCGCAAACCTCCTGGGTTGTGCAAATACTTCCAATCCCCATGCCAACCCTCAAGCCATCAACGCCCGACTCAATTAGGTGCATCGCCTGCGAGACGGTGACAACGTTTCCGCCGATTACGTCAACAGTCGGAAAGTTGCTCTGCGCCGAGTGAAGAAGGTGCGAAGCGAATTGAGCGGGTTAGTTTAGTTTAGTTTAGTTTAGTTTAGTTTAGTAGTGGATGTGGGTGGTTGTAGCCATTTCCGCTCTTTCGATCGCTCACCTTGAGGAAGTGGACCATTTCATGCTGGTAAAGGGAGTCTCCCTGGGAAGAATCTATGACGATCACGTCGACGCCAGCCTCGACGAGGAGCTTCGCGCGGTCCTTGTCCGCGGGGCGGGTGCCAATTGCAGCACCAACCAGCAGCTGCTTGTTCTTCTCGTCCTTGCTCGCGTTGGGGAAATCGCGAGCCTTTTGGATGTCGGTCCTAGCAATTAGGGACACGAGCTCGTTGTTGGAGTTCACAACGGGAAGCTTTCCCTTCTTGGATTGGCGCATAATATCGTTGGCCTCCGAGAGGGAAATTCCCTCCTTTCCGGTGGTCAAGTTGGTCGACATTACACTAGAAAGGGTGGTTGCCTCGTCCTCGATAAAGTCGGTGTCGCGCTGGGACACAATGCCAACTAGAACTCCGCCCATCTTGCCGTTCTCGGTCACGGGAATTCCCGAGTAGCCGAAGTTCTGGAAGAGGAGGGGAGAGGGGGGAAGGGGGGGGAGGGGGTTAAGGGGGTTTAGGGGAAAGGGGGAGATTCTTGCGCACTTTGGCCTGCCTCGTCTTATTTAGTTGCTCACCTCCTTAATCTTCCTGGCATCCGCAACCGTACTGGTGGGCGAAAGACACAGAGGATCAGTGATAAATCCATTCTTATATTTCTTGACACCCTTCACCTGGGCAGCCTGCTCCTCACTAGTCATATTGGAATGAATAATCCCAATTCCACCCTGCAAAGCCATGTTGACTGCCATATCCATTTCAGTGACGGTGTCCATGGGAGATGAAACAAAAGGTGCCTTGAGAGTTATGTTTTTGGTGAGCTTCGTCTCCAAGATGACCTCGTGCACAGGAAAGTTAATGTGGCTGGGCATTAGGATCAGATCATCATACGTGTACGCTACGCAAGCCTTGCTCTCTCCATAATGAAAAATGGCTGAAGCAGGATGGCTGAAAGTGAAATGTTAGTAAACACGTGGAGCAGATTGTTAAACTACATTGGTCCTACCCATCACCTCCCTCAGATCGAGTGGCTTCGTCAAGTTTATTGATGATGGTGGACATGTTTGTGGGGCTTGTGGGTAGACTTATTTTTGCTGGCGAAATTTTTGGCTTTTGCCCGCTGAAAAAAAAATCAATTAAAATCCTTTTTATCGCCCTTTTAAAGGGCGATGATGAATAATAATGCCCTCTTCACTCTTCTCATTGTCTACAGGGTCCTGTTCAGTTTTCTAATGTCGACACAATTTGATCCAGACGAGTTTCACCAAACATTAGAACCTGCTTTCTGCTCCATTCAACCAGAGAGTCATCCCTGCAAGCAATCAGCGACGTGGGAATGGTCTACCAACCTCACCAGCGGACTTGGGCCGTACCGTTCCAGTGTGAATGTTTTGCCTTACGCTGCAATCTACAGTTTGGTCCCCAGCAACCAGTCAGGAATGGTGGTTAAGCTGTTGAATGCTGTAGTGGCGGTTGTAACCGACTATTCAATATACATGATATGTCGTACGATTTATCCTAAATCCAGCATAACGCCTCTCATAGCAGTTTTCCTCTCAGCGACGAATTGGTTCAATTGCTGTGCACTCGTTCGCTCGTATGCGAACAGTTTTGAGTGTTCTGCCACGACACTGAGCCTTTACTTGCTCAGTCCTTTGCTTGTCGATTCAACCCCAAACCACAGCAACAGCAACAGCAACAGCAACAGCAACAGCAACAGCAACAGCAACAGCAACAGCAACACCCTCCTCTCCGCTCGCTACTTCGCCGCATTCTTTTGCGGTGGGATTTGCGTTTGCGTTAGATTTTCCGCCCTTTTCTTCTACCTTCCTCTCGGCATCTTCTTGACTTTCTCGCAGCGAAGCACTAATCTCAAGTTCGAAGCTCTGTTTGGGCTTTGCGCCCCGGCGAGTTTGCTCGGTGTGATGTTTGGGGTGCTGTTGGATCGGCTGTTCTTTGGGTTTTGGTGCGCACCATTTCTCAGCAGTCTCTGGTTCAACGTAGTTGAGGGAAAGGCCTCGCTCTACGGAACGCACCCTTTCCATTGGTACTTTTCGCAAGGCTTGCCAGCAATAGCTGGGCTGTCTCTTTTGCCTTTCTTGCTAAATTTGGCCGTGCCCCCCCCCACCACCACACCCACACGCGCTTTTCGCAAGTGCAATAGATTTGTTTTAGCAACATACTTGGTCGCCCACTCGATCTCACCCCACAAAGAATTTCGATTTCTGCTGCCGATCCTGCCCTTGATCTGCATCGAGTCAGGCGACTTCATCGGAAATTATTACCAACGTCAACGTCAACGTCAACAACAATACCTGCAACCCACCTACCAACTTCATCAGCAGAAGCAACAGCAACAGCAACATATAATGAAAGTACTGGCAATCGTTTTCCTTCTCCTCAATTTGCCTCACGCAATCTTCCTCTCCACCCTCTGGCAAGGCGGGGCAATCAAATCGGTTAATTTCATTTCGAATGCTATCAGTATCAGCAGCGACCCGAGAATTGTTGACATAGATATTTTTCTTCCGTGCTACTCTTCTCCGTTGTACTCGTACATCCGCAGCCCGAATATTCACATCTACAGCACCGACTGTTCTCCAACTTGCCGAAGGCCCGAAAATAACGAAATTTGCGAGAGTGATCGTTTCGAGGCCGATCCATTTGACTTCATTGCAAACCACAAACACAGAAGTCACAACAACAACCACAATTACTATGTGGTAACTTTTTTCGACGAGCGAGTGGACGACTTTCTCACCACCACCAAGAAGCTCACCAAACTCAAATCATTTTTTCATACCTTTGAACATGAGGTAGTGGTTTACTCTTATGCAAGAAATATAAAATTAAAATAACACCCTACAAAATCACCTCCCTAGTTCTATTCGTCAATTTCATCAACAACGAAATAAATCGCATACCAATTCTCAAAGGCCTTGAAAGAAATCCTTGTTTTGAGAACATCCTCCTCCTCCTCCTTCACATCCTTCTTCCCCTCCTCTTTCCCCACAGCGCTCTTTCTCCTGACCGCCGCAACTCCTGCCCCAACAGCCACGCTCTCCACGTTCACATTTTGATCGTCGTTACCGTTGTTATCGTCGTTGTCGTCGTCTTTGACCGTTTGCTTCAGAATCAATGCGTCGTGGGCTGCCTTCAAATCGTCCTCTTTCTGCTTGCTCGTCAATGGCATCCCTCCCCTCCTCTTCTCAATATCCCCGGTCAGAGCCTCCAACAAGTCCTGGACGAATTCCAGGGCGACACATCTGTCTTCTTCCTTCAAGGCCAACTTGTCGAACTCGTGCCTGATTATGTTCCACCTCACGTTGCAAATGTCCGTGGCGCAGCACTGGCAGATGTCGTTGTACTTTCGAGCCTTGAAATTCACCCGAACACTGTGCTGCGCATGGCAGTGCCTAGCGCACGCCATGCAAACGTGGTGAAACCGGCACCGAATGCACTCGTAGGTTGTTTCGTACGTCCCTCTCAGTGCCATGATGACCAAGTTTTCGTCGGGATTGGCGATCGTATCGATGCAGTACTGCATTCCGGGCTCGGCTCCGTTGTACTCGCACGGTTTGTTCTCCATCCCGGGTTGGTCCGGAAGCACCATGTCTGGCGTGTCCAAGAAGTCAGGATTCAGCCCCTTCTCCTCCATGTTCTTCTTCAGGGCGTCGTAAACTAGCATTCCTTCGTCGTGGAGAAGATCAAAGTACTCCCCGTATTCGCGCAGGTCGCGAATCTTCTTGGCGTTACCGGCCGACACGCACATTGAGTGGCGGTACCCGGCCGCAATGCCGATGATGTCGGCATTGGTCAAACCCGTCAGCTTGTGAGCTTGGAGCCGGACGTGGCAGTCCCCCATTCCCAACTCGCCATACTCGTTGTAGCCCCAGGCGTAAACTTCCCCGTCGGTTTCTGAAGTTGCGTTTTCTCCGCTGATTCGGTCGACCAAGGCCAGGCTGTGGCGCTGGCCGGCATCTATCGCAACTGCTGACCGTAAGCCCGTGACGAAGACCGGGTCCGCGCGGTCCCAGACGTGACCATGCCCCAGCTGCCCGTACTGGCCACCGCCCCACGCTATCACCAACCCATTGAACTTCTCAAGCGCCATCGAGTGCGCGCCACCGGCCTTGATGTCCTTCAACACAATGTTGTTCGTGCGAACGAATTGCGTGACCGAAAAAACTTCCTGTGGCGTATGGTGCATTCTCTCGTCAACGTTTCCTAAGCGAAAATTGGCGGTGCAACCCCAGCCAAAAACGGTCACCTCAACCCTCTGATCCGGTCGCTTGACCTGAACAAGCAGCAAAGTGTGATCGTGGCCAGCCGTTATTGTCAAGACTTTTTCGTTGATCGACAGTCCAGAGGTTACCTCGGTAGGGGTAGAAATGAACTTGAAAGCCATCGATTCTCTTCCAAGGCCAAGTTGGCCGAAGTTATTTCTGCCCCAAGTGTAAATTCGTTTTGAATAGGTTATGCAAACGACGTGCTGGAATCCTGCCGTGAGGGATACGACAGTTTGAGCTGAGAGGGATCTCAATATTCGTGCAACTGGCTGGTCATCCTCGACGTTCATGTCCTCCTCGGCATCCTGCCCAAGGGCTCCCCACAACCCCTTTCCCCAGCTGTAGATTTTACCCTCGCCCGTTAAAGCGTACGAAGTTGCGTGGCCGCATTGGACTTCCTTGCAAAAATCGGGCCGTCCCTGTAACATGATTCCTTCGACGCGGACAGGGGAGGTGAAACACGTGTTGGGGTCGGATTTGTCTATAGGCTGTCCACACTGGCCGTGCCCATTCCACCCCGAAGCAAGGACAACACCATCCGAATTTACGTAAAGCGAATGTCGTGCTCCCCCAGCCACGTGTTTGACGGGTTTTGATCGCAGGGGCGACTCATCAACGTTGAAGTTTGGCATTGGCCACTTGTAGAGATCTTCGGTGTCATCTCCTATACCCAATCGACCATCATCGGACCAACCCCAGCAATATATTGAGGTAAGTTTATCGGATGCTTTTGACATTATGTAACTATTGGAGTATGTAGCAGCATTGTCTGCAGTAAGTGGACACTTCTGCTAATTTAAATAATTCTTCATCATGTGATCTTTAAATTTTGAAAAATTAAAAAAAATTTATAAATATAAGGATCTTGTTTCCCCCTGCTGCTATCCGCCCTCGTCGAGGATCGACCCATGAGCCAACAGATCTGGCAAGTCGGCGAGACAGTAGGTCATGTTGGACCAGTTCGCTGCCTTTCGATTGGAAAGAAGTCACAAACTGTAATGGCAAGCGGTGGTGACGACAAGAAGGTTCAACTTTGGAGAATGAACAGGCTGAATTCCCCCCTCTCGACCTTAGCTGGCAACCAGTCAGGTGTGGTCTCGGTCACCTTTGACGTTGACGAGTTGAATTTGGTGACTGGTTCGTCTGGGGGAAGTGTCAAAGTCTATGATTTGGCGGAAAATAAAATCTCGCGCTCTCTGAATGGCCACCTTGCGGCTGTTGGCACTGTCGCGTACCACCCTTACGGCGAGTTTATTGCAAGCGGGAGCGACGACACCAACATGAAAGTATGGGATATTCGGCACAAGAGCTGCATCCAGACTTACAAGGGTCACACTAAGTCCGTGAACACGGTGAAGTTCTCCCCCGATGGCCAGTGGCTCGCGTCATCGTCGAAGGACGGGACCATCAAGATATGGGATTTGATCGCTGGCAAGCAGCTGCACTCCTTTCAAGTTTCGGAGGAGGGGAGCATGTGTCCGACAAACTTCGAGTTCAACCCCAGCGAGTTTTTGCTGGCTGCGGTTTCTGGGGATAGTACCGTGAAGTTCTTCGACATGGAGAGTTTCGAGTGCATCTTCTCCACGCCCAAGGATCCTTCCAGGGTTCTGAACATTGTTTTCAACGATAATCAGCTGCTGTCTGCGACAAACGATGGCATCCGAGCGTGGGAGTGGGAGCCAAAAATGAAGTGCTGTCGCAGCGCCGACAACAGGTGGGGCGGCTTGGTGGGCGACATGGTCGTCAACGAGGCTAACCAATTGGTGGTGGGAAGTTTCTCGTATGATAGCGTGGGTGTATGGGCTGTTGATTTGGAGGCGTTGCCAAAGCGTGCTCCACCATGCGGTCCAGTTTTTACTCCTACCAATCCCAGCATGAGCAATATGAGCAACCCCAACAACCACAAAATAAATATCAGCAACAGCAACAGCAGCAACAGCAACAGCAACAGCAACAGCAACCGCAATGTGCGGAAAACGAGCACCTCCTCGTCCTCAACAACCTCTTCATTTGCCGAACCAAAGAATGATTTTGGATTCAACATTGTGGGCAAAAGTGTCGTTCCGCACAGCAGCGCCAAAGCCACTCCCGAAAAAATGTGCAAACAGCAACCTCATTCACCGACAACACCGACAACAACAACAACAACAATAACAAATAGTCCGCCCAGCACACCAATCTCTAACTTTGCCAAACATCTCAGCGACGACTTCTCCCCTTCACCCTCCAACTACTACGTGGAATCTCCTCGCCACGAGGAAGATTCCAAGAATGACGAGAGCGATTACTATTTTGATCAATCACCGCCGGAGCACATTGTGATAGTCGATTCGCCCGTTTCCGCAGATGTCAGCACCAGCAGCCAGAACAACTACAAAACGGAATTACGAAGCAATTACGACTTTGCGTCTGCCATGGGCGCGGCGACGCCCTATAGTTGTTGTTCAAGTTCAAATGCTTCCCCAAATTTCAAACGACCACCCCCCTCTCCCAGAGATTTAGAGGATGCAGTGGAGGCTGCGAGCAGTGTGTTGAAAGGTGGTGGCAACATAATAGAGAGAGAGAAGAAACCTCCCCTTCCACCGTCGTTGTCGTTGTCGCCTGCTTCTCAACCTTTCAATATTGATGCTATTTTGCCTCGAGGCCAATTCAACAACAAAAGGACACCTCCGAAACAACCTCAACAACTTCAACAACTTCAACAACTTCAACAACCTCAACAACCTCACCCTCAACCTTCACCAGAAATGGACGACGACCAAATAATTGGCCAAATCCTTCTCGGACGACTCGGACTGTCCGTGTGTTTGTCCCAGCGACTCGAAAAGCTGAAGAAGATGAAGAAGATGTGGAAGAAGGGCAACGTCGTTGGTTGCATGGAGTTCTGCAAGAAAATAGTAGAATCCGATGACGACGGGAGCATGGAGGAAATGGCAGTAGTGGCCGATTTCTTGAAGGCCATCAAAATTAGGTCCAACGAGGTCATGCGGCTTGACGTTTGCGCCATTCTGTTGGACGTGCTTTGCACGATGATATTGGGAATTGGGGTTGGCAACAAAGACAAAGACAAGGACAAGGAGAATGAACTCGAGACGACCAACACGTTTGGAGGGAGCGGGACGACGCTGAAGGGGAAACCGCATGCAACCATCGCTATGAACTGCACTTCTACAATCATCGAGTGCTTCGGGCGGCAGGTTTACGATAACGTGACTGGGAAGAGTGGAGGAGGAGGGTTTGGCGTTGATATGGCGTGGGAGGAGAGGCGAGAAAAATACACCGAAATGCACGACGTTTTGGTAAAATTGAGCAATCGTATTTGCCTCGAAGAGGATGGCGAGGAGGGAGGGCAGGGGGGGTTGGGCGGCAGCAAGCTGCAGTTCTTGGGTCTCGTTGACGTGAAAGATCTGGGAGCTAGGAAGGCTGCCAGTAAGGTGCAGTCGTTGCTAATGAAGTACGAGCGGGGGCAATTATAATAGGTTTTGTTTTTTTTAACTAACTGCGGATAACAAAATATGATCTACTATGAAATTGCACAGCCGCTCCCAGTGCTTTTGTACTCTGGAACCTCCCCCCCCTCGACAGTTTCGTCGTGCTGGACATGGTTCGTGATTGTTGCCTTCACCGGCCGTGACTGGCAGTCCATCTCTGACTTTGGGACTAAAATGCCGGCGAGGGTGGCGCATATCTCGTAGAACGCCGCGTTGACATTGTCGCCAGATTTAGCGGACACCTTTAGGTCGAGAAAATTATTTTCGTTTACAAAGGCTTGAACCTTGCGTTCGTCTACTTGCCTCATGTGGAGCATGTCAATTTTGTTGGCCAGGAGCACAACAAGGGGGCCTTTGGGGTTGGAATTGGAAGTGGAAGTGGGGGTGGGGGTGGAGGTGGAGGGGGCGGAATCAACGGATTTGGACTCGGCGGGGGCGGGGGGAGCACCTCCTGTCCGCGAATCTTTTCTGCCATTGCCACCATTGCTGTTCATCGGAAACGCCTTCTTCACAAGACGGTACCAATCCTCCAAGTTCTCAAAGGAAGAGTAGTTGCTTATGTCGTAACAGAGTACAACTGCGTGGGCCCCCGCGATGTAATTGTGAATCATTTTACCACCAATTGACTGCCCCCCAATATCCCAAAGCTGCAGAGTCACATTCACATCACCAGGGAGCACGACCGATTTCAGGAAGAAATCCAAACCAATTGTTTGCTTATACTGATTCTGAAAATTCGACGACACAAAACGAGAAGCAATGGAAGTTTTTCCAACAGCACCGTCGCCAAGCAAAATCACTTTGAACTGCCTATAATCTTCCACTTCATCATCTTCTTCTTCACTGTCCGATTCTATGGAACCTTTCCTCATTAAGAAGGAATATAATAGTTTAAAGGGAAAAGTTCCATTAAATTTGAGACGAAGTTGAACGAAGATAAAAAATGTTAAATTTATTTTCCCTTTTCAATAACCGCAACCGTAAAGCCAACACTAACAACAACCACAACCACAACCACAACCACAACGACCACCAATAGAGACGATAAGAGCTCGGAGTCGACCCATTTAAACACGCTAAAAGGTCAGAGCACAGAAATGTTGCCATTGTACAAAGACAAAGCGTACCGTCCTTCAGGCATGCGCCCTATCATAAGAAAAATGTTGTTGCTAGGCGGAATATTGTTAACCTCGTTTATCATAGGGTCCATCTACATGTTTTCACCCAACCATGGCATAGCTACAACAGATCTAAAGTCTGTTTCAAATGATGTGCAAAAGTTTAAATTTAAAGATGGAACGGGTAACCTGGCTAGCTTGGTGGATAAAAATGGGAAAAAGCTTGATTTACGAGAAATGGATGCTAAATGGCAAGCTAAGAATTTGGAAAAGTTGGCTGAAAACCTAGCAAAGTTGCCGCCTCGACCCCCACAGAACTCCCCCCCCCCTCTCCCTCCCCCGCCCCCGCTCCCGGAAACACTGCTTCCCCCGCCCCCGCCCTCATCCCAAACAACTCGAAAACACACCAAAGACGGCAAATCGAAACTCCTCGTTGGAGGGTCGGACGGCTCTGGGACGCGCTCGGTTGTTAGCTTGCTGCAAGACTTGGGCGTTACAATGGTCATAGACGACACTGGCACCAACGATGTTCACGGTGCGGAAATGTTCAGCGGGAAGGGGTGGCCGGATGTCGTTCGCCCTGCCTTGCAGGAAGTTCACACCGCAAACTACAATGTTGAAGACTTGTCACCGGGCACTGTCGATGCACTGTCAGCCCAAATAACCAACATGAACAACGCGCATGTATCAAGAAAGGGCAAGTGGACGAGGGGGGATGGCGCGGAGCTCATCGATTACGGTATCAAAGCGCCTGTGAGCATGCTCCTCGTGCCCATGTTCAACCACCTTTGGGAGAGGATGAAGTTCATTCACGTTGTGAGGGACGGCAGGGACATTGCCTTTAGCGGAAATCAGAGCCCCGTGAAGAAGTTCTACACGGATTCCTTCGTGAACGGGCAGGAAGAGTATGATAAGTGGACCGGGTCTATGGAGCCTGTGAGACCGCTGCAGCTATGGAACGACTGGAACGCCGACTTGTACGACTGGGAGCGGGAGAGGGTTAAGAGCGACCCTGGGTTTGACTTCTTGGTTCTGCGGACAGAGGATTTGCTGGATGTTGACACAAAGTACAAAGTGCTTCTGGAGGTGGGCGATTTTGTTGGAACGATAAAGACCAAGACGGAGCTTTGCTGTATGGCAAGGAAGGGGGTAAAAGACATGGGCAGTCACACCTACAACGCTAGGGATGGAAAGGATGTTAAAGCCCGCTACGGGAAATGGCAGGCGCCACTGGACGCCAACAAGGGGCTGAGCGATGCGATGCACGAACAAGGAGAAAGAGGTTTGAGGGAGTTTGGCTACGAGCCTCACGATTTTGATTTCTTTGAAAAGAGTGGCGTGGAGCTGAGTTGGCAGGATGATGGCTTCGAATGCAATGGCGACGTGGTGTGTTGATATGAATGTGAATACGAACACGACACGTTAATTGATGATAGATGTGATTTGTGTTTTGTTCAAAACTTTTTATTAGCTGTCTGCTGTCTCTGTGTTTTCTGTTGTTGCTGTTGCTGTTGATGTTGCTGTTGCTGTTTGCTGTTGCTGTACCATTTCCATTTCCAATTTTATAATTATTTTTTTAGGCGGAGGCGGAGGCGGAGGAGGTGGGGGTGGGGGCAGGAGTCCAAATAAAGGCGCCGGGAAGAGGCTCCTCGTCGGTCTGCAATGCAGGAGCTGTAACCGCGACGACGTCCTCCTCAACTTCGGGAGTAGAGTCGGTCAACACCATGATGCCGCTCACAACTGCGCCCGTAAGCACTGGTCGGTAGCGCTGATTAAGGTCAAACTCGCACAGCGCAGTTTGCCGGGAGGTGACACGGGACGGGTTAGGAACTCGAAAGTTCTTGGCCTCGGAGAATTTCTTCTTCTTTTCAGCAGCCACGGGGCTGGCGGGGGAGGTTGTGTTGGTGGGGGAGGTGGGGGTGGATGTTGGGGGGGGCTTGTTCTTGTCTACGTCCATTGCACTGTCGTCGCCCTCCTCGGCCTTTTTACGGGCGTTCTTGGCCTTCGTTTTGGCGCTGGTTGACAAGGTGACGGTGGTGATCCGCTTCTTCTCGACTTCCTTCTTCTCCGTGAGCCTCTTCGGGTACGCGAACGATGAGGGGGGGGAAGTGCACTGAACTTCGAAGCCCTTTGGGAACTCGAAGTTGCGGTTCAGGCCGCAAACATAGCTGGGGGTGAAGGAGAGGTTGAGCATGTGGATCATTGGGTGCCAGTACCAGTGCTGTGCGAACAGGGCTAAGCCAACGGCTGAGCGCATCTTGGCAAAGCCAGCACGGGACTGCATGGTGAGGGAGACGTTTCGGCCCCCAGCATCGATTAGCCCGGTGCCAAGGATGGCGCCCATTTTGGTGAGGGGGGTGTGGTGCTTCTCTGTGACGACCGAGCTGTGGAAGCGAGCCAAACGAATTGGGTGGGTTAGCTAGTAGTGGCAACGCTTGAGTCTTCTCCAAAAGGCTCGCTCGCTTCGCTCGCTCACCTCAGCTTCTCGCGGAACTTCTTCACCTGCTTCGTTTCAGGTTGTTGCATCATGACCATGGAGAGGCCGAGGAGGGCTCCCTGCTTCACGTAATCAGTGAGGTCGTCGAGCATCGGCTGCGCCGAGCGAAGCGAGATTGTGCGCATTTTTAATGAAGCAAGAGCAAAATGAGAACGTCAAAAGAATTGAGTGGAATAATATAGTATAATGTTAGCTTAGCTTAGTAGTGGATGTAAGCAATTATATTATTGTTCTGTTTTCCATTTCGCGGGATTCATCGATCGCGAGTATTCTCGTCTTCCTCAAGGCTCGCTCGCTTCGCTCGCTCACCTCGAGAACTTCAATAGCGTCCGGGTTGCCTGTGCCCGAGAGAGCAATTCCTACCGCCATGCAGGAAGCATAGCGCACGTGGGGGTTGAAGGATTCGAGGAGGAGACGGACGAGATTGGGAACGCGCTCGGGGGTCTTGAACATGACAAAGGCAATGCCGATGATGGAGGCCATACGAACGTCGTTGGATACGTCGGACACGGCAACGTGCAGAAGTTGGCGGATGGCCTTGTTGGAGCCGGTTCCGCAGTAGGCAAGGGCGATCGTGTACATGGCCCCGTATCGGAGAATTGGGTCTCGGTCCTTGGAAAGTGAGGCAATCTGACCGTCGGCCTGTTCTTCCTGTCCGTAGTACATGAGGGAGATGCCCATTGCAATTCCTGTTAGAGTGGGGGGTTAGTTAGCTGGTGTATTCTGTATTCTGTATTCTGCATTCTTCTCGTCTGATCTGATTCACCCACCTCGGATAATCTTCTCGTGCTTGGTGTCCTTGGCATAGTTTAGCATTTCGTTGATGTTATTCTCGTTCTCGGGGGAGGCACCGTCGCCAACCATTACCATGCCCATGGCAATTCCGGCCGCTTCTCCGGCGACTGCAGAGTCGGTGAAGAGGAGATCCTAAGCGAATTGAGTGGATTAGTTTGTGGTAAAAAAGTATGTGAAAACTCCAAAAAAGGCAAATCACTGAATCGACCGTAACTTCATGGAGTATGGAGGTTTTAGACGCTCAATATAGGACACGGTGGCGGGTTCGGCCAAGCGCATCTTTTTGCTCGAGGGGGGGTGGGTTGTTCAGGGACGGTCCAAAACACGCCAGCTGCACGTCAATGGTGACTTCAGCCATTCCGCTCGTTCGTTCGCTGCTCACTCACCTTGAGTTCGTTGAAAATTGAGGCGTCCTTGGTGCCCATGGCCGAGAGGCCAATTCCGAGTGCGGCCCCGTGGGAAAGCATCTCGTTGGCCATCGAGTTGCGGAGCTGCTCACGGAGGTAGGTGGTGGACGTGGTCCGGGAATCGGTGGAAAGTGTTGATTTGGCATGAATCAGACCGAGGGCATAGAGAGCGCCACCCTCGGCAAAGCCAGAGGTGGGCGGGATGACTGTGCCCTCCGCAGGGAGGTAGGGTTCAAGGAGGGTCATGGCCTCGCCAACATGCCCACAGTGGACGACGCCAAAGGAGGCGGTCGCGGAAAACTGGGCCCAGTTGCTAGCCTTCTTCAAATACTCCAAATTTTCCCGCAAAAAGGTGTCGTTGGTGGTTCCAGCGGTCAAGAACGAGTGGGCGTGAATGCTCATCGAGTGGAGCAACGAGGACGGCCGGGTGCTAAGCGAGGAATATAGTGGGTTAGTGTTGTGAGCGAGGTACAACTAACAACTAACAACAACAACAAAACAAAAATCACTTTTTCACCTCTTCTGCTCCAACGCCTTCTTCAAGTTCTTCATTATTAGGGGGTCAACGTCGGAATTCTTGTAGAGAAAGGCAAGCTCGAGCTGGCCGGTGAAGCCTCCCTTCAAAACACTGAGGCACTGGTTGTGCGCCTTCTCGGATATATTCTCGAAGGCAACCAATGCCATGGCAGCTTCGAAGGCCTTGGTGACAAGGTCGATGAAGGTTTGGTCCCCAGTGTCTACAAGGTCGAAGGAGAGCTGGAAGGCAAGGAGCTCGTTGTCGAGGGAGGAGGAGGGCGACGACAGGAGGGTGACCAGCATCTTCCCAACGTCGCCGGGCTGGTTCAAGATTTGGTAGCCCTTCATCAACGACGTGAAGTCGTAATCGGCGGGGGGGAGCTCTTCATAGTAGGAGGTGACTATTTTTACTGCCGCTTGGCGGAAGGTACGGGTGGTGGTAATTTTGCTCGATAGGACTTGGAGGGAGTAGTTGAGGAGGGAGGGGAGGGAGGAACTGGAGATGGAGCATTTGGCAAGGACTTCGGTGACCTTGTCCAGGCGAGAAGCCTCGAGGGCGATTCCCATTGCGTGGGCGAACGAGGAAGAGCTGTAGCATCGCTCGAACATCTGCTCAACGACCAGGCCGATGTTTTTTGTAGTCAGGTTGGAATGTTTCTGGTGAAA
>Ga0302114_10001704_pt1 | contig 14397 bp, 10 predicted proteins | sample AG5_Surface_MG_FD_203107 | JGI IMG/M metagenome (GOLD analysis project Ga0302114, IMG submission 203107) | Marine microbial communities from Western Arctic Ocean, Canada - AG5_Surface | ecosystem: Environmental > Aquatic > Marine > Oceanic | place: Canada: Western Arctic Ocean | collected...
GGATTGAGAAAGAAAAGTGTCAGTATTGTATAGGGAAACAGTCGTTGGATTTGGGAAAGACCCAAGACGTACGTACCGATTTCGAAAAAATAGCGTGCCCCGGCGACTTCACCACGTTCGTGTCCCCTTGCAGCCCGTTGGTGGGAATGCGGCACACCAGCGACGGGACGTCAAGCGTGCCTGGCATTTGCGGAAGCGGCGTCCTTTTCCGGCCTCGATTCAGCGCGAACGTCGCCGGCGAGTCGTCCGAAGGCGCTACAAGCGCCAGCGAGTTCTGTTTTCGTAAAAAGAAAGTGTCAGTATTATATTGGGCGATGTATGGACAAACAGTCACCAGCTGAGAGATAAAACAGTGTGTTGACGGATTTGGGAAAGCCCAATCAATACGTACGCTGTTCGGCGAGTACCGCGCGTCGTGCAGGGGCGCGTCCAGCACGGCTCTGAAAACGGTGTCGTTTTCCTGGACGTCCCACACCGTGACTGACCCATCCGCATACGCGGCTAACAGCCGCCGGCCATTGCCGCTCCAGTTCACCGAAAGCACCGCGCCCGGCCCGGCTTGTTTTTGATTTCCAAAATCGTGTGTTTCCTCGTTTGTGTCTTCGTTTTCCTGTAACGTGCGTTCATCAACAAGCTCCCTCGCGACGGCCCGCGTTTCGAAGTCCCAGATCTCCACCACCCCTGACGCGGTACCCGTAGCCAGCAGAGTCCCGTTGCGGTTAAAAGCAACACACGTCGCGCGGCCGCGCTGCAACGACTCCTCAATCACCTCCAGAACCGGGGAGCTGGTGGAGGCGTCTGTTTTTTTTTGTTGTTTTTTTTTTTTGTTTTTCGATCACGGATCAGGTCGTGGGAGGTCAGGGTCAGGGTCAGGATGGAGTTTGGAAACGAGTGCGGGCGGAACCGATAAGGCGGGCGCGAACGGGTTCACGCGACGAGAGGGCCCGTGACACCCCGCAGGGTCGGAAACAGGGTGCTCATCACCCGCGGAAAGAGAGGGCACCCGTGATGAAGACACAATCACAATCAATCGGCACGCCACGGGGATGACCAGCGGTCGCTTCGGATGGCGCTTTGGCGTTTACGGACACGGCTTTGCGCGGGTCACGAAGTGTCACCGCGTTCCCCGCTCGCCGCGTCGTGTTCGCATCACGGCCAAGCACGTACCTTCGAAAAACCGATCCATGGCGGCCGCGGCGTCGCCCGCCCGCGCCGGAGCACTGATTGATCCGCACGGCGTGCAAGCAACAGTTAAACTGTTAAACTCAGAGACCGACGAAAAGTGCGTTTAGGGTAAACGGAGGCATTTCGATCTCTCGATTGCTTCACACGCCCCCGCGCGTCGCCCTGCCGCGCGCGTGCTTTCCCCCCAAAAAGCCGTGTTCCATGAGCTCCAAGTTCGGCGTGGACACCGGCGGCCGGGGCGGCCGGGGAAAGAAAAGGAAACTTGAGCTTCAGCAAGCGAGAGTGGCGCGCGCGCTGGCGATCGAGCGCCCCACTTTTCTTCCCCAATCCAAAGTGTACACCGCGCTTTGTGATTTCGAGCACCAGGTGGACATGGTGCTTGCGGCAAAAATGGCGCAGGTCAACGAGGCGCTGAAGCGCGTGGACCGGGTAACCCGGACCCTGCGAGTGTACGTGTTCAACACGTTCTCAAAGGAACGCAGCGCGGGTGTTGTTAAAACCGGCGTCAACGACGGCGACGGCGATGGCGAGAAAACAGACGTGGAACCCGCGAGCTGGTAAGGGCCTTTCCAATTTCCACGCTCCGCCTCCCTGTTTGCCCACTCGTACCAGAAGGGCGCATTACCTCTGCCCTGACTGTTTACTCCTACACATCACGAGAGGCTGACACTTTTTCTGTTACAATCAGGACGCTTCACGTGCACGGCCGGTTCCTGGAGCCCGGTGAACCGGGGGATGTTTCCGGGGCGCCGGAAGGCACGAGCGTTGGATACACACCGAGGTTCGGGGCGTTCGTGGATACGTTAACGGTGACTGGAGTCGGCGTGAGTGGAGTTACTGGAGTCACTGGCGTTGGAGTGACAGAAGTTGGAATCAGTGGTGAGGAAGAAAAAGAAACAGCAACCGATAACGATGACGCGATCGATTGCCGCTACTCGCGCGCGCGAAGCGACCCTTTAGCTCAAGCCCCCGACGGTTTCGAGCTGAAACGGGTGGGTAATTGCGATCGCAGGGTGGTGATAACCATAAAAATAAACCACGGTGTGGAGCTCTTCAAAACACACGAGGCCTTGGCGAAGGTTTTGGGGCTCGAGTACGGCAGTAAGCCGAAGATAATCCGAACGTTATGGCGGTACGTCGAGGCGCACAAGCTGCACTGCTTACTCGACCCCGCGTCCGTTGTCGTGGATGAGGCGTTAGGAGGGTTACTAAGCATTGCGGATGAAACGGCTGGAGAAACGGCTGAGACCAAGACAGCACGCGTCAGTGACTGCGACAAACCCGGAACCTCAACCCCGACCGGAAACGAAACGATTCCCTTCGAAACCCTGGCGCGCACGGTGTGTTTCGCGTTACTCGCGCCGGTGCCGCCCGTTACGATCGACCACGTCGTGCGCACCAGCGGCCGGAAAAACCCAACAGCACCGGATGTGTACGACGTGTTCGTGGAAGTGCCTACTGGTAAGGGGCTTTCCCATTTCCACGCTCCGCCTCTGCGATTGCCCATACTCGTACCAGAAGAGACGTCTTACCTCTGACTGTTTGTCCGTACATCGCGATATACGAGACTGACATTTCTTTTTTTACAATCAGGCGGGGTGGAGGAGTTACCGTTGACCGGCGACGGCGCAAACGGAGGCCCAGGCCCCGCGATGTTCGCGGACGCGAACACGGGCAAGCGCTTAAACGGCAAAACACCGCCCACCAAGAACCACGCGTTCGTGTACCACTCTTGTTCCGGTCACGGCGAGGATGGCGAGATCGAGGCGTGCGATTTAAGGATCGAGGCGGGGGTTCGGAAAATAGAGCGGCACGAACAACGGCGAACTTTTCTGCTCGGGTTCGCGAACGCGCCCACGAAATTCATCAACCACGTCGTCGCGGCGCAAGCGGGGGACGCCGCGGTGCACCGAGCGGACGGGTCTACCAAGCGCAAAGCCGAGCGGCGAAGCAATATGTACAAGCAACCCTGGGTGGATGAAGCCGCAGCGAGGTACCTGAGCGGCGGGTCGAGGAAGTGATACGATCGTGGTGTTTACTACTAGCTAGTTATGCTACGACTAGCGTTTGAACTACCCGTGTTACTACTAGTGTCACGGACGTGTATTAGTCCCGTGTATTGAGTCAGGAAACGCGCGTAGAAAATACTCGATATACGGTCATGAAATATCGAATGACACCATGTCCCTAACCCTAGGGCGCGCACACTCTTTGTCACCACGACCACCCCTCCGATACGACAATCCCCTTACCAGAGCACTTTTTTGTACGAGTGCATGTCGTGCACCCCCCCCTCTTTCTGCGCCGCGCCCGTCCGCGTCTCGACGCGCATCGCACCCGCTTCCCGCAACTCCGTGGCGTGCGTCAAGGACGTGGCGCCCATGTCCTGGAACCCCTGCTTCACGCCGTGAATCAGATACGGAACCATCTTACACACCGAGCCTTTGTCCCTCACCGTGCCGCTCACGCCTTGCGCGACCTTCAGGTGTCCGCTTTCGCTTAAGTACCGCGTGTCGCTCCCCTTGGCCATCGCGTCCAGGCTCCCCATCCCGCGGTACTTCTTCACCCGTATCCCGTCCTCGCCAACGAAGTACTCACCAGGCGCCTCCGTGGTACCCGCGAAAAGGCTTCCGCACATCGCCGCGGACGCGCCCAGGGTAAGCGCCTTCACCACGTGCCCGCTGTTTTGAATGCCGCCGTCCGCGAGCACGGGAACCCCGAACTGCGCGGCGAGCCTGGCGCACTTGTACACTGCCGTGGCCTGCCCTCGGCCAACCGCGCACACCTCCTGGGTGGTGCAAATGGACCCGCTGCCCATCCCCACACGCAGCCCGTCCGCCCCAGCCTCCAACAACCGCCGCGCCTGCGCCTGCGTCACGACGTTGCCCCCGATGACGTCCACGTGCGGGATTTCCTTTTTCAGGTACTGAATCATCTCAATCTGGTACGTGCTGTCGCCTTGCGACGAGTCCAGGATGATCGCATCCAGGCCTTCCGCGGCTAGTGCTTTCGCCCTTGCTTTGTCCGCCTCCCGCGTGCCGATCGCGGCACCGCAGAACAGCCTGCCTTTCTTGTCAAGCGTGGGCGACCCGGGGGGCGGCCGGCGTTTTTTGTCGATCACGGACTGGCGTGTAATCAACCCGACCAGTTCGTTCTTTCCGTTGACCACGGGGAGCTTCCCTTTCTTCGAGTTGAGCAGTACAAGTTCCAGGGCCTCGATGCTTGACTCCGTGTCGCCGGTGAGTAGGCCGTTAGTAACGGTCGTCATGACCTCCGAAACGGCCAAAGACCGGTCGGAAACGAGCTCGTGATCCCTACTAGTGCACACCCCGAGCAGCTCGCCGCCCACGGCGCCCGAAGACGTGACCGCCACGGACCCGAACCCGCGCCGTGTTTTGAGCTCGTCTAGCCACGAAAGCGGCGTATCAGGCCCGCACACCGCAGGCCGAGTCACGAAACCCAGCCGGTGCGCCTTGACGCACTTCAAATGACCGATTTGCTCCGCTTCCGTCATGTTGTAGTGCAAAAAACCCGCGCCGCCCACGCTGGCCATGGCGATGGCCATGTCGCTCTCCGTGACGGTGTCCATCGGGGACGAAACAATGGGCGTGCGTATCGTGATGTTCCGTGTAAGCTTCGCACTCAAATCCACCGCATCCGCGGCGAAGTTGATGTGCCCGGGGTGAAAAATCACGTCGTCGTAGGTGTAGCACACGCCTGCGTGGAGGAGAGGGAGGACAACGAGAGGGAGGGGTTAGACGATGAGATGTGTTTTGTTGCTTAGGCACGCCGTGTTGGTTGTTGTTTAAACCAGATCGCGTCTCCGCGCTGCCGACGCGAAACGTGAAGCCGGGTCACCCACCTTGCCCGAAAAGCTCCGCGGCGCTGAACCCGTCCACGTCGTCCATGGTGATCGCGGAATCCGGGGTCGCGCGTTTGTTCGACATCGGGGCGAGCCGTGCGTCGGGAGATGATGCGAGAGAAGCAGAGCGGCGCCGCAGTTGGAGTTTTTTCACTTCGCCCAGAAAGTTCAAAATGCCGAAAAGTGCTGTGGCCCACAAAGCCAATTCCTGTCCTGGCACATTCCGCTCTTCGTGGAACCCTAAAAGAATGCTACCCCGCGCGTCTCGCCATCGCGCCCGGTCTTTACACCGCGCGCCTCTCCCCCCACCTTTGCAAGATGGCGGTCGGCAAGAACAAGCGCATGTCCAAGGGCAAGAAGGGCGGCAAGAAGAAAGCCCAAGACGTGTTCCTTAAGAAGGAGTGGTACGACGTCAAGGCGCCGTCCATGTTCTCCGTGAAGCAGGTCGGGAAGACGCTCGTGACGAAAACCGCGGGGACCAAGGTACGGAGTCGGTGCTAACCGGGCGGGCACGAGCCTCAACGCGCCGCGGTCGTGGAGTGTGTCGTGGCATCATCACGCGATGCATGTGGCGCGCGTGTCTGCCACGGAATCGGCCAAAGCGCGCGACGTACACGACGTCGCGCGCCTCGACCGCGCCGACCGCGACTTTGAGAAAATTTCCCGCGACGCCAACCATCGCGAATGGCGCGACCCCCGGGTTCGGCCGCCCCCGCCTCTCTCCAACCGCCATTCGCTGACCCCCAACCCCCCTACCCAAACAAACACAGCTCTCTTCCGACGGCCTCAAGGGCCGCATCTTCGAAGCCTCGCTCGCGGACCTCAACGCGGTACGTTCCCGATCCGTCGTGCACGACAGATGAAGTCGTCGTGGAAACCCTATACTGCCACACTGGTGTTGATGGATTTTAGCGCCGCGCGCGCATTGAGAGTCTGTGACAAACTGGAGACATAGGATGTCTTTTCAGACTGCGGTTCAAACACGACCGCGTGCTGTTCGTTTCGGTCGCGACGTCTGGAACGCGTCTCGATACCCTCGATACGACCAAGGAGTCTCGATACGCTCGACAGGAGCAAGGACAGGACGTCGTACCACCCGAAAGCGATCGTCGCGCGCGTCTAGTCTGATCCACGCAAACCCCCCCCTGACCCAAACTCTCCTTTCCCTTCCAACAATCACAGGACGAAGACCAAGCCTTCCGCAAGATGTTCCTCAAATGCGAGGACGTGCAAGGCAAGAACGTGCTGACGAACTGGGCTGGGATGGACTTCACCACGGACAAGCTGCGAAGCCTTGTCAGGAAGTGGTTTTCGCTGATCGAGACGTTCGTGGACGTGAAGACCACGGACCAGTACACCCTGCGCGTGTTCTGCATCGGGTTCACCAAGAGGCGCATGGACCAGGCCAAACGAACTTGCTACGCCCAGAGCGGCCAGATTCGGCAGATCCGCAAAAAGATGAACGAAGTCATCACCAGGGAAGTCTCCACCTGCGACCTGAAGGAAAACGTGCTGAAGTTCATCCCCGAGGTCATCGGCAAGGAGATCGAAAAGGTGTGCGCCGGGATCTACCCGCTTCAAAACGTGTACATCCGCAAGGTGAAGATCCTGAAGTCCCCGAAATTCGACGTCACCAAGCTCATGGAGGTGCACGGGGATTACTCCGGCGAAGAGGTTGGCAAGAAGGTTGAGCGGCCCGCGGAGGAAAAGACGGAGGAGGAGGCTTAATTCCGGGTCCGCGCGAACTAAACCGGGTGGGTGTGGGTGTTCCAAAGAACATGAAGAGCGGGATCTTGTGAACGAGTTCTTTCTTTAAAAAATGCAGGCTTCCTGCTGTTCCTACCTGTCTGCGATAGCGGCCTATTCCTATCTCTCTTCCATGGAGGCTTGATGCAACTGACTCACGTGACTCCGCCCGAAAGCAGACTCACGCGACGCGATGGCGTTTTCACTTTCTCCGACTTATTCCAACCTAATCCAAACAATACGCCCTCTCGGAAGCCTCGACACAACGACGCGCACCTGAAACCATCCACGTTTGTGTTCCGACGCGATGTCCGGTAAAAAAGCTCGCGCGCGAAAGGAAAAGCGCGAGCGCCGCCGCGATGCGAACGCGGGCGAGGCTATCCCCGGCCTTCCCGACCACGTCGTCGCCACGGACATTCTCAGATCTGAGTATTTCGACGACCCCGCCGATCTCGCACGGCTCCCAGCGGTGAGCCGTGGGATGCGCGGCGCGGTGGCGGCGACGGGGCTTCGGTTTGAGGAGATCGATGAGGATGACGCCTTAGAGCTCGGATGTTTAAGCGCGCTGCAGCGCCGGCAACGGAGAGGTCTCCTGTCGCGTCGAGAACTCCTTTGTCAAGCAGCTGCGAGGGGTGGACATTTTGAGAAGTTGAAGTCGTTGCGCGAGAACGAAACACCGTGGAGCGCAACCACGTGTTGGGCGGCGGCAAGGGGCGGTCACCTCGAGGTGCTGCAGTGGGCGCGCTCGACTGGCGCACCGTGGGACGCACGCACGTGTCGTGGGGCGGCGGAGGGCGGGCATCTCGAGGTACTGCAGTGGGCGCGCTCAAACCGCGCACCGTGGAACGAGAATACGTGCCACGCCGCTGCGGGGGGCGGGCACCTCAATGTGGGCGCGCGCGAATGGCTGCCCGTGTGACGATGAGGAGCTACTGCACACCGCCACTCATTTCGCCCACGAGGTGATGGTGCGGGCGCTGATCGATCTGGGCGCGGACGTCCACAGTGAGATGAATGATGTCACACGGCGAACGCCGCTGCACACCGCCGCTGAAAAGGGCCACGCGGCGGTGGCGCGAGCGTTAATCGAGTTGGGCGTGGACGTCAACAAGGCGAAAAGTGACGGCAGGACGCCGCTGGTCGTGGCCGCTGGTAACAGCCACGAGGTAATAGTGCGGGTGCTGATCGAGGCGGGCGCGGATGCCAACAAGGCAAACGATATCGGCGTGACGCCGCTGCTCGTGGCTGCGGAGAAGGGCCACGAGGCAGTAGTGCTGGCGCTGATCGAGGCAGGCGCGGACGTCAACAAGACAATGAATGACGGCGAGATGCCGCTGGCCATGGCCGCTCAAGAGGGCCACGAGGCGGTAGTGCTGGCGCTGATCGAGGCGGGCGCGGACGTCAACAAGACAATGAATGACGGCGAGATGCCGCTGGCCATGGCCGCTCAAGAGGGCCACGAGGCGGTAGTGCTGGCGCTGATCGAGGCGGGCGCGGACGTCAACAAGACAAGGGATGTTGACGGCAGGACGCCGCTGTTCACAGCCGCTCAAAAGGGCCATGGGGAGGTGGTGCGGGCGCTGATGGAGGCAGGCGCGGATATCAACAAGGCGACGAAGAAGGGCGCGACGCCGCTGCAAGTCGCCGCTGGAAAGGGCGACAAGGCGGTAATGCGGGCGCTGATCGAGGCGGGAGCGGACGTCAACAAGGCGAGTAATGATGGCGGGACGCCGCTGGTCGTGGCCGCTCAGGAGGGTAACGAGGCGGTAGTGCGGGCGCTGTTCGAGGCGGGCGCCGCCATCAACAAGACAATGAATGACGGCCAAACACCGCTGCTCGTGGCTGCGGAAAAGGGCCACAAGGCGGTGGTGCGGGCGCTGATTGAGGCGGGCGCGGACATCAACAAGGCGATGGATGATGGCGGGACGCCGCTGTACATCGCAGCTCAAAACGGCCACGAGGCGATAGTGCGGGCGCTGATTGAGGCGGGCGCGGACATCAACAAGGCGATGGATGATGGCGGGACGCCGCTGTACATCACAGCTCAAAACGGCCACGAGGCGATAGTGCGGGCGCTGATTGAGGCGGGCGCGGACGCCAACAAGGCGAGGAATGACGGCGGGACGCCGCTGTGTGTCGCCGTCCAATTGGGCCACGAGGCGGTAATACGGGCGCTGATGGAGGCGGGCCCGGACGTCAACAAGGCAAGGGATGTTGACGGCGCGACGGCGCTGTGCATCGCCGCTTCTAAGGGCCACGAGGCGGTAATGCGGGCGCTGATCGAGGCGGGTGCGGACATCAACAAGGCGACGGATAACGGCCGGACGCCACTGCTTTTCGCCGCTCAAGAGAACCACGAGGCGGTGGTGCGGGCGCTGATCGAGGCGGGCGCAGATGTCAACAAGGCGAGGGGTGATGGCGTAACGCCACTGCTTTTCGCCGCTTATACCGGCCACGAGGCGGTGGTACGTGCGCTGATCAAAGCGGGCGCGGACGTCAACGCGGTGGGGGATTACAGGACGCCGTTGTCCGTAGCAATGACACGTGTTGTTAACGTCGCTCAAGGGAATCACGCGGCGATTGTTCAGCTTATCAGGGATGCCGGCGCGGTGTGACGACATAAATGACGCGATGCGGCGTATGTTTAGCGATGAGTGACAAGAGACGAGCGCGCGATTGAAACAGTTTTCGATAACAATCATTCACTCAATCCTTCATCAACGGTGTTTGTGCGCGGAAGAACTCTTCGAACTCGAACTTTTCGTGTGGGATTTTTCCTTCTTCGCCCCCGGTTCCAGGTGCGCATCAAGCCCGTGCGCGCCCCGGTCCTTCGATTGCAGCAAATCCACAATTTCGTTCCCCGTGGGTTTGGTTTTCTTCATCAAGCCGTCCCCTCTACTCGCGTCGCCCCCCGTGCTTTTCGCCGGGTGCGCTTGGTCGTAGATGACTTTTTTCATCTTTTGTTCCTCGGCTTCAATCGCGGAGGACACGTCGAAGTCTTTCGGAGGGTGCATGGAAGGTACCTGCACCAAGGATAGGGGGGTATCACACCCCCCAGCTTTGACTTTCCACTTTTTGCACACCACGTCAGGACAGGTTGGCCAGTCCACCGAGTGCTTCGCGTTTGAGAGCTGACAGAACCGACACGCGCTTCCCCTGCCCAAACACCCCGCCCCCAGCGTCCCGGCCAGGCAGCTCTGGTCCGAGAACTGGTGCCTTCCAATCGACCGGTCAGCAGCGGTCGTGGCGCACTTCCCCACGGAAATTCCAGTCACTAACTCGTTATGCGCCACCGCTTTCTCTCTTGCGAGCTGCCACAGCACCTCTTTTTTCGAATCCGCGCTCTCGCCCTTACACCCGAGCGCTTTCATCTCCGCGCACACCTGATTGAAAAAAAAGAAATGTCAGTCGTGTATGGGCAGTCAGTCGGCGAAATGTGGTAAAAGGGAAATACTTACCGGAGACGGACAGGTGGGCCACCCCAAATTCCGGCTGTGTTTCGGCACGATCGAGGTCTGGCAGAAACGGCAGTTGCTCTTGTCCCCCATGCATCCTGGGACGGAACCGATGCCCCCGGCGCCGCACTTTTTGTCCACGAACTGGAACGTACCGGCCGCGTTATCCGCGGGGACGTTCTGGCACATTGACGTGACGCCGCCCAAGTTGCTGTTGTGCCCATTTGATTTCGACGAACCGTGATGCGTGCTGCCGTGATGCGCGCTGCTGCTGTGATGCGTGCTGTGCTTCGGCGTTGCACCAAGGGAAGCGGTGACCGATTTGAAATCGCGGAAGGGGCCCAAACTCGCGCTGCTCACCGCGACGAGTCCCACGAAGACCAGGGCGACTGTGATGAGGAAAAGAAAAAGACGAGAGGAAGAGCGGGAGACGGGAAAGGAGAGGTCAGGCACGAGAAGGTTCCGGGTGGTTCCCACCAAAGGAAAGGAATTGAACAGGCATGAGTTGAATCACGCATGCATGCGGTTCGTACCTGCCGTGAACACAGCGACGCGCCAGGTGCGCGAACCCCCGACACGCGAACCCCGGGTGACACGCGACTCCCGCGACGTCGTCCCATCCGAGGTTCCCAGCAGGGGCAAAACCTCCGCGGCGCGATGAGGCGCGGGCATGACCGCCGTTCGCTTTTCACCGAGCGAAGGTGCTCCCAACTCGTTGGTGTCTAAACCTGCGGACAATTCTGTCAGACAGGTCTGTCACCTGCTCAGCAGCGCGTCGATCTATGAGTCCCGCGGAGCAGCTCTGCAACAGTTGGGAGGTTACATGAGAGGTGTTTCGGGAGGTTGTTTCGGGCTGGATCGTGAAATTTTTTCTCAATCTTCGGAATCATTTCGACTCGCTGCAGTGCACCTTTTCCATTCCACTTCGCCGCGCGGTCTTGAAGCACGATGCTTTTTTTGGTGTGATGCCTGGCTGCCACATCAGGATGTGTGTACGCGGATGCGCACCACTACCTACGAAAAAAAGAACTTCGGAAAGGCGGACATTGACAAATAAATCGTACGTGCGTTTACACTTTTTCTCTTTTTCCCACTTCGCTGAATGGTTTCACGCTTCAACGGCTTGCGCTTCTTCGCGCAAAGCCTCCCCAACCGCTCCCTCTGCGACTTCAACCTCTTCCAGTGGTTTTACCACAACACACACAGCAGATACGACAGATAAAGCAGCCACAACAGGCACAGCACCAGCCTCCACCGCCTTCCCCTTCCGCGAGGTCTTGGCCTTTCTCGTCGACCCTCCGGTTTTCGCTTTTTTCTTCTTCAAGGAAACGTCCCCGCCGCCGTCGCCCTTCCCCGCCGCGTCCAGCCGGGCGTCTCCCCACCGCTCGCCGCTGTGCGTGCTGCAGAACCAAAGATGCCTCCCGTCCTGCCCCTCGTGCCGTTCCGTCGCGAACCCCGCGCCTCGCGCACAAAGCGGGTGGAACGAGTGGAAGCACTTCTTCATGGCGCACTGCGTACACGCGCCTTCCAGGCCGCACAGGGTACAGGTGAGGTTAATCCTCGACGCTTTGACGAAGCTCATGTCAACAAGCGCGCCTTTCAGCTCGCGCCCGACCAGGTCCTTCCACACGAACACCTCGGGTAAGCAGCTCGCGCAGGAAACGTGCGCGTGCGTCCCGGGGGTTTCCCACGCCACGTCCCATTTCGAGGGGGGGTCCAACACCGCGAGCGCGCCGCCCGGTTGCGGGCAGAGCGCGCAGGTTCCGACGTCGCCTTTCTTCGCGTCCCCCGGTGCCACGCCGTCCTCACAGCCCTGGCATAGCCACGTACCGTCCGACGGGGCCGTTTGCAGGCCATAACAACTGAGGTGCACTTTGACGTCGCACCCGTGGCATGACACGATTTTATCGTCGCTGGACCACCGACGCGAATCGGAGTCGCCGCACACGTGGCAGTTATCGGGGTGGAGCGCGGCTTGCCAGATCTGCGCCACTCGCTGCGCTTCGGTTTCGTCGCCCTTCACGAGGTTGATGATTTCCGGACGAACCACTGGCGTAGGCGTTGGCTCAGCCTGCGCAGGTGTAGCGCGCTCGCTGCCGAAGTCGCTGCCGGCGTCGTCGCCCGCGAGGGAGACGGACCGGGAAACGGTCGGTCGGTCGCGCGAATCGAAAGCGTGCTTGGCCTTCTTCGCGCTTCGCGGAGCAACACCCGCGTTCTTCGCGCTTCGCTGACCAGCGAACGTATCCTTCCACCGCCGGGTGGTCCTACCACACACCTTGTCCTTGGCGCAGCCCCCCGTCTCCCGGAGTCGCCGCGCGATCGCGTTTGGGATCTGCGTAAACGGCACGGGCCGTGCCGTGCCGTCCCGGCATCGCGCCGCGTTCGCCGCCGCTCGCCGCGCCCGGCGCACCGCTTTGCCCGCCTCCGCGGCGAGCGCGGCGCACTCCGCCCGGGCGTTTACCGCGAGCCGGACCTTGCCGCTCGCGGTTTCAAGCGCCCGCACCGCCGCCGCAGTGACCGAGGCCCAGCCGCCGCTGGTTGAAACCGGCGACCTTTGCGCGACCCGGTCAAGGTTCTTGCCCACGTTCGGCCCTCCACGAGCCCTCCATCCCGAATTCACGCGCCATCCATCCGCCAGCCCGTTTGTCAATCCATTCGTGAAATCCGTGTGTCCACCACCCAAAGCTCCGGGCCCGGCCCCGTCCATCTGAGATAAATAAAAGAAAGTGTCAGTCTTGTATAAGTAAACAGTCTCGGGATTTGGGAAAGGCCCAATACTTACCGGATCCGCGCCTAACCCGTCCCAGTCCAAATCCGAATCACCAACACCTCGGCCTCGGTCCACCGGGGAGGGGGTTTTCAGAGTACTCGCGCCCCCCCGCTCGAAATCGCCAAAATCGCGTCCCGTCGTTTTCGTACGCGCATTTAGTCTCGCGTCTTCGTCCGCGGGCTCGTCGCTGTCGCTGTTTTCGTCATCCGTGGCGTTGTTGTCGACCGGGCCGTGGCGATCCGCGGCGCGCTCAAACCGAAACGACTCGGTGTGAAACCCGGCCATGCCCTGGTCAGTCCCCCACCCAGATTCAATGGGTCCCACCAGGTGTTCCCCGGAAGGAACGTTCGGAGGCAGTGACAGGGGGTCGATTGACTGGTCCACCGCGTGCGGCGCCAGCGCGCCGCGCAGCCAAATGCAGTCGTCCCTTTTCCCCAAAGGCGGCGGCGCGTCGAACACGTCGCAAAAGTGTTTCCGCAGCTCGCGGGTTGTCATAACGGCCAGGGCTGGTCGATCGTACCCGCCCAGGACGCGCGTGGTGGGACCGTGGGTGGTGACCCTGACCCGTGCCGCTGACATCACCGGGGGCGCGCCAGTGTTACCGCGCAAGGGAGTCGTCGTAGTCATTGGCGTTTCGACATTTGCCATCTCCCGAGAAATCCGCACCCCGATCTCACCTATCCCGCCCGTCCCGAGCCCTCCCAGGTCCTCCCCTACCCGGATCGAACCGCCGTCGCCTGTGTGGTCCACACGGAAGTCATCCATGTGCACAACGGCCGCCGTGCCAATCGACCCTAGAACCGCGCACTCGACCGCCGGGTCCCTCGGGTCCGCGGTGCAAGGCGCGCCTTCAGGCGCCATGTCCAGCGCGCCGAGATCGTCGCGGCTTTCGTAGCCAAGCAACTCGATCCCTCCCTCGTGCAACAGCAACGCCTTGTTGTACGCCGCGTCGTCGTACATGATTTGGTCAAGCCCGGTGACGCCTCCGGAACCCCCCGCGTCGACCAACATGACGACTCGGTGTGCACTTGAAACAGAACCGGACACGCGCGGTATCCGTCACGGAACGTACCGCAAGATGCACCGCACCCACTCGTGGTCGGCGTGGTTTGGGGAACCTCGGAATTAAGGATTCACCCGCGCCGCGAGCGTTGTGCCTTCGCGCCGCACGTCCGCCGATCCAACCCCGCGTCGTCGTCGCGACGCGATTGAACGGAAAAGGCGCGTACGCGCGTGCGAGAATGCCACGCGAGGGTGCCAAGCGCAGCGACTCACCGCGCGGAAATCGACAGCAGATTTGCCGGCAGCATTTCGCCACGCGCCAATTTTCTTTTCCCGCCTCTGATCGTCTGACATGATGACGAGGATCTTAAATTGCA
>Ga0302114_10001705_pt1 | contig 14397 bp, 13 predicted proteins | sample AG5_Surface_MG_FD_203107 | JGI IMG/M metagenome (GOLD analysis project Ga0302114, IMG submission 203107) | Marine microbial communities from Western Arctic Ocean, Canada - AG5_Surface | ecosystem: Environmental > Aquatic > Marine > Oceanic | place: Canada: Western Arctic Ocean | collected...
AACGATTGCAGCCGTTGCACAATTAAGTGTGCCAGTCCTTGCAGTAGGCGGTGGTGTAGTATTTTTAGCAGAACCCCTAACCTTGCGCTTGTTGGTAGCAGGCTTGCTAGTGCTAGGTGGAATTGCAGTGGCGACTATACGATCAGCTCCTGCGGGTCATAAGTAATTTGGCCAACATCATGTCCCAAGAAAACTACCCTAACCTAGCCCCATTTGCCCGGCAAGCCACTCTGTTAGCTAAAGACACAGCGGGTGCTGGGTGGGGGTGCGAGGTGTAGTGATGGGCTTAGTATTCAAAAAATTGGGAAACACTTAGAAATATTCTGGGCCCTCTTTAGAGTATTTAATGTTTAATTTGAACTTTCTTATTGATGCAGACTAAGCCAAATATCACTAAGATAGCTGCTGCAATAAACGTAAAATTAACTGTCTCGTTAAGAAGTGCCCAGCTAAAAAATATTGTAAAAATGGGACTTAAGAAAGAAAAACTAGCAACGCTAGAGGCTGGATAAATTGATGCAAGCCACAGCCAAAATAGAAACCCACCTGCCACAACAACTATGCTCTGAAACAATAAACCCCATATGTGAACCATTTGAAAATCTCGAACTAAATCACCAAAAAATAAAGAGGCTATTAGCAAAATTGGCGCAGATACCATCACCATCCAAACGAGCTGCATTTCTGGTGGGACTTCTTTGAAACTTGTGCCCTTCACAAGATAGATTATCATTGCCCACAGGATTGCTGCCATTATAGCAAGAAAATCTCCAATTAGTTGCCAGTTGTGAATAGAAAATGTCTCATCATTATTTGAGATTGCAAGTGATACACCCGCAAAAGCAGAAATTAGACCAACAGATTTAAAGAAATTTAGCCTCTCATTTGGAAGGAGAAAATGGCCAAAAACCGTGATCCAAATAGGCATTGAGTAATAGAGTATTGAATTGCGGGCTACACTTGTGAAATCTAGGGCAAGAAACAGTAATAAAAACTCGAGGGCAAAAACAATTCCAGCTACAATGGAAATACCCATTTTCTCTTTTGAAAAATCTATCTTCTTATTGGTCAGTTTCAAATAAATGATGAGGAAAAAAAATGCTAGCAAGGATCTTAAACCTGCAAAAAACACTGGGTTAAGCCCAGTGTTTACAACCTTTATAACAACGTGATTTAAACCCAACAGAGCTGAGAGACCAACCAAAGCTACTGCTCCAAAAAGATCAATTTTTTCTTTCTTTTCCAATTGTAATCTCTTGAATTTAGTTGATGCCCAGTTGTTACGAAAAGCATGATCTTAGGATGTTTACAGTATCTAGATGTGGAGTCTAGTATTGGCTTTTTCCTAAAAACCCATCGTTCAGCTAGGCTATTAGTCTACGGCTTTCCACCATTCATCAAACAGTGGTGGGTAGTCCAATGAAATCAGTTCGCGGAGACGTGGTGTGATCATTTGTATTTTACTTTGTCTGGATCTCACCGCTAGTTCAACGGCAGGGTCGAACCAGTTATGCAATGACATGTTAAACATAGCCCAAAGCGCTGGTAGCAGATAGCGCCACCTAGATCATTAAACCCTTTGGTCACTTCGTCAGGCATATTGTGTATTGCTCGCCAGCGTTTATCATATTGGCCACTATCCATGAAAACAACATCGAACGGGCCTGGCCGGTTGCCGATTGTTTTGTAATGGGTATCATAGCCTGGATCCCCACTAAAATAGACGCTGTTTTCCAAACTTTTTATTGCCCATGACGACCGCTTCATTTCTTGAAATGCCCAAAGAGCAAAACCTGAACCATCCAAAATGACTGCACGAAAAGCTAGAAACTGTAGCCGACAGCTCGGCCAGAGAGAAATTCATCTTAATTCAGCAGGACTAGATCAGACCGAAGTTGCACTGCTTGAGATAGCACGTTTTTACCTTCAAACATATGCGGTTGCGGCTTCGCATACTTGGATTTTGGCTTCAAAAGGTGCTGGAAAACATTTTGGTATTTAAGTGGGGGCTCGTGTTGGGGACAGGCTTTTATTGGCACTACAAGAAATGCGATTTGCACGGCGTTCAGTTTTTTCCTTTAATTACCCCAGTGCGTGGGTTGTTCTAAGTACTTAATTGAACATGAACATAGCTTGATGGCTTCAATCTCAGCATTGCCTAGTAGCCGGTTGGGATTGGCACAGGCAGAAATGATACTGCTGTGTGAAGGGCACGATACTTCAGCAGCCCTATCTGCTTTTACCGAATTGATCATAATTTTACCTCAGTTGGAACAAATAGCTCCAAGTGAGGCTTGATGTTAGCTGTGTAATCTTAAGTGCTTGGTTATTTTGAAAGCAAGTTTAGAGTTTTAGCTAGCTTTAAAAACTAACTTGACAATTACTTCCATATATCAGACTAAATCACTCAGATAAAATCAAACTGTTTTAGTCAGGTAGTTAAAGGACTTGTTATGTTAAAAAATATACTTAAATACTCAACTATTATGGGAGCTTTGGTGCTCCCAATATCTTTGGTGCATGCGGGCGGCCATTCTACGGGTTATGGTCCGTTTCCAGTAACATTGCAGGGCTACAGCGGCGATAAAGACAACTCGGTGTCCTATTCAGGTCAAGTTGCTCGCCACGTATTGCATGATAGCCTTAAAGTTCTGGCTGGTCGTGGTGACGGTGGGGCCAACTCTGCTACTCTGAAGGCAGAAATGCTGTCGTATTTTTCAGGATCAGACAAAAATAAAGCTATTCTGGCACCCGTTACTAAGGGCGCGTTTGTTATTAAACAGGGAACACTAAACGAGATTTCCTCTGGTAAGAACATTGAAGGAAAGTTTTACAACGGGGCAATGATGGCATGGCCAGGATCAATGAAGGGACGTGAAGTCGCGTTGCACATGATTGATCGTGCATCTATCGCCAATAAGGGCGTTGACGCAGAAAATGGATATAACTGGCCACAACTGATTTCCAAGTTTACTATGGGCGCTATGGCTTACAGCCAAGCGGTGGATAATTATCTAGATGAAAAACTTGAGGCTAATACCAAGCCAAACAATAAGCCTTATAAGGATGGAAAGCCATATACGGGCAAAGAGCACGTTTGGGATGAAGGCTTTGGCTATTTTGGTGCTGCGGCACACACACTTTCTCTAACTGCTGATCAGGCTTACGGTATTGCGAAACGTAAAGACATGGCTTCGGCTGACGTCAATGGTGATGGTGTGGTTGATTTGAAATCAGAAATGGTGTTCGGTCCTGCATATTATGCTGCTGCATTTGACCGGTCAGGGACAAAAAGCACAAGTTACCTCCAAACCATAATGCAGGCTTATTTTGACGGTCGCCAACTGATCACATCGGCAAAAGGCGCTGTACTGACGAATGCGCAGCGTTCATCATTGAAAGCGCATGCGTCTACTATTGAATCTAAATGGGAGCAGGTATTAGCTGAAGCCGTGTTTAAGTATGCCGGCTCAGCCTACAAAGATATCAATAAAATGCAGGAGGACGATGCAGATGTAGCCAAGGAATACAAAGGTTATGTTAAGCATTGGGGCGAATTGAAGGGCTTCTCAATGGCGCTTCAGAGTGGTCGTAATAACTTGGGAGAGACCGCTGGAACGATGAATGATTTGATATTATTTGGTCCAGTAACCTTGGATAACTCATATGTCACGGACGTAACATCAAGCGGTGACTTCAAGCGTGAAAAACGCATGACTTGGAATGACTATCAACTACAACTTCTCAAGGTACAGCAGCTAATGGTTGATAAGTTTTCAGTAGCATCTCGTGTTAACGACCAGTTGGCCGATTTGGGAGCGCTCGCTGAGATGCTTGGCGATCAAAGTAACGCAGAGACTGACTAAAACCCATATCTGGGGGGGTAGAAAATACTGGCCCCCCAGTACTGTCATGTAGGGGTGAAGATGGAATATACTGAGATATTCAATGATTTTTTATCTGACTTCATTGATCCCAAAAAAAGAATATTTGTAGGCTATCTCGGGTTATCCCTCATTATTGCCTACGTGTGGCTGGTAGCAGTGCGCCGTAGTGCATTGAAAACTGCCCACGCTCAAATATTTAATCACAAAGTATTTTTTTCAAAGTCTGCGCGAATAGACTATAAACTCTTTTTCATTAATCGAGCCTTTTCACTTTTGGTTTCGCCTTTACTCATCACCCAGATCGCGATTGCAACTTTTATATTTTATGCACTCCATCGGCAAAATATCGTTCATTCGGGGCAGTTTTCAGATGCTAATAAAACCTTTGTGGTGGCGCTGTTTTCTTTGAGTATGTTTATTGCTGACGATTTTACTAAATATTTTTTACATCGCTGGATGCATCGCTGGCCCGTATTGTGGGCATTTCACAAAGTTCACCACTCAGCTGAGACTATGACGCCTATTACCGTCTATCGCGTACATCCGGCCGAGGGAATACTATATGGTCTGCGTAGTGCTGTCGCACAGGGCATTGTCATCTCTACCTTTATCTTTGCCTTCGGTAATATTGTGGATCTCTATACGATTGTTGGTGTAAATATTTTAGTCTTCTTTTTTCATATGGCTGGATCTAATCTTCGACATTCACACATTAGTATTGGATATTGGAAGTTTTTAGAGCATATTTTCATCTCACCAGCCCAGCATCAATTGCACCACTCAGTTGCCAACGAGCATCACGATAAAAATTTTGGTGCGGCGTTAGCAATTTGGGACTGGCTCTTTGGGTCGCTTCATTTATCCGAAGCCGAGAAAGATATTACCTACGGCCTTGGATTGACTGAGAGTGGACCCAAGACGATAGGTGATATGTATATTAAGCCTTTTCTAGATATATATGGAATACTTACGCTTAATATTAAAAAAGTTCGAAAGTTATTATTTTTATCATCAAACGAGAAGCCATTTTCGAACCGCTTTGGCCCCAAGCTATAAGTACCAATTACATTCAGACAGAATATTTCAAACTCCCGTTATATTTCCCAATGGCCTGATGCCTGGTGCAACAACTCTGCTGAATGACGATCCTCAATTAAATGCAGTTGTCCTAGATATCCTCACCATTTATATTCTTTCTAGGACCCAGTCTGCTCTCAGGTCAGATCGATCAATGCCGGACATCATATCTGTGCCTACAAAAAGCCCGGCTTGTGTTACTAGTACGGACCTCCACCCGTAGGCGGTGGCGCCCAGAATATCAGCAAGAGAGGTCGCCAAACATTGCTATCTATGCCGTATAACGTTTGGCAGGCTTCCTAGTCGTTTGGGTGTAAAATATCAGGAGTTAGTTTTTTTGTAACGGATAGTGCGCCATTGAAATCATTTTTTTGTGCAAATTCTCCCGGGAAAGCAATGCATCGGATATTAGCAGTTAACGCAGCTTTCATGCTGATTGCTGTGTCTTCAATTGCGATACACTCTTGCGGATCTAAACATAACCTAGTTAAGGCTTTGTGATAGATATCAGGGCTTGGCTTTGGTTTTGTGACCATGGATCCGTTGCTAATAAAGTTAAAATCAGATCTCATAATGTTATCACTAAGGGTACGAAATACTGCGTTAACGTTGGCTTCAGATGTAGTAGTTACAAATCCTAGTTTTAAACTGTGGTCTTTTGCATAGTTGATAATATTTGATACGCCTGATCTAAGTGGTATGCTTTTTTCGTTCATAAAAGTGTTGAATATCTCAGTTTTGCGTTGATGCAACTGGTTCACATCTACTAGTGTGCCGTTTTTTTTAGCAAAATCTTGTATTCTTAGGAGACCTCCTGACTTGGCAAGCATCTCCCGATATATTTCGACGTCCCAGTCCCAACCCAGTTTAGCTTCTGAAAACGCTTGGTTGAATGCACGTCTCTGAATTTCAGATGTTTCAATCAGAGTGCCAATGGATCCGAAGAGAATCGCTTTAAGCTTCATGACTTTGACCTTTCGTGTTGTTCACATCTGCAGTGTAATTTTTGTTGTCACCTGCGCAGTTAGCTGGAATCACCTATATTATTAGTCCCACTCAAAATTATAATTTTGAGTGGGACTTTATATTATTAATTAATAATCGCTTTGGATCAACTTAGTGTTTTAACTACTGCAACCATTACCAAAGAATATAATGCTATACCCCCACCTATCAGAAAAGTGGCCCAGTTTTTACTCACAGTTGCTGTTGCCAATGATCTCACCTGGTACATCAAGTCTGGCCAAGTGTAAGAGACGAAGTCGCCCTGCGTAAACACTGCTTTGATATGGCCGTTTTCATCTACTACGGGCAGTCGCCTAAACCGTTCGTTTGACATTATCCGAAGCCAGTCAATTAAATCATCGGTCTCGTTTGCAACTCGCGGATTTGCAGTCATAATATCTTTCACGAGGGTTGCGCGCGCATCCAATTCTTTACCTACAATCTTGTTCATAACATCGCGCTCAGTGAAAACGCCTATTACTTTTTTTAGGTTGTCGATTACAATTACAGCCCCATAGTTTTTTTCTGACATCGCTAAAACGGCATCAAATACACTAGTTTCAGGGTCGCAGGTTAATGGTTGTTGTTTCAACCGGTATTCAGGCCGGTCCATTAAGCGGTTGCCTGGTCTATCAGATTTTGTGGACAAAATTTTATTTTCCTTATTAAGCTAGTCAAGAATTAACTCCTCTGCTCTAAAAAGCAATCCAGTTTTGCTGGAATCTTTTAAACTAGTGGTGTTTCCCAGACTTCAGTCGAGAGAGATGGATCCCATATGGTGGCTGCTCAGTTCGGCTTTGGGTCCCCTCTGAAATGCTTAATTATGTTTAGTGCTATTTAGGTTTGACAGACAAGCGGCTAGTGTTTTTATGAAGTGCTTAATTTTCTGAACCCGCTTCGAGCAAAATAAATTGGTTTTATAATCATTCGTGCAGGGGTCATGCATTGGCGTCGTGATACTTATTGACAAGGGATGCTTGGGGGTTTGTCTGACTTGGTCTAGTTGCAATGCGAGGCATTGACAAAAAGTAACTTTAAAAATAGAAGTGAGTGAATTCATAAATTAAAGTAACATATTATGAGCCGTGCCGATCTTCCCCTGCAATCTTGCTCTATCGCACGCGCTGTGGCCCAGGTGGGCGATGAATGGACCATCCTGATCCTGCGTGAAATGTTTCTAGGGACGCGCCGTTTTGATGATTTTCTGCGTCAGACCCGCATGTCGTCACACCTTTTGGCAGGACGTTTGAAAAAGCTGGAAACGCTAGGGGTCATCCGGCGTGAAGCCTATTCTGAACATCCGCCTCGCAGTGAATATCGTCTGACGACAATGGGCTGCGACCTTTGGCCGGTAATCATTGCCTTAAAGCAGTGGGGCGACTTCTGGCTTGGTGATGGTGATGCGCCAGTTCAGATTGTGCACAAAGGCTGTGGGCATCTTACGCAACCGCAAATAACTTGCCCAGATTGCGGGCAGGCAATGGGTGCGCGTGATGCTAGGGCTGTACTAACAGTATCTTATGAACGTGAGCGGCAAGCTGCCAGGAGACATACATGAAGACCCGGATAACAGACCTTTTTGGTATAGAGCACCCGATTATTCAGGGTGGTATGCATTACGTGGGTTTTGCCGAACTGGCAGCTGCAGTTTCAAACGCTGGCGGCCTTGGGACCATTACTGGCCTTACCCAGAAAACACCAGCAGATCTATCGAATGAGATAGCTAGGTGTAATGAGATGACGAACAAGCCGTTTGCGGTTAACTTGACCTTTTTGCCAACTGTCAGTTCGCCTGACTACCCCGGCTACGTAAAAGCCATCATCGAAGGTGGCGTACAGGTCGTCGAAACTGCAGGTCGCAACCCGGTGCAGGTCATGCCTTACCTTAAAGACGCGGGTATCAAGGTAATCCACAAATGCACTTCGGTCCGCCACGCCCTGAAAGCCCAGGAAATCGGCTGCGACGCCGTGTCGGTAGATGGCTTTGAATGTGGCGGGCATCCGGGTGAGGACGACATACCCAACATGATCCTTTTGCCCCGTGCTGCAGATGAGCTGGAAATCCCGTTCGTATCCTCCGGTGGGCAGGCTGATGCGCGGTCATTGGTGGCCTCGCTCGCAATGGGAGCCGATGGCGTGAACATGGGCACCCGGTTCATGGCGACAGTAGAGGCACCGATTCACCAAAACGTCAAAGACGCTATTGTAGCGGCGTCCGAACTCGATACCCGCTTAATAATGCGCCCCTTGCGTAATACCGAACGCGTACTGAATAATCCAGCCGTTGAACGTGTTCTGACCGTGGAAAAAGCTAAGGGCAGCGCTATCACCTTTGAGGATATTCTGACCGATGTCGCGGGTGTATATCCTAAGGTGATGATTGACGGTGATATGGATGTAGGCGCCTGGTCCTGTGGCATGGTTGCTGGGCTGATCCACGATATTCCAACCTGTAAAGAACTGATTGATGAGATTATGGCAGAGGCGGAAATTCTCATCCGAACACGCCTAGAAGGCATGCTCTCTCACATCAAATCTGCCGCTACATAAGGATAACCAATGAATTATGAAACATTGAAATTTGAGTTTGCCGATGGCATCGCAACTATTACGCTTGATCGAAAAGACAGCCCCGCTAACGCGCTGAACGCGCAGCTCGCAGAGGAACTGTTTGACGCTAGCGTTCGCTGTGGCGCCGCCAATGTTCGTGCTGTTATCATAACTGGAGCTGGTAAAATGTTTTGCGGCGGTGGCGATTTAGCTGAGATGGATGCAGCGCCTGATAAACATGCTCATCTGACCCGAATGGCGACGATGTTGCATGCAGGTTTGTCGCGCTTCGCCCATATCGACGCGCCGGTCATTATGGCACTGAATGGCACTGCTGGCGGCGGTGGGTTTTCGCTGGCCCTCTCCGGTGATTATGTGATCGCATCTGAAAAGGCCAAGTTTGTCTCGGCGTATACAGCATCAGGACTAACCCCTGATGGCTCATCTACTTATTATCTGGCAAAACATATTGGTCTGTTGCGCGCCAAAGAATTAATGCTCACTAACCGTGTTCTTACAGCGCAAGAGGCGCTAGATTGGGGGCTCGTGAACAAAGTTGTTGCGCCAGCAGAGGTGCTGCCAGAAGCGCAATCAATAGCAAGACACATCGCGGCTGGACCAACTGCGGCTTATGGTGGCGTCAAGCGACTGCTCGATACAGCATTTTCTGATGGCTTGGAAACCCAGCTAGATCGCGAGACGCGCTCCATAGCTGACGCGATGCGAACTAGTGACGGACCAGCTGGAATTGCTTCATTTCTAGCAAAACAAACGCCAACGTTTACAGGAAAATAGTTTATTAGTCTTTGCTGGTGCCTTCTTAGATTGCAACCATCTCGATGGGAGTAATTGATAGGACCTGTTTGCAGGGGCCACGGCCACCTAAAGCCTGACGGATTGCTTAAGAAAAGGTGACGTCTATAGGCAATAATAAAATCTAGAAGTAGCACTGCATTTTATCATGTGTGAGTTCTTGCTCAAAATTGTAATTCAGACGGGCATTTCTGCTTTGATTATTTCGCCGTCGACAATCACGTTGGTTGTCTCCATGTCTTTATTGAAAATTGTTAGTGATGCCCTGTACCCAACCTTGATCGAACCAAGTTCTTGATGTAATCCCAGCACGCTTGCTGGGTTTTTGGATGCCATTGCAACTGCCCTCGCCGGCGTAACATTCGCATATCGAATTGTGTTACGAACGCATTCATCCATGGCAATATGTGCACCTGCTAATCGACCATTATCATCCGTAATTTTGCCATCTTTCAACCTGACGGTTTTCCCATGAATACAGAATTGGGTGTTTTTCCCTGCCAGCGTACTCATTGCGTCCGTGACTAGGCAAAGTCGATCTGGTAATAATCGTGCGGCGACCGCTAGGTTTGACCAAGATACGTGGTGTCCATCAGCGATAATTCCTGCCGCAAGCGAAGTTGACGATAAGATAGCACCGACAATACCTGGCGCACGCCCTGTCATCTGAGACATTGCGTTAAAGAGATGGGTGGCTCCTACTAAACCACCTACTTCCGCAATCCTGATTTGGCTTTCTGTCGCATCACTGTGGCCAGCGAACACGATCGCTTTCGTTGCTACCAATTTTTTGAGCATCCCATCGGCTTGGTGTTCGGGTGCTATTGTTACGAGCAGTTTACCGCCCTTGAATTCACCTAAATTTTTGATGTCTTGATCTTCTAATGGTCGTATATTGTCCACGGAATGAATGCCTGGTCTTTTAGGACTTAAGAACGGACCCTCAAGATGCATTCCTAAAACCCCGGGAACACCTATTGTAACTGCTTTTTCAACGGCCCTCAGTGCCGTTAGGTATGTTTCGCCAGGTGCCGTCGTGAAAGTTGGAAGAACGTGGGCCGTGCCGCCTTGGCGGGCTCCGGTTGCGATCGCCTCTATGGCTTCAAGCGTTGGATCATCTGTGAATTGTCGATCCATCGCACCATTGATTTGGATATCAATAAAACCAGGCGCCACGATTGGGGCGTTGAGTGCATTAAGAGGAACGTCTTTTTCATTGAGACCGCAAAGGCTCTTTATCCGCCCATTCTCAATTTCTATAAGGATGTTAAACCTCGGTTCGAGCCCACCATCGAAAAGCGTCTTTGCGAAAACAAATTGGATGGGGCATTTTCTCGTCTCTCTACGTAACATTATTTATTCCAGGATGAACATATTCGTAATAGTCACGCATTTTGAGGTCACGGGCAGCCTGGTCATCAAGAATGACTAGAGTGTTTGGATGAAATTGCAGTGCTGACGCAGGGCAGGTAGCGGTTACTGGACCCTCTATCATCTGCGCAACTGCAGATGCTTTCTTTGAGCCAGTCGCTAAAAGAACGCACTGGCGGCTATCCAAAATTGTGCCGACGCCCATTGTCAGTGAATATAGTGGCATTTTTTTTATGTCTTTGAAGTGGATCTTGTTTGCCTCAAGGGTAGTTTTGGTCAAAGTCTTAATGCGGGTTCTTGAAGCCAGACTCGAAGATGGTTCGTTGAAACCAATGTGGCCATTTTCGCCGATTCCCAGCAATTGCAAGTCAATGCCACCAACATCAGCGATCAGTTTTTCATAACGACTGGTTTCCAAAATTAGATCCTTGGCATCGCCATCCAGAAAATGAGTGAGCTCTGGATTGAAATCTGCGTGTTGAAATAGCCAATTCTGCATATACGTACGGAATGAAGCTGAATGGTCAAAAGGAAGACCAACATATTCATCTAAGTTAAACGTTGAAATCTTGGAAAATGATAGAAATTCGGTTACCGAGATTTCTAATATCGCACGATAAAGCGGAATCATTGTCTCCCCTGTTGCGAGCCCAAGAATTGCAGTTGGTTGGTCTCTGACTTTGTCAGCGAGCGTTCTTGCAGCAGAGGATACGGCTGCGGTTTTATCAGGTAAAATGAGTATTTTCATCAGTTTTTTCTCTATTAGTATTGAGTAGCGCGCCCATTAGCGGGCCATGTGCAGCGAAGTCTGCGGTAACAAGTTGAGCTTGAAACAAGTTTGGCATGGCATGCAAGTGTTTCTGAATGCGATCTAGATAGCCGTCAGCCAGGCCAATACTTCCCCCAAACGCTATTTTTGTGATCCCAAGGATTGTGACAAGATCAGCCGTCAATTCGGCAATCGCGCTTGCTGATCTATCCACTAATTCAACGGCCCAAGCCACGCCAGCGTTTGCTTCCTTAAAAACTGCACGGGCGTCAGCATCAGGATATCCTATCGCGGCTGCAGCTGATGCAATTGCATTTCCGCTGGCAACACTTTCGACAGTGCCATATCGACCAGAATTACAGAGCTTATTGCCAAACAGTGAGGAAGAAAATCCGACATGGCCAGGAAGACCGCTGGCATCCGTGTGTAAACGTCCATTCAAAATTAGCCCACCGCCAACGCCAGTAGAAATAGTAATGAAAGCAAAATTTTGGTGACCCTCACCAGACCCCAATTGATGCTCGGCTAGTGTCGCCGCTAAAGCGTCATTGATAACGGAGCTAGGCCCAATATTTTTGATCAAATCAGTTTGAAGGGGTGCAGATGAAAATTTTCCCAATGTACTTTGGTTTACAGCATACCATCTTCCTTCCTCATCGACACGCCCCGTCACGGCCACACCCAACTGATCGCCCTTCCTATAACCCAATTTAGAGAGCATCTCGGCAATAAGTTTAAGATGAGTGCCATAACTTGCAGTACCAATCGTTTTGCGTTCAATTACATTGAATATTTTTCCGGATTCAATCTTTGCTACTGCCGTTTTTGTGCCTCCCAAATCAACGGCAAATCCGTTTAGTTTGCTTTTCTTGTTAGCGCAATGAATAGACTTTGCGAAACGCGCTGTTATAATCTCAAGCCTTGTTAGTGCGGTGCCAACAGTGACAGCATCTGCGCCGGCCCTAATAGCACGTGAGGCTAATTCTGGCGTGTTAAAGCGGCCTTCGGCCATAACAAAGACACCCAATTTTTTAGCTTGCCGGATCAGCTCAAAATCAGGATTTCTGCTGTTTTTCTCTGTTTCTCGCGTGTAACCTGATAACGTTGTGCCTATAATATTTGCACCATCGTCCCGTGCTTTTTCGCAATCAGCCAAAGTTGAGCAGTCGGCCATCGCAATTACGCCTGCATCAAGTATGGCCTTCAAAATTTCATCACGACTATCGTGACGAAAGCGATCGGTCGCATCATAAGCCACAACGTCGGCACCAGCCTGAACTAGTTTTTTTACGTCATCTAGGAAAACTGTAATGCGCACCGGTGACGAGTTGCTGTCTGATTTTATAATTCCAATGATTGGCGCGGTGATTACTTGTCTTACTGCCTTTAAATTTTCGACGCCCTCAATGCGAACCGCAACTGCACCGCCGGAAATTACAGCCTGTGCCATGGCCGTGACGATCTTTGGATGATCCAGGGTGCCGCCATCTACTGGCTGACAGGATGCGACTAAACCACCTTTCAATTTTTTCAGAATTGATGCTGTCCTGATAGAAAGTATCTTTTGCATTAGTCCTGTCTCCTGTAGTAAAATTGATGACACGGTCAAAATAGTTCTGGAATAGACTTCCTAGCAGCGCGAGAAATTGCACTAACGTCATCAGCTGTAGCAGAAGAATACGGCCATAATAACGCTGGGCCGACTGGCCCCCACCCACCGGCTGCGGTCAATAATTTATCCAGAGCGGGATCAGATAAACCATCTCTTTTTGCCAATGGAAGTACAAATTTTTTCAGAAAAATTTGGATACGAATTTCGAGAGCTTGTGCCGCATCGGGATCAGAGCCAGCCAAATTCCACAGTCGAACTGCGCCGTTTGGGCTCAGGCATGCAACATTCGAATAGGATCCGTCAGCTCCTTGTGGTCGACCAAATGCAACTGTGTGGCCAGGCACAAACACCGAAAAATCCAATCCAAGTTTACGACGTTGTTCGTACCAATCACTGTCACCACCTGATAGTTTTGCACCGACCAGCCCAGGCGCAACTGATCGTAGTTCGTAAAGCTGACTAAGCGAAAGCCGTACTTTGGCATGAGGTGGGTTATAAATTACTAACGGGGTATCTTGGGCGGAACATTGCATTCCTTCTACAAATCGAAAAACTTCACATGATGAAGGTGGCCACCAGTCGGGAAGTGTGAACTGAACTGCAGTAGCCCCAAGTTCACGAACACGCTCGAGCCGTTGCTTAGCGACACGCGGGTTCGTGCAACTTACGCCAATCTGAAACGGCTTACCGAATTTCCGTGCAACGTCAGAGACGGTATCTGCAATCCTGTCGAACTCAGCATCTGTCTGATTATGAAATTCACCAGCAGATCCGTTATTGTAGATCCCTGCGAGATCGGTTTCGCAAAGGATTTCTAACTCTTCAGTCAGAGCGGTCCAGTTTATCCCCCCACTGTTGTCTAGTGGTAGCAAGACCGCGCCCCAAATGCCAGTAGGTCGATCTATACCAACGGGGTCTTGGGCAGGCTTGTGGTCTGTGATGGAATTCAGATTCCTAGTCATAGTTGATCCTGTGCTTGCTTCACTATGTCTAAGCCGACCATTTCGCTCCAAGCGTTAAGAAGTCGTATCGTGACTGGACCAACCGTTCCATCTCCAACGCGCAAACCGTTAAAACGCGTTGCTGGCATGATGCAATAGGGAGTACTGGTGAAAAATAGTTCGTCAGCCGTTGCTAAATCATACGGCTGCAGAATAGTTTCGACTGCAGGAATACCCATTCCATCCGCAAGCTTTAATGCAGTAGCGCGACTCATGCCGGCCAAACAATTGGCTGTTGTTGGTGTCTTAAGAACGCCTCCAGATACGACAAATATGTTTCCGCCTTTGTTTTCCGAAACATTACCGTGGATA
>Ga0302114_10001707_pt1 | contig 14390 bp, 18 predicted proteins | sample AG5_Surface_MG_FD_203107 | JGI IMG/M metagenome (GOLD analysis project Ga0302114, IMG submission 203107) | Marine microbial communities from Western Arctic Ocean, Canada - AG5_Surface | ecosystem: Environmental > Aquatic > Marine > Oceanic | place: Canada: Western Arctic Ocean | collected...
GAGCCACGTCAGGTTTAATAGCAGTATCCCAAGGTTCTCCGCTAACACTAAGTTTAGGGGAACATGACCACGTAACTGTAATTCTGTCATTGTCTGTGAGATAGTTGAAGAGGTCTTGATGTAGATGTTGTGTAGTATTTGTTTCAAATGTAATATTCCTTAAATCTTGCATGCGTGGATGTTCAAATAGTTCGACGTATAATCTTTGCCATGCTAACAAAGGTTCGCCACCAGTCATGATCAAGTGTATATCTTGACCATTGTCCATTGTCCACTTACCTTCAGGCAGTAAACTTAGCAAATGTTCGACTACTTCATCTACAGTTGCTTGTTTATTAAAGTGCTTAAATTCTGGATAGATACTTGCATAAGTATCACAGCCTGTATGTATAATAGGCAAGTCATTAAACTCTTTTGTTCTAGCAATAATGCCATCGTCAAGCAAGTCTTTTACTTCTTGATTATGAATAACACCTTGCTTTTGCTTTTCGTCACGCATTGCTTCACCAGTTAAGCCGAAGTTCATACAACGAAAGTTACAACCGAAGGTACGCAAGAACACACTAGGTACTCCTACAAACTTACCTTCACCTTGCACACTATAAAATGCTTCTGAATATCTTAGTTTCATACTTGGCTTTCTGTTTACTGCTTCATGCGATGGATAACCTTTTTCAAATACTGGAGATTCGATCATCGTGCAAACTCCTGTTGCAACTTAATATTATCAAAAAACTCTTTCTTTGTACCGGCATCGTCTTTAAAACTACCTTTAAGTACAGTTGTTTGTGTAAGACTACTAGTTGCCATAATACCTCTGTTCTCACAACACCCGTGTGTTGCTTGAATATAAACACCTAAATGTTGTGTATCTGTAGCTAGTTGTATTTCACGAGCAATGTCGTTTGCAAGTTCTTCTTGTAGTGTACCACGCCTAGCACACCATTGTGCAATACGTGTATACTTGGATAGTCCAATAAGTTTATCTGCAGCAATAATGCCAATGTATGCTACACCTGCTACTGGCTGGTGATGATGTGAACACATACTTTTTAGTTCTGAACGTACTACTAGCATGCCATCATAACGTTCATCGCTATCATTAGGAAATGCTGTTGCACTTGGAGCAGGATCATAACGTCCTACCATAATTTCATTGTAGTACATTTTAGCAAGACGCTTTGCTGTACCCTCTGAGTTAGGATCATTAATACGATCAATTAGTAGTGCATCTAGTACACCTTCAAATGCTGTAGTTGCGTTATTAATAAGTTCTTCTTTATCGCCCGCTTGTAATACTTCGCTGATGTTATCACCAGCCCAATAGCGTATGCCTGCGTCTTCTAATTTAGTCTTAATCTGTAGTGCTTTATTCATTTAATTCTCCGATGTTTAGGCAGTGGATTGCCTTCAATGTTACATATATTATAACAAGTATTTAGGTTTTTGTCAACCTATTACGTAAATTCTTTCTTCCTTGTATATACTTTTTATACCTATAAGGATGAAAATCTTTGTAATATTCTTTCTTTTGAAAAATGTCACTGGCATCATCTAATGCTGTAATCTTCTGTAACAGCATTATTGTCCAATAATCGTCAAATGCATCTAAGAACCATAAGTCCTTGTCTTTGTAATTATACATTGCGTTTAGACTATCAGTTGCTCCAATCATTTGATCATCTGTTAATATGTCTTTGTTAGTTGGCATTGCTACCATAACAACTTCAATAGATCCATCAAACAATTCTGCTTGCTCTGAAACAGCCCTCCAAAATTCATATACGTCTTCTGGAGGGTCTAAATTTATTAATTTTAATTTACTATTATCGTAGACAGATTTAGCATAAGGACACACGTTAGCATCATTTAGTTTGTTAACCCAGTTCCCTACATATGCATTTAAATCTGTATTAGTCATTAAAATATTTGTTAAGCATTTCTAGTCTGTCATGTGCCGTAGCCATTTGATCAAGTTCTTTCTGTATTGTTTCAATAATATCAGAATGCTCTCCTATGCCTACAACTTTTTGCATATAGACTTCGATGTTAACTTTGTGCAACTCTAAATCCGCCTCGGCGTGTTTTCTTGCTGCTTTTATCATTTGTTCTTTCAAATCCATAGTTCCTTTCCTCATGTTATTATGGTTTTAATATTCGGCTACGTTTTCCCAAGGGTAAACTAACCAAATGTCTTCTTCTGCTTTATTTACTTCGTGACAAGTGTATGCACAATGTTCTGTAAATTCACTAGCTAGGTTATCTGTTAGTGTTGCAAATCGCACATTGTTATTCCATACATTGTTCCAATGATCATCATCTGGTAAACATCCTGATTGCCAGTCTTTTATAATCCAATTAAATGTAGCACCAGTGTCGTTGATATCGTCCACTATCAAAATGTTCTTGCCTTCACGGCCATGTCCTTGTTGAAAGATACCAAACGCATCTTCTGCCATCCAACAGTTGCTTTCGCTTTCTTCGCCATCTTGGCTATCACGTAGACTTACTTTAATTGCCTCACAACGTATGCCGGTCATGTTACTAATAATAGTAGCAGGCACATTACCGCCTCGTGTAATGCCTACAATATAATCAGGACGCCAGTTGTCTGTATACATTTGATTAACAATGTTTACGCACATTTTTTCTACGTCAGTCCAAGTATAATAATGCTTTTTAACCATAGTTTCTCCTAAACTGTCTTATTCATTTTTATTTTCTCTTTCTTTTAAGTACACTTCGTTATGTACCCAACGATACCCTGCATCGGCAAAGGTCGATGTTGTAGCATGTACAAACCGTACAAAGCCCCATTCTTTCTTTTTACGACCCATATAGAATAAACTTACACAAGGTATTTCATTACCATCTTTGTCTTTAGCAAGTTCTAACCAATGCAAGTCTTCTGCTTTTTTAAATCTATAACTGCCTGGACCACGCCATTCTTTTGTAGCACCAACAACTTTACCTTCTTGAGAGTAAGCAGGAATGTGTTCCCAATACCCACCTTTAATAATAAATGCACCCCAATTCCAAGGATGATCATGCAGTGTAGGTTCGTCGCTTACAAGAATTTTGTGTAAGGTTACATTAAATGGAAACCATGTACGATTCTTTAAAAACAAATAGTAACGAATAAGGTATGGAACCTTACCTGTTCTATCTGTAATTACTCGGCGTCTTCCAAGCATTTCCATTATCTTACTCAAGAAGTTCAATATCATTTTTATAATCATCTTTCACTAAATTGTACACTTCTAAAAATTTTTCGTATTGTATTCTAAGTGCAGGATACTGTAGTATCATTTCATTAACTGTGTATTCACTTGGCCAATTATTATCTTGACCTGTCCAGGTAGTTGTTAAATCAGGCATTGATACAGTCATTCCTGATATTGATCCTGAATCAATAGTTGATGTATCGAGTACTGGATCAAACGTATATGCATACTCTGGACTTGCTATACGAGAGCCACTTGTAGTAAGTGTAATCTTTAGATCGTCACTCATTACTTGTCTCCTATATGTTTGTATAATGCAGTACCTGAAAAGAATTCTACTTTTAGTTTGTTTACTTGTTGTTGCATATCTAACAAGTAACTATCATAGTTTTCCATGTATTCTGTAATAAGATTCATTATTTTAGTTTTATTCTTTGTATATGACTCTAACGATTCTGTCCATTCACTTGGATATTTAAACTTAGGTAATGCCATTTCACTGTAACTCAATCTATCTGGCATCATAGGAATACAATCTACAAGAGCACCTTCATACCAACTAATACCAAGTGTTTCTTGTAAGTTAGCACTAAACACAATCTTTGCTTCACCTAACAAGTTGTGATACTCGTTCTTTGTAAGTTGTTTGTCTTGACAAACAATAAATTCATATTGTGACAGACTATCTTTTAAATCATAAAAGATTTCTGGTTGTTTTTCTGGAGCAATTCTGTGCGGAAATAAAATTAAGTTTCTCTTAGGCATGCCTTTATACTGTGCAAAACTATTTGCCAAATACTCCATAGGCCAACCAACTATACATGTTTTTGCTAATAAGTTTGGAAAACTTTCTGCAAACAACTTTTTATGGAATTCTGTTGCAAAGAAGTTGTCATTATAACATTCGTACATACTACGTTCTGCACTTCTACACCAATCAGCATCTCCAATCAATCTTCCTAAGAAGTCTTGCGGGTCATATGATCCGGCGTGCCACATACCACCTACTTTAATCTTAACACCAAGTAACTCTGCCATATACTTTAATTGTATAACTGTAGGGTTCCAAGCATCAGTGTATAAAAAATAGTCGCCGTCTTTAACTTCACCATTTGCAAACAATCTACTAATCTCTAACATTTGTTGTGACTTGTAATTGTTAGTTCCTGCAAAGTTAAGAAAGGCCCCAGGCGTAGTAGCCTGTGGTACCTCCCCACCACTAATAACAACTACCTCAGAATTAGTTGCACGTTTCATCTGCTTTGGAAGATGTTCTTTCCATTGCTTTGTGTAACGTGTATCAACTGCTTCTATATCAACTATGTATATTGTCATTAGCCTCTCCTGTTTATCTTACGATGTGTACTTCTTTTTATGTTTTGGCTTAAACTTAGGCTTCTTGCCTTGTGTAAACATAACGTATGTTCTCCAAGCCTCGCTCTTGTTATTATAAAGATCACGTTCATCAAAGCGATAAGAACGTCCATAACCAGTTACCCAAGAAGTCTTTGAACAAAAATCTTTGAACTTCTCGAGATCCTCAAATACCTTAGTATAGGTTTCGCGATTAAATTTGAGTGACATTTCATTTTTCCTCTATCTATCATACTCAATGTGGGCACCGTTTTCACCATCTTCACTTACGTCGATGTGTACTTCACGGCCGGGGTGTTTAGCATCAATTTGTGCATACAAATCGTCTGCCATCATTTCACAACTTTTATAATCTAACTCTATAGTTTTCTCCTTATACAGTTTTTCTAACCATCTTTTAAATTGAATAAATTCAATATCTCTATCATTGTGTGTAACTGTGATTGCTACTTTAAAATGAAAAATGTGTCTGTGTGGATATCCTAAAAAACTTACATCATACTCATCGCCTGTTGCAAGTGCTGGGTCATCAAGTGCCGCCGGATACTTGTGGATACCTTCTTTAGTAAAAGTAACCCAAATCATTCGTTTTGCTGTATTCATAATTCTTGCCTTGTTATCTTTTTCCATGTTTTCTTTAATTAATTGATCCATACTCATATTATAAAGCCTTTCGCATCATTTGTCAATGGTTTATTTTGATTTATTTTGGTTATTAAGTCATCGAATACGTTCAAAATATAATCCGTTTCAACTTTCTTAATTTCGTAAAAACTGCAAATTTTAATTGTAGTAGTTGAGTATTGCCATAAGCCTGCGTTGTTAAGGAATGTCCGAATGTCGTTTAAGGTCTTTATGTCTCTACCTTTATCTACTTTACAGTTTAAAAAACTATTCTTTTGTGTTACATCAAAAGTTTCTACTTTGCTTAATATATCAGCAAGTTCTACTAAAAACTTTGTAACTTGGTTTGTTACACTAAACATAAGTTTATTTTCATCACAGTATTCAAGTGCGGCCAATACAGCAGTTGCACCTACAGGATCTTGACTTCTTGAATTACCAACTGCTATAGGTAATGCCCAACCATCAGGTCCAGGCTTAGATATGCCATCAAACATTTCTTTAGTAATACAAGTGATTGCAAAAGAACTAAATCCACCTGCAAGTGCTTTACCAAAACAAGCAATGTCAGGTTTTAGATCACGTTCCATACTGTGTGCAAAACTACCAAACCTATACATGCCTGTAAATACTTCGTCAGCAATAATTTTGTAATCGTGTACAAAACGTCCTTGTTTAATCTTCTTAATAAGACTATCTGACATCTCGTCAACCCCATGGAACCAACTTACAGTATCACACATTACGGCACAAATGTTACCTTTGTGTTTATCTAATACAGTTGTAAAGTCTTCATCGTAAAAGTCTACAAACTCAACATTAGGTAAATGATTACTCCAACCTCTATAATCACTCATCGCCCAACCAGTAATACTTCCGCTATGGAAACTACCTTTACGTACAAGTACTATGTTTTTCTTTTTGTTATTGTAAAATTGAAAACAAAATTTTAATGCATTATCTGTTGCATCACTTCCACTATGTGCTGGAACAAATGCAAAGTAATCTGGAAGTTTGTTTTGTAAAGCAGTTTCTAACTTAGTCCATATTTCAGGTTTAGCATTCCAATCGTTGCTTGGAAATATTCTATGTGCATGAGCAACATGAGATTGTACATATTCGTTATTAAATCCTAATACATTACAACCTTTGCCAGCCATTAAGTCATAGTAATGTGTACCTTCAGAATTAATAAACCTTCCGTTGTAACTCGTAACAGTAGGCATTGTTTCAATAGGATCACAAAAACTATGCAGTAGTTTCATTTAGTCCTCCGAGGGGCTATCGTCTCCGTATTTAGACCAGTCAGTAAACTTATCTCTTTGTAGCAATGGGTGAACGTTATGTACCCATACGCCAGGATTAGAGTGATCAAAGTCTGCGTCATCGATCTTAATACAAGCATTGTAGTTAAGTTGATGTATGTATGGAAGTTTAACACTAATCATACTAATAAAGTTATGTTCATCATTAAACCCACTTTCAAGTATCCATTCATGATACTTTACATCATAGTCTAATGTAACAAGATATTTCTTATTAAGTAGGCCTCTTACAAGATCGTCCCAACTTTCTTTAGGAACAAAACTGTGATTAGCACCTAAGTAGATGTGTTCAACTGAGTGTTCTTTTGCTTTTGCAAGAACATCTTCTAATGGTTGACAACCTGTTACAAACAATGTATGCTCACCTTCTGCAGGTGTTTTCTCTACTTCATAACCTGTAAAGTAGATTACATCGTCTTTAGTACCTGTTGAATATTCTCTTTCCATATTAAGCCTCTGTAAATAAGTTGCCAAACTGTGTTGTTGCGTTCACAGTCTTTTTGCCTATTGCTCCACGTGTTCCAATAATTGACATCCAGAATTTGTTGAACTCTTCGATTACTGCGTTCGCTTCATCTCTACTTGACGTTGCAAATATTGCCTCCACAACATCTCTAAAAAATAACCTGTCGAACCGCTCTTCCACAAGCATCTTTGGTATAACTCCATTGTCGTATTGTCTATTGGCTTCTTGTACTGCATTGATGTGACTCCATACATTATGACCCATTTGGATCGCATAAGAAAAACTATCCCAGGATGTTTTTCCTTCTTTACCTATTTTATTTAGATCACCTGTAGCATACTTACAAATGTCTTGTGCAGTTAATCCTGTTGTAATAGGTGAATCTTTAAAACTTGTGTGCTTACCTTCACGTACAAATGCTTGACTAAATGGCGTAGTGTCAGTTGCCATAGCCTTGCTGTCAATGCTTGGCACCATTCTATAAACCCATTTCTTACGATCTAATGTTTCAAGTTCACAATAAATTTGTCCGTTTGCTGTTGCTAAGAAAGGACTTGCACAATCAAACGTAATCATAAAGTTTGGATTATGATACTTACGTACTGCTCTTTGTATATCTGTGAGTAGTGTAGCCCACTCTAACTTTGATGTTCCTAAGAAGTGCATTACATCGTGTACGCCTGTTTCTAATAGTCCGTCAAATCTAAGTGCTACAAGTCTTTTAAGAACAAGATGAATATCACACATGTTCTGTCCACCCATTGACCACCCATTAAAATGTGTGTCAGGATACTTAACAGGATCACAGTAATCTTTCATTTGTTGATACCAATCTTCTGCATCAGCATGATTCTCGCCTTGTAATACATTCAAGAACTTACAAGCACCGCTTCTGTGTTTCATAAAGTAGTCGTTGTTAATACGTGTAGCATTAACGGCATCTTGATAGTTGTCAATTCCAGTTGCTTTAGCACCTTCGGGAGACCGTGCTACCCAAGCCGGAATATCAAGTATCATTCCATAATCCATATAAGCGTCCATCCACGCAAGTACTTGCTCACGTTTCTTTTGTGCTTTAGGACAATTAGGATTCTTCCAATCACCTTCCCACACACCTTTACCTATTTGGAAACCACCACTATCACCTAACATCCAACTATTGTTACGATCTCTATCTCGTACCATATCTTCTTTAGGTGCATCTTTGTTAATGTCAAGTTCGGCATGTCCTGCGGAATACAAACTCCAATGATAGTTAAACAACGACTTACTTGGATTAAGCCAATTCATACTTTCAACACCGTTAGTAAAGTGTTTAGGTATACGTGCATACTCCACATACTCTCCACGCCGTTGCTTACCTACAAAGGTTGCATAGAAGCCACTCAGTGCTGGCAAGAAAGTTGCGTAATCGTTTTGTGCAGTTGTTAAGTCAGTATTCAATTTATTCTCCAATTATCCAAAGGCTTTTATTGCCAGAAGCGGAACAAGCCACGGGTAAACTAAATGTTCTATTAGTTCGTATATTACTAATGCTGTTAATAATATAGCCCATGCTTTACTTGACTTTGCCTTTTTGCTAACATATGTAAACACCTTTGAATGTGCTTTTCCTATTCTATCTACTATGCCTGGTTTTGTTTTTTTTGCTTTCGCCATAAGTCCTTACTTGGTTTGAGCAGGAAGAATGTAATTGTATTCTGCCAAACCACTGTCAACAGTAAGTTGCATAGCACCTTGATCTGAAATGCTCATTGTAACTTTACCGTCGAGGTTAAGAATTGCTTGTACCTGTGCTACTGGCCATGCCCATGCATGTTTTAATGTACCTGTAATATCAGTTTGGAATACAAACGAACCTGCGTGTTGTGAAGCATCACCAAAACTAAACAAAAGACTGTTGCCTTCTGTGCTAACTGTAAATACAGTTTCTTCTGCGTGTGCCATACTCTGAAACTTCATTCTTTGAATTGAAGCCATACTTGGTTCTACAACAACGTCCCATGATGCACCTTTAAACTTTACAGTTTTAAGTTTTTCATCAATAATTTGTTTGTTCATAAAGCGATAATCATTTTCAAAGTCACCTGCTTCATTTTCAAAGTGAATATGTGTTGGAACAGTTTCACCGTTACGTTCTGCTTGTTCAACACTAATTTTTGCATTAGTTTGATATTCAGGACACTTAAGGTGTAATGCTAACTTGTCTAAGTTAGGCATACCAAATGTACCAATAAATTCTGCCACAGGTGTCTTAATCTGTGAACTTAAAATCACAGAACGGTCTTCAGCCATCGATTCGATAGTTGTGTCTGCTTCGCTTGTTACTTTCACAATGTTGAGAAACCCCAACGAGTGTGTATGTGCAACGATATCTTGTAAAATGTCTTTCATGTTTTAGTCTCCTATTGTTACATTATAGTTAGAAAAATCACTTTTGTCAAGTTCTTTTTCTTGGCATAGGTAATCTATGACATCAATTCTTGGCACCATGCCAATAGCAGTTAATTGATTAGTATCTGCTTTGTTGTCTTTTCTTTCGTAATCACTGCCTTCTTGCATGGGTATAGTATCTATGCCATATGCGTCAAGCAGTTGTTGTAAGTGGTACGACTTACCAGTTCCTACATCAATTACACCGTTTATGTTTTTTTGAACAAACATTGTAATTGCTTTACACACATCTGAAATGTGTATAAAATCTCTTGTATGATTATTAATGTACGTAACTTCTTTTCTTAAAAGTTTTGGAACAAACATTTGTGGTCTTGTTTGTGTTCCATATACAGTTGTAAATCTCATACCTAAACTTTTTTCTGGAGCAAGTTTTTCCAAAGTATATTTTGTAAGTGCATAAGGATTTCTATGTGGTTCCTTTGCAGTACTTGAACTTGCATAATACACAGGAGTGTTTGTATAATGATCAAATAATCTTTTAGTTGCTATTACATTATTTGTCCAATACTCCATAGGATTATCAAAACTTTCTCTTACACCACTCTTACCAGCCAAATGTACTACTGCATCTACTTTAGGTAAGTCACAGGTATTTAGGTCAGTACCTAACTTTAAGTCTATAAAGTGTAACTGATACATACCAGCCCAAAACTTTTTAAGTTCTGAACCAATCATTCCTTCGCTACCTGTTAGTAGTATTTTCATTTATTCCTCATAAAAGTAAACAGAGTAACCTTTGCCAGTTGTATCACCACCTTGGTTATCAACATCGTGTTCTCCGTATGATATACTTGATAATATTTCTTCATCGTTTGGCATTGTTTGTGAATGAAACTTAAAGTTATTAATATCAAAAGGTTCACCTTTAAGGTGTAATGTTCCTTCAAAGAATGTACCTTTCTCGGAACTAATCATCTGTGCATAATGTCCTTTAGGAATATTGTAACCACTGTCATCAATATCATGTTCACATGTTACATCTGTAAAGAAATCATTAAAATCACCGTCATATAGTTCTTCTATTATAGTTGCGTTATACTCAGGACTATCTACTTCTTCAATAGTCATCTTTGAACTGTCAGTACTACAACCATACCAATGACATTCTTCATTAGGTGGTTCATGCCAATCACTGTGTGATTCATATTCGCTATCCCAAAGAAAGTCTGCTTCTTGAGGCATATCATGTTGCTCTCTAAATTCTTCAGCACCACTCATATAATTTTCAGCATATATTTCATTCTCGCCGTGATTAGCCTGCCACCAATCATGACATTTTTTTGTAACAGGACACCAAGACATTTCTGCACCATATCCATAAACTTGAATACGAAAGTACCTATCAGGTCTTTTGATAGTTTCAATCAGTTGTTGTTTTTCTTCTGTTGTAGCCATCTATCTTGCTTTTGTAATGTTAAAATGCTTATATGTTTGTTGTACACACTTTGCTTGATAATAACAGTCAGCAAGTGCATTGTGTAATTCTTCTTGTATTGCTTTACGTGGGTCGCTTGGCATAAGTGCAAACAATGTTCTACTGTCTCTAATTTGCCAATAGTTCCACGGAGCAGGTTTGCCAATGTTCTTATACAAGTTTTGTAGTATTGCATAATCAAATAACGGACCTTGACACCATAAGTAGTCAAGACCTACACACCATTTGTTTAATTGCTTTGTCATACTGTCCATACTTGTTCTTTTATGATCACCAAATGCTTCGTCACGTATTTCTTTCTTTTGTTTACCCCACCATTCAAGTGTGTTGTCATCAATAGAACGTTTATACTTTTCACTTTGTTCTTCTATGTCAAGACGTAGGTATAAAGGTGCATGTGGCTCTGCATTAGTTGTAGGATCAAACTTCATTGCTCCTAAAGTGATTACAACACTATCTGGTTCTACACCAAGTGTTTCTAAGTCTATCATTCCATGTGTTGCCATTATTCACTACCTCCAAAGTCAAACAAGTTGTTGAATGTATTTTTTTGTTTAGTACTTTGCAAGTCATAGTTTAGTGGACCAATCAAATTACCAAGTTTATTATCAATAATTGTTTCTTCCATTGCGTCACCATCAAATGGCAAGTCTTTAAACCATTCTGGTAAATGTAATTCATCTACAGGATATGCAACACTTGTATAACCCATTGGGTTTTGTTTTAGTTTACAAACAATAACTTTCATACCGTCAACAATCTCTTGTGAGTACTTGTCACTGTTCATACGTTTAAGTGTATTCCAATTGATACTTGCTCGAACGTGTCCGGGCATGTTTGCTTTGCCTTGCTTTTGTTCAAGTCTCTGATAGTGTCCAATTTTGTTTGCACGTTTAGGTGATCCTTTTTCATGTCCAGGACGACTCTTAAAGTCTGTACGGAATTCTGTAATGCTATCAAGAATAGAATCTTCTGTACCTTTTTGCAATACTTTAAGCAGTACTTCACTTAAGAAGTCTTGCATAAACACAGGAGTATCAGAACGTTTAAGATCTAAACCCATTGCTTTTACTTTACCAGGCTTACCATCAATGTCACGTCTTGTACCTTCATCGTCATACACAAGAATTGCATAACGTTTCTTAGTAATAAATAATCCGCTTTCACCACAAACTTCTCTACCTGCCGCAATAACGTCCGACCTGCTTTTAGGACAATGGAATGTGTCTAACATAAACTTACCAAATGACTTGTTTGCTTCTTCACAAACTTGTTCATACAGTTGTATAACACTTTCTTTAGTCCAAGGAATATTACCTTTGTCAATGTCCTCTTTTAGTATAGGGTATGCACTAAAGTACACAGAGTCTGTATCTCCGTATATTACACTCTTACCTACGTGATTATATTCACCTGTAATAACTTTGTTTACTTCTGCACTCATGTGCTTAACAATCTGTCTACCTGTTAGTGTAGTTGACTGTCCAATACGACCATCAAAGAACCTACAACCTGGATTTAGAATAGCACCATACAAACTGTTCAAGTTAATCTTTTTAACAAGTTGTCGCTTATCCCAAAACTCAATCTCTGCTTTGTTCTCTGCAACCAATGCTTTTTTCTTCATAGTCTGCATTTCTTTACGTTCAGCATACCAACGTTTAAGTAGTCCAGGTATAACACCTTCAAACTCTGTTGTAAAGATTGTACCGTTAGCACTGATCATCCAAGGCTTATTACTATTAAAGATAACCTCATTAATTTGTGCGCCACTCATTACATCGTGTTCACCGTTCTCCCAGTCAACTGTAATGCTGATGTCTCTACGTTTCTCCATAACTGCTTCGAACTCAATAGTACCAAAGCGGCCTTCCCATGCACCTGCAAAGCTCTTTTTCTTTAGACCCATTTGTTCACCAACATACTTGTTAGTGTGTTCAGGACGAAGTTGTCCTACAACTGTTGCTGGATCCATATTCAAACTTCTAATAACAGATGGGTACAGTGAATTCAAATCCATTGAACCAATCCACTCATGTACTCCTACTTTTGGAAATGCAACATAAGCACCTGCGGCTGGCTCTGAACCAGGCTCACGTCTTATTCTATTTGGAACTTGTTGGCCACGTCTATGTGCTTCGTTGATAATTGCTTGTTCTGTAACTGCGACAGCACCCATAGTGGTCTGTAGCAAAACAGTATTTGCATGTGCAAGTTCATTACTAATATCAATGAACCTTAGTTTTTTGTCCAACTTGTCCAGTAGTGCAACGTCTTGTCTGTTGTACTCAATGAACGTTCTGAAGTCATTGTTATAAAGTGCATCGAGTGTACCTTCGTACACAGTCTTTCTTTCGCCAACTTCCATTTCGCCAATAGCGTCAAGTCTGTAAGTATGTCTTTCTTCATACGTGTATTTACGATATAATTCTAAACTATCTAAATGCACTCTGCCTATTAGGTCATAGGTTTCTTGTTGCCTACCAAACTTTTCATATTCACGTTTCTTAGGAAACTGATCAAACAAACAAAAACGTCTTGTGTCATCTTTGCTTAATACTTTTGCTACACGGTTGACAGTGTATGGAATATCATACCCTTCACTGTTCCAACCTGTAAGTATATCACTATCTTGAATTAGATCAAGGAATGTTGCCAACATATCTCTCTCATCTGCAAACAAGTGTGTGTTAGGAAATTCTTTACATTGTTCTACTGCTTGTTCCATTGTAAGTGTTTTAGGCGGAACTGCAAGTGTTACAAGTGTGTCCATCCACTGTAAGTGTACAGAAATAGCAGTAATTGGCATAAACGGATCTGCTGGATCAGCAAAGCCTCGTTCTGGATCATAGTCTGTCTCAATATCAAAAAATGCTACATTTAGTTTAGGAGCATCTTGATTAAGATAGTTTTCACTTAAACATTGGAAAATAGGATTAATATCACTTTCAAACAACTTCTTTGAATTGTTAATTGCTTGTTCTTTGCGAAAGTCTTTTGTATTTTTACATACAATTTTACTTAGGGGATCACCGTAAATACTTTTATACTTGCCTCGTGCATCTTCATAATAAAAAGTATATTTTACAGGATATTCAGTAAACTGGCGTTTACCGTCTTTTCGTTCTACAACACGTATAATATCTGCGTTGCGATCAAAGTGTGCATCTACATAACTCATTCATTCTCCTCGTTGTCCTTTGCGGCGGACATATACCAATTAATTCGTTTATTGGCCGAACATACCATCTTGTATAAGACCTGCAATATATATTATTGTAAGTCCTGCGTTTAAAATAATCAACGACTTTTCTTTCCAAAGTACTCCAACAACTACCCAAATACCATTTGCTACAGTAAATGCGTAACTATAGTACGGATACATATTGAAAGCGGCCATTGTTGCGGCTACTAATAATACTGTTGTTCCTATCCATGCTAACCACTGATATGGTTTAGTTTGAATCGCCTGATCTTTTAAAGTA
>Ga0302114_10001708_pt1 | contig 14382 bp, 8 predicted proteins | sample AG5_Surface_MG_FD_203107 | JGI IMG/M metagenome (GOLD analysis project Ga0302114, IMG submission 203107) | Marine microbial communities from Western Arctic Ocean, Canada - AG5_Surface | ecosystem: Environmental > Aquatic > Marine > Oceanic | place: Canada: Western Arctic Ocean | collected...
CACTACCCTCACCATCAACCACCAATCTCTTCGAAACTTGCCTGATAACGCTCTCTAAGACTCTCGAACCAAAAATGTTCATCGCCAACGCGTACGTCTTCCATCCTCGACAGGCTTTCCGTAAAAAGAACACCAACGCTTCATCCGTCGCGTGCGCGACCAGTCTCTCGATCAACCGCGAACACCGCGCGTCCATCATCAACTCCACCTCTTTCCCATCCGCGCCTTCCAGCGCGTTGTTTGCTAATATTTCGATCGCTTCGTTTCGTTGCTTGAGCTCCTCTTCTTCTCCATCGTCTCGTCGTTGTTGGATGTTATTCTTTTTGTCGTCTTTGTCATCAAACTCTCTCAACGCTTTTTCAATCTCCCCGAAATACTCGTTCGTGGCATCGTCCAACTGGTACCTGTTCCCATCCGCGGCGAGTATAGAAATTGGCCCGTTCGATTTGAACTCTTTCGAGCCGAATCGCGCGGGCGCTTCTTCTGTCATCGTATTTCTTTGTCTTTGTCTTCTTTGTCTTTGTCTTCTTCTTTAGGCGGCGGCGAAAAAAGGCAAATCCAAACGTGCTCTCTTACTCTTACTCTTACTCTTACTCTTACTCTTAAAACTCTTCGACGAAAACGAGGAAAACGATTCGACGACGACGCGATGATATATAGCGCGCGCGCGTTTTCCCTTCTCTCTCTCTTCTTCTCTCGTCGTGAAAGCTCTCTTCCTCTTGAAGAAGAAAGAGATTAATTAAATAAGATTCGTCTCTCCCAAACGCAACGGACAACAACAACACGCGCAACACTGGAGAGAGAGAGAGAGAAAAAGCGCGCGAGAAATTTTTTGTTTTGCCTCTATGCTCTGCTCTGCAACATTCTTCCGTGCGAAAATCTCTCGACTTTCTCTGCTTTCTGTGTTCTTTCTTTTCTTTTCTTTTCTTTGTCCACGTCGTTCAAAGTCGTCCCTCACGCAAAGACGCGAGACGGAATAAAAAAACGAGAGACTGTGTGGGGGCTTTCGTTAAAGTAGATTTTGGTTTCGCATTAACCACGCGCGGAAAGAGAGAGTGAGAGAGAGAAACCGAACAACGCTTTTGGTGGTCTCTGCGTTTAGCGCGAGAGATGACGACGACGATTTCGACGACGACGATTTCGTCGACGAGACAGTTTTGTCCGTCAACTTCACGCGGGGGCAAAAAGATGACGACGAGAGATTTTATCGTCGAGAATACGCAGCGTCGGCGAAAACTTAAACGACGACGAGGCAGAAGAGATGAGATGATAAGGAACCAAGCGGTGGCGGAACCGAGGGAAACGACCGTGTCGTACGACGAAATCGGCTCCGACCCGGCGAAAAGAACCGTCGTCATTCTCGGGTCCGGGTGGGGCGCCGTGTCCTTCGTGAAATCCTTGAAGAAAGATATCCCGTTTGAAGTGATTTTGGTTTCGCCGAGGAATTATTTCTTGTACACGCCGTTATTACCAGGCGTGGCGACGGGCGCGATTGAAACGAGATCGATCGTCGAGTCTATTCGACGTCCAATCGCGGAGAAAGGGTTCAAGTATTACGAAGCGGCGGCGACGGATATCGACGCGAAGAATAAAATCGTCACGTGTCGCAAAGCGAACAACGAGTTTACGTTGAAGTACGATTATTTAATCACCGCGGTTGGGGCGGTGACGAATACGTTTGGCGTGCCTGGAGTGGAAGAGAACTGCTTGTTTTTCAAGGAGATTTCGGATGCCGCGAGGTTTCGAAGTCAAGTGAACGAAAGGTTTGAACGAGCGACGCTGCCGGGGATTTCGAAAGAGGAGATCCAGAATTTGTTGCGGTTTGTGATCATTGGCGCCGGGCCGACGGGCGTCGAGTTAGCCGCGGAGTTGTACGATTTGGTGTATCAAGACGTCGCGAAGACGTTTCCGAGACGATTGTTGGAAGATGTTTCGATTAACATCATCGATTTACAGGAGAAAATTTTATCCTCCTACGATCGAGAAATCGCCGATTACGCCACGGACTTTTTCAAACGAGCGAACATCAATTGCATTTTGAACACGCAAGTGAAAGAGGTGAAGAGGAACAGTTTAATCGTGGCAGATAAGAATACCGGCGAAGAGAGGGAAATTCCATGCGGCATGTCCGTGTGGTGTTCGGGAATTAAACTCAACCCGATTTGCGAAAAGATACAAAATAGCTTACCGGAAGGCTCGCAGCCGAACGTTAGATCTTTATCCGCGGACAAAGCCATGCGCGTGAAAGGTTCAGACGGTTCAATTTTCGGTTTAGGCGACTGCGTGACCGTTGAACGTCCGAAATCGATGGCGAAAGCGCAAGAAATATACGCGAAAGCCTGTAAATGCGACGAGGACGGCAACTGCGAACTCCAAATTAACCTCCCGACTGCCATCAAAGCCCTGGAGGAAGGCGGTAAAGATTTCCCGCACTTGAAAGAGATGGCCAAATCTGCCACGCTAAGTATAGATGTATTCAAATCGTACACGCAAAAACGTGACGAGATGACCATGTCTGAATTCATGAAAATGTGCGAAGCGTTGGATAACGAATTGCGCGCTTTCCCGGCTACCGCACAAGTGGCGAAACAACAAGGAAACTATTTAGCCGAAGTTTTCAATAGCGCCAAAGAAAACGGATTCGAAGCCCTCCAAGACCCAAACATGAGATTCAACTACGAGCACAAAGGTTCGCTGGCGTACATCGGCAAGGACTCCGCCGTTGCCGATATCCCGGGTTTTACCATCTTGAAAGGCTTAGCCGCCGGTTTGGTGTGGAAGTCGTTCGAAACCATCAGTCAAGTGAGCATTAACAACGTCTTTAAAGTCGGCGCGGATATCGTCCGAACGAAAATATTCGGGAGAGACATTTCCAGACTTCTGTGATGATTTCGGATGATACTAAAGAAGAGCAGCAGCGCACAGTTTTTAAATCTCATCACCACGTACTAATTTTATCACATGTGTCATTTCTTTATACTCTCTGAACCTTCTTCACTTTTGAGTTGTTTTGATATCTTTTCACACGCGAAAGAACAAAGAGGTCTTTCCCGCAGAGGAACACGTGTGCTTGTGTGCGAGAGAGAGAGAGGGAGGGAGTATGTTTGTTCCTCCTCCCCCTGCTTCGTCGTCGTCGTCGTCGTCGCGTCTGCATCACCAACACGGGCGTCACCATCACGGAACGAATCACGAAGGCGGAGCGAAAAACTTGAAACTGAAATTCATCGTTTTGGGGTTTATTTTCACAGTTTCCACGCTCTATACGATTCAATACAGATGTTTCGAGGAAGAGGATTACGCATATTCGATGTCGACGAATTTCGGTGAACAGGTGCCGAACGATGCGAACGCGTTCGCGTCGAACTTACCCGCATCGGATGAGGATGATTTTGGCGAAAGAGAAGAGGAGGGGGCGACGACGACGACGTCGGGTGGAGAGGAAGACGAAGACGAAGACGACGAGAAGGAACCTATTCGAAGTAGTAGCAGTAGTAGTAATGACGATAGCGTGAACTATAATTTACCCGGTGCGGACGCGTCTATGCCGTGTGGAGGACAGCCGAGAGAGATGTTGCCGTTTGAGAGAGAGCGACGGCTGAGGAGGAAGATGTTAGGCGATGTGGGTGAGGATGATGATGAAATTGAGAGCAGGAATATATCAGAAGACCATATTTATAGTAACGCGTCATCGTCGATGAGGGATAGCGGTAGTAGTGATAGTCACAGCAGCAGTAGCAGTAGAACGGGAAGAAGAAGAAACTTGCTCCATCGCGGCATCGGTTTCACCATGGGTAAAGCCGGATGCGGCAAGGAACTTTACGTCAGAGTCGTCCACGAGAACGATGGTCCCGGAAATATCGTATCCAAGCGCGTCTTTAGTCAAGAGCAAACGCTGAACGAGTGCTTGACGCGAGATCCGACGTTGTGCAGAGAGAAAGACTCGTTGACGGCGGCCAAGAAACTCCCCGGCGTGAGAGGTTTAAAGAAGCTCCCGAAAGTTGGTTTGTCGCCGCTCCTCGGGAAAGGGAAGAAATTCAGCACTTGCGCGATCGTCGGTAACGCCGGTCACTTGATGACGAAACCGTACGGAAAGTACATCGATGCACACGACGTCGTCGTTCGGTTCAACATTTTACCGACTACTGGTTTTGAAAAGCACGTCGGCACGAAAACGACGCTCCGAGTGTTAAACGGTCGCCGCTCCATAGCGCTGTGTTGCCGCGGTAACTTCCCCGAAGGCAAAGCCGGTAACGAAGACACCGGCGTGATGATTTGGTTCCCAGCCGCACAAGGTGAAATCCTGTCCGCGTGCAAAAAGCGCTTTCCGAACAACCCGCGCTTCGCGCTCCCTCTGAAACTCTCCAAATCCTTAGCCGGCGCCATGAACAAACTCCGAACCGATGCCAGCCGCTTAGGCTTGACTGGTTTCACCCAATGGCGCCAAATGACTTCCGGCGCGCACGCCATCCTCCTCTTCTCGCAACTCTGCGACACCGTCAACGTCTACGGGTTTGGATCTTTCCCGGGAAAAGAGAAAGCGCCGGACCAATACGGAGGAAGAAGCGCTCGCGCTCGCTCGGGTACGATTTGGCACGATTGGAGCGGAGAGAAAAACGTGAATAAATTGTTACACGCGGCCGAGGTCATCAACGTCTGCTCCGCGTAACAGTATTAGTATTATTCAGTAGTTTCTTTGTATTCATACGTACTACGGCGCTACTTCATAAAGAATCAACTGACCGACCGTATATGCGGATAAAATTTCATCAAAGGAAGCAACTTTCTGGGAGCTTAAAATTAAGTTAGCAGAGGGAGGAAACCAACATCTCAAAATCATCACTTCTAGATGAGAAAAAGCGAGAAGAGAATCTCTTTTTTGTGCTCTTTTTCTGAAAATCTCTCTTTTCTCTCTCTTCTTCTGATTGGAAAAACCTCCTCATTCTCTCGCCACAACACAACGAAAGCGACGCGCGCGCTGCTTTTGCAAAACATCCCCTTAACTCCCCTTCTGCTCTCTTCTCATCGTTTTGCGCATCAACATCAACGCACCTTAGCGCGCGCACACAGACACACACACACAAACGTCTCTCTCTCTCATCTCTCTCTCTCTCTCTCTCTCTCTCTTGTCGAGCAGCAAACAAAGCAGAGTTTGGTCAGAGCGAATTGGTTCGTTGAGAAGAAATAGGTTAAAGGGGAAAAAATGATGTTTGCAATGTCATCGACGACGACCGCGCGACCCTCGCACTCTTCCTACTACGCCGGGGCGAAACTGAAGACGACGACGACAAAGAAGAAGCAACAACGAGTCGTCCTTCTCGCCGCAAAAGCCTCCTCTTCTTCTTCTTCTTCGTCTTCTTCGTCCAACGATAAAGACGACGAAAGGGAAGAGGAAAAGGAAAAGGAGGGGTTTGTTCCCCAAAAAGGTGAAAAAAAGGAGGAGCAAAAAAAGGAAGCTGACGAGGATAAAATTTCGTCGTCTACTGAGTGTTCTCAACATCAAAACTATTTGGCGTTTGATTCTCCAGAACTGCGCGTCTTATCCGAACGCATGCGTTTGGTGGAAATTGAAACGATCTTATTGAGAGACGAATACAACAAGATGGTCGTGAAAGCGATGCGAACGCCGAAAGATTTTATCGAATGGAACGAACGGAACGGGTTTAACGAGAAAGGGGAGAGTTTAGCGGAGAAGCAACCGAAGAAGAAACGGTTGGAAACGGAAAACGCGAAGAGCGCAGGCGGCGAGGCGAAGAAGAGGAGAGAGGAGATTGACGAACGCATACGAAAGACGGACGAGTTCTTGAGAGAAAAGATGAACGGGTCGTCTCTTTTACCGGAGGGGTTTCTCCAAAAGATGAGCAAGGTTTTGGGCGACCAGAACAGTTTGTTTTCATCCGTGGAGGAAATTTTCGAGAAACGTTTGGGAGAGGAGCAGTATAAGAAATATTTAGAAGAGAAACAACAAAAAGCGGCCGATGAGAAGAGCAGTATGATTACTAACGTGGCGTTGGTGAACTTGAACTGTGTGGAAGACTTCTCGCCGCTGTTTGTTCTCGTCTTTCACCACGGTCACAACAGCCCGGAACAGGCTGGTATTTATTCTTTGCAAGAAAAAGCGACGCCGGAGGAGTTGCCGGTGGATACGATTTTGGCATTCATGACGAAGGAAGATGCGGAGAGGTACGCTAAATTACTCAAGTCATCCTTAGGTACGGTACCGATTGTAGAGTCGGTGACGAAGAGCGAGTTGGCGCTGACGTGCAGAGTCGGCGGACATCGCTGCGTAGTTTCTAATAAAGGCTACGAGTTGGCGCCGCCCAAGGAAAGTTTACGCGTGACTGATTGGGAACGATCAAACATGTTGCGATCGGGCGCGTGGAGAGTTGTCGGCGAGGACGACACGTGCACTATTTCCGACGACGATTTGAGTTTAGATTGGAAGACGCAAGGCATGGAATTGATGGCTTCGTATAGAGAAGAAGCGAAGAGAGAGCGATTAGAAAACGCGCGAGAGAGATTAGAACGGTTATATCGTAAAGGAACTTTGGGAAAGAACGAGGAGGATCACACCGACCCGGACGATCACTCCGAGTAAGAAGAAAGAAGCAGAGAGGAGGAAGAGGAGGACGAAACGGACCACGTCTGAACAAGACGACGGTTTTACATTCATTCATTCATTCATAATAATATAAAACTTTGTATTTCAATCGATAATAATAATTAAATCGAAAGCTCTCATCACTTTTAAAATATTTACAACAATTTTAAGCTTTAGTCACTCGAGAACGAGAGGATCGACCAGAAGCGCGCGCTTTTGTAGCGGGCTTTACTTCTTCCTCTTCGACGACGTTGACGTTACCAGCGTTTTCGTCGTTCTCTTCCTCTTCTTCTTCTTCTTCCTCTTCCTCATCTTCGTCTTCGCTAAAGTCGTCTTCTTCGTCCTCCTCTTCCACCTTGACTTCTTTTTCTTTCTCGACCGGCTGTTCCGTCTCGTCTTCAGCTGGAGCAGCATCCGGTGCCACGTCATCACTTTTACCTCCTCCTTCTTCCTCGACGACGGGCTTCTTCTCTTCGCCTTCTTGCATTTCTGCTTCTTCTTCCTCCTCTTCGCTCTCCGCCCGTATGACTTCGACCTCTTCCTTCCCTTCGGCTCTGGCGGAGACGTTGTACGCTGCCGCCTTCTCGGCGTGCGCTTCGGACATCTTCGCGTCGAACTCGTCGATGAACTGTTTGAACTCGGTCGATTTTGCCACGCGTTTCATCTTGGCAAACATCGACTGGAAGTTCTGCGTCGTCTTGGCGTCGTACAGGCACTCCTCGTACATTTTCCACGACTCGGTGAACTTCTTGAACGCCTTCTCGGAAGTCTTGAGCTGAGAGATGCAAAACGAAATGTCTCGCGCCGGTTTTGCAGAACCCGCTCGCGAGGCTTCCGGGAATCGCTGGACCAATTTGTCCGCCAACGCGTCCGCTTGCTTCTCTTTGTCGATGAATCCACACAATCTGCGCATGATGCGCTCGAACGCTTCCTCGGAAATCTCCGCGTCGCTGGAAAGTCTCGAGAGAAGGTCTGGCAACAAGTTGTAGATCGGGTTGCCGTGCTTTTTCGCGAGTTCTGCAAAGAACAAGCGCGCAACAGATGAAACGCGCGGGTCTTCGTCTTCCAAACATCTCGCCATGGCGGAGATGTGACCTTTGACTTTCATCATGTCGTTCAACACGAGATGCGCGAGCACCGTGACGGAGTGCTGGCGAACCTTCGACGACGGATCTCGCAGCGCGTTCCCCCACTCTTTCGTGCCGTACAAGTGCTCCGTCCACGGTTCCAACGCGTTCGGGAATCGAAACGCCAAATCGCCGAGAGCGACGGTAATCGCCGCTCGAGCGTGTACGTCGCGTTCGTCCTTGACGCGCGTGAAGAGCAGCGGCAAGTGCGTCTCGCAAAAGTCCATGTCCAACGCCATCAGTCGAGAAAGCGCCGCAACAGCCGCGCCTCTGACGACCGATGCGCCTTTCACAACTTTCTCGTTCCCGCAAAGTTGGACGACAATCGGCGCGTACGCAGCGATGACGCCACCGAAACACTTCTTGTTTTTCTTTGAGAAACCAAGAAGTTCTTTCTCGGCGTCCTCTCTCGCGTTATCCAACGCCGCATCTTCAGCCACCGCACCTTGGCCAAGTGCCGCTGCTAACGCCGCTTCTTCCCCGGTAGCAGCGTTGTCGTCTTTTTGCGCCGCAGATTCTGCCGCCGCGTGAGCAACGCGGTCTCTCCCGATTCGCGCTCTGCGTACGGTACGCGCGAGACGTTCGCAAAATACCAAGTGGCGCACGGCACATTCGCCAAGCATCCAAAGAAAGCGGGACAAAGCCGTTCCAGAAACGTTCGAGAAGTCTTTGATGTTTGCTTCCTCTTCTTCTCCGCCGTCTTTTCCTGCTCCTTCCTCCGTGGCTTCTTTGTTGTTGTCGTCGCTATTAGTCGTCGTCGATTTCGCGCCAAACGTCGCCGTGGCGTGACTCTTAATCAGCTTCGCGCACCAAGATTCTGGATCCGGATGCAACGCGTACACCGCCAACAACGCTTGTTCAGCGCACGGGAACCAAGCTTTACCACTCAAAGGCGATTTTGGGTGTAACACTCTCGCGAGGCCGACGAACACTTCCGAGTCTAACGAAAATGGCCCCGCTTCCGTCGGGCGGCACTGCGCCAACGCCGCGCACGCCGAACGCGCCAAAATGGCCGCACCGCGACCGCTGTGTATCTTCTCTGTACCAGCAGCAAGCATGGCGTCTGATAAACACTGCGAGACGACGTCGGCGCGTTTGGCAAGAATCTGTGCGGACGTCTCGTTGGCGTCGTCTTTGCACATGCGCAAAGCGTCCAACGCGGCTGCTCTTCGCGTGAAATTTTTCTCCGTATCCGCGGCATCGACCCACAACGCTTGCACGATTGCACCATCTGGCGATAATCGTCCATCTCTGGCCAACTCGCGAAGGCAAACTTCGAGCGAGGCCAGCTCACCGAGATTGGACGTGCCCGCCAAATTCGCCAACTTCACCGCGGCGAATCGCGGTCCTTGGCCTTGCCCGTCCGAGGCGAGGTAAAGTTCATCGCACGCCTCAATCGCCGCTTGCTTTACATGCGGTTCTTGAGAAAACACGAGCTTCAAAACAGATCTCGCGGCAGCCGTCGAGTTGTCGACGCCGAACTGCTTGAGCTTGACCAAGACGCGCGCGGCTTCGACGCAATCCGTCGCCGTTGTCGAGGACAACAATGCGACAAAAATTGGTACGGACTGCGCGAGTTGCATGGAAAATCCGAGCGCTGTTTTCAAAGCAGCTACCATAGTTCTCACGGCTTCGATACCACCAGCGAGGTGTTCGTCTTCCTCCTGTGGTTGTTGCGGGGGAACTTTCTCGGCTGGCGTTTTCGCCGGCGCGGCGTCTTCTTCGGCTTCCTCTTTCTCCTCTTCTTCCCCATCCGTACCTTTCGCATCAACGTTATCTGAATCACCGACGTTTCCTTCCTCCTCCTCGCCTTCTTCATCGATACCTTCCAAACGTTCCGGGGTTTTCTTTTCTTCGCCTTCTTCTTCTTCTTCCGGTTCCGGCGTCGGTTCCATCTCTTTCAACTTGGCCTCGTACTCGCGCAAACTCTCCGCGAACGCCGCCGTCGGTAGCTCTGGCGCGAACGGGTTAAATCCTAACATTGTCCCGATCAAGGTCATCGCCGCTTTTCGCACCAAACCACCTTTATCGTTCAATCTCCCGATGGCCAAATCGCACACGATTAACCAGTGCGATAACGGAATCGCTTTTTGCTCAGCCATTTGCGCCCACGTGTTCAAAACTCTCGCTCGAGTAAACGCGGAAACGTCGTGCACGCGCTCCACCAACGCGTCCAAAAAGCCTTGCTTCGCTCGCAATAGCGGCGCGGACTGGTCCACCACCGTCGCTTCGTTCACCGCGCCGACATCTTTATGCGCGATTAACAACCGTCCCAAAACGGACACCACCGCCGATCGCAGCGAATACGCGTCACCGTCCAAATGCGCAATCAACAAAGACACGTTCCGCATCGTCGTCTTTGGCATGCGATTAGCAATCTCTTCCAAAAAGTTCCCGACGTTTCTCACTCCAGCCGCATCGGTCAACTGCCTTCTCTTGTATTCTCTCGGATCGACGCCGCCGACTTCTCTCAAAATCGCCGCCGCCAAGCGCGCGTCGTCGTATCGATCCGCCGCGTCTCCGCACAAATCCGCAATCGCCGTGGATAAATGGTCGTGCTTATTCAAGACGTGCAACAACGCAGTCACGACGTCGTCCAACGCCCCCCATTTACTGGCAACAGACCCGATCATTTGAAACGTCGCGCGTTTCGTCACCTTTGATTTCAACGACGTTGGATTCTCCAAACTCGCCGTCGCGACGTTAATAAACAGCCGACAAAACGCCTGGTCCACCGGTTTCGGTCTGAACACGCGATACAAGTCCACGTCCAGCGCACCGTTCATGACGTGCGTGGCGCGTTCTCGTTGCTCGTCCCACTTCCACTCGACCAGCTGCCCTTTCTTCGCCAAGTTGGACTTCTTCTTCGCGCCGCCAACTTGCTTCTCCACGATCCCCATCGCCTGCGTCTCCTTCGCCTCTTCCTCGCTCGTGTGCATAACTTCCGCGAGAAAAAATGAGTACGCTTTCAAAGCCGACCTCAACGGTGCCATCTCTTCCTCTTCCTCGTCGCTCGCGTTCCCGACGCATAACGCGGTTATCGAGGCGCTCAAAACGCTCAAATTCGCGCACAAACTGTCCAACACGCGCACGCGCGACATCGTCGGTAAACTTCGAAAGTTTTGCACCAAATGGTACACGTCTTCGAATATTTCCTGGTCGAGTACGCGCGTGGGTTCGTTTTCGGTCAGTTCGAAGCACACTCGTTCGACGGATTCGTTGGACCGCTCCGTCTCGAAATCTCTCTCGCGCTCGATGCGATACGAATTTTCTCTTCCGTTATTCTTTTTGCCTTTTCCTTCTTCTCCGCCTTCATCATCCTTCTCCAACAAGGAAGCGAAGTTTGTCGGTAATTCAAACTCTCCCTTCATCGTCGTCACCTTTTCGCTCGCAATAATAACGCGTGAGTTTGTGTTTTAAGTGTCGCGTGTCTTTCCTCTTCTGCGAGAAAGAAAGACGCTCGCGTCAAAGTGTTTTGAAGAAGTTTTGTTTTTTTTCTTTCCCCTTCTTGAAGAAGGAAGAATTTAGGGTTTGCAAAAAAATGTGTCATTTTGAACTTCTCTCGGTTTCGTTTGCTTTTCCACACCCCCATAATAAAAGGCTACGCTTTTCATCTCTTTTTGCTTGCTCTTCTGTGTTTGCACTTGTTTTATCGCGGTCGTTGGAAGAGGAGAACACAAAAAAAAGACGGGGAAAGAAAGAACGAGAGGCGCTTCTTACGTTCTTTTCTCTTTCGAAAGAGTGTTGACGTGTTTTTTCTGCGCGTAGAAAGAAGAGATTTGAGTCAAATTCTCGGGAACGAATTCATTTTCCCATCATCATCAAACGAGAGAGAACACATCATCAGACACGAAGATGGTCGCGACGAAGAAGAAGAAGCAACAGGTGAATTACAAAGAAGATTCCTCTGAAGAAGAAGATGAAGAGAGTGATTCAGAAGACGACGTCCCGTTAGCCGCGCTGAAGAGTAAAAAACCAGCAGCAAAAACAGCAGCGGTAAAGAAAAAAGCAACACCACCAGCCAAGAAGAAAACAACAGCAAAGAAGACTCCGGTGAAGAAGAAGAAAGCGCCCGTGAAGAAGAAGAAGACAAAACCGACGACAGAGACGGCTTCGAAGAAAAAGTACGAATTCACGGGCCAAAAACGGGACCCTCCGGACGAGGAAGATTCTTTGAGGAAGTTTTACGTCTCTTTGCGCGCGCAACGACCGGATTCGATCATGGCGGAGGTGTGGTTGATGGAACACGGTTTGTTGGAAGACGCGAAAGCGCACGAGAAGGCGCACAAGGCGTTTATGAAACGGAAGACGGCGCCGAACACGAAGAGTTCGATCGCGGGGGTCGTACAACCGAGACGGTATTTGGACGAGATTGAAAACAATACTCGAGCTTTGGGAGGAGGAAAAGGAGAGGCGAAGAGCGAAGTGAAAAAAGAGACGCCTTCGCGGAAGCCCACGCCGCCGGCGTCCGCGGCGAAGCGAAAAGTCGAAGAGGAAAAGAAACCAAACAACGAATCATCGGCGATGAAGAAGAAACCTAAATTAGAAGACCAAAACGAGGAAAGTTCGGACGACGACGTGCCGTTGGCCAAGTTAGCCGCCGCCCAAAAGGCGTAAAAGTGAATAGAGACAAAGAGTTTGTATTGTTGTGAGAAAAAAACGCTTGTCGAGCTGTTTGGGGAATAAATCACACGTCACATTAATCCACGAACGCCGCGACATATATACACAATGACACCACATTGTCTCCTTTTGCGCGCGCGATCGTAACACAATACTACTCACAAGAAGAACAACTCAACAATGGGGAAGTCAGAAGTATATCTCACCTCTTTCGACGTCTCCCCGGTGGAGTATTTCGACTTGATGCTCGACACCGTCGTCCAACAAGAGATACACACCTCAAAGGACGGCCTCAACATGTCCGTCTGGCGAGCGTCGGACGGACCACTCCTAGGCGTCCCAAATGGCACATCTCGAGTCGTTTTCAGCGAACCTGATTTGAAAGTTCCAAAGTTTTTGAAGAAGTGGGTGCAGAAAGCGCAGAGTTACAACGAGTATTCGGATTTTTATCCACCAAGTTTGGGGGACGATGGCGATGGTGATGACGGTGATGCAGTTGGAGGAAAAGGAGGAGCACATCGGGCGAGAACGACGAGCAAGCGCGAATGCGTGGTCGTCCCACACGTCGGTGCAAATCGGATGACGATGACGTTTACGGAGTACTACACGGAGCACGAGGAATCGACCGTGCGAAATCCGAAATGTTTAGTTCGCTCGGAAGTTTTCGTGGAAGTGAGAGCGCCGATAATCGGGAGCAAGATGGAACAGTGGATACTGAACACGAGTCGAGAAAAAGTGGAAGAACGCGACGCGTTCGTGAGACGGATGTTAGAGAAGAGTAAAGAGAAGAGAGGGAAGAGTAAGGGTTTGGAGAAGAGAGGGAAGAATGAAAAGTGGCGGAGAAAGTTTTATAGCAGTCAATGGTTTGAGGAAGATTCGGCGTTGGAGGAATCCGAATCCGTCGTCGAGGCGAAGGAGTTTCTGAATTGCGAACCGGAGGCGAATCCTCGGATAACGAGCGGGAGTAATGAGAGTGAAGTAAAAATGGAGAGTTTAGAATCGTTTCCGATACCGAGGACGAAAGGATTGCGACGGGTGTTTTCGGCGTGCGATTTAGCATTTTAGTACAGAGCACGTAGAGACTATTGTGAGACGTATTGTTGTAAGGACTTACTTTCGCGGGCAAATCTATTTATACAACACAACCGATTCGCAAAATAATTTTTGCGCGTGGTTACGTGCGAACCAGGATTCCTATCATACATCACTACTTCTATGCAAAGAGCTATATACTATGACGCGAGAGTCACTCCATATCGATATCTCCTCCAAAGTTATCCATCCAATTCGTATACTTGGACTCGACGACGTTCAAGAGCACATTGGTCTTCTCCACCACGTTCGCTTTGCGCTCCTTCGCGGTGGCGTTACCACCGGCTAATACGGGTAATTCGCCGTACCATTGCGCGACGGAGAGACCGGAGAGACAGTAACACGTGTGATAAAAATCAGCCGATTTACCAGGTTTATCCCTCAAACCGCCTTTTTCGCTTTGACAACATCCCAAGATCCATCCTTGCAACGCTCTGGCGTTGAACGATAAGCAGGTGCGAGCGAGTGGTTTCTTTTGAATCTTTGCATCTTCGTTGTTGTTTACCTCGATCGTCAAACTGTTTTCTTCTTTCAAGTTACACATCTCCGCCGCGGTATCGCGCAACGTTCCAAGAAACAGGCATTCATCATCATCACGCGTGGAAGTACCAATCGCATCACCAGCAGCGTCCATCCCATCTTCGTCCCGATTACTCGCGATGGGTGGAACACTCGTCAAATCTTCCATCGTTCTCTCTTCGAACAACAACTGCTTGGACTCCTTTCCACCTCGAACCATCTCTAAGAGAGGGAAACTTGCACCTATCCAAAACGAATAACACCCGTCGCACAATTTATTCGTCCTTCCGTTAAAGCCACCTTCCACGCCGCACTGTCGATGTACCAACCACTCCTCGAATGCGTCCAAATCCACGCCAATCTTATACTCACTCTGCTTTATCTTCTTCTTATTATTCTTCGCCGTCGTCTCATTCTTCTTTT
>Ga0302114_10001711_pt1 | contig 14375 bp, 15 predicted proteins | sample AG5_Surface_MG_FD_203107 | JGI IMG/M metagenome (GOLD analysis project Ga0302114, IMG submission 203107) | Marine microbial communities from Western Arctic Ocean, Canada - AG5_Surface | ecosystem: Environmental > Aquatic > Marine > Oceanic | place: Canada: Western Arctic Ocean | collected...
TTCTAACAATGCATGGGCACCATTCATAGTCTTCGCCTTCGCCTATACAAGCAATTTAATAACCATCGTATTGTACATTTTTTCGCCAACCTATCGAAATATAGTTCGGTTTATACCTAATTGAGTTCGAAAAAATAATCTGGCGTTACCTACACAAAAAGAGTCTACAGTTTTAGTCTTTCGGCGTATCTAGGATTAGTCGTCTACAAGAGAGGTCATACATATCTCTTAGAATCTCAAACTTCCTCCAGTCTCTTTCAATGATATTAGTCATCTCTTCTGATGCTTCGGCCATTCGGAAAACAGTTTCCTCGTTTGTTAGCGTTCGCCGAGAAAAACCTATAGCTTCTTCACCTAACTGGTAAAGTTCTTCATATTGGCCTACTCTGCTTACTTTTGTGGAGTTGAAGAAATATGCTGCACAATGGGCGAAACTATATATTTGCGGAGCAAGAGTCTCAGCAGCCGATGCCTGCCCCGAGAAGAAAAGCAGCACCCACGCGAAGAAAAAATATTTCACTTTCACCAATTAATTCTCCCTCTTACGTCAAAAAATATTCTACTAATCTGTCGACTGTAGCACTCGTCAGAACGTTCTGACAATATAGTCTTTCTGATATAATATAAAAACCAATGTGTCATGACTAACTTTTTTATATTGAACTGCTCCTAGCTTTTCTGTCGCTTTCCTTGAACGAATATTTCCTACACTTATATCGAAATAAACCTTCAATATCAATTAAAGAACATAATTTTTTATAGCTTTTTTAGGTATTTTTTTGAAGTAATTCTATTATTTCGGTTTGGATAATTCGAGCTTGCTCTAAGTTATTATTTTCCCTGATCTTGATGTGCTCCTTAAGCGAATCATGCATTTGCAACTTCTTCATTTGGGTATGCCTGCTTTTAGCCAATTTTGCAGTTTGCTTCTTCCTCTTTGCATCTTGTCTTATCTGTTCTTGGGCAGGGTCAATCATCAACATGAACACCGTTGTATTAAAATTTTCTTTAAGAAATTTCACCTTGGATGTGAGTCTATCCCCCTCAAAAATAATGTGTCGATACTCTTTAACTTTGAAGTTTATGAAATTCTCAAAAACCCCTTTCGCAATTGAACTGTACTTCCAACTATCTGCATCAGAAAGCGCACCTTCTTTGTATTGACCTAGAACCAGAATGTCATTGAGCTTGGTACACTTGAAATTTGTTCCAAAGTTTATCCGCTCAGGTTCCCCAAGAGATTTCATAATAGATGTCAGTAGATGGGATTTACCTGCACAGAGTCCGCCGATAATTGAAATAATCATGCACTAAATATAACAAATATCGCCTAGGCATATGTACCTCTCTACTTATGATACAAACTACATATTAAATACTAATGCGCTCTATTTTATGGACGCGATCTGATTTAACGTCTTTAACAATGTTGGCCTAAACCGAGGATAATTTTCGCACATAGGGAAGTGACCTAAATTTTCTAGCATTTCATAATGGACTTCGGGGCCAATGGCCTTTGCAGACTCTTCTACAAGCTCAGGAGGACAAGTGAAATCATATTCTCCAGAATACATAAAAATAGGTACTTTGGTAGGATCTATTCTTTTTGACCTGTTGATATCGCTATTATCAGCACCCCATAAATATAGGTCATTGCGCATGCTTTTGGGATGTGCTCCTTGGCAAATCCTATTGATTTGGCGATCGCTTTTTGAGATATCGGCTGGCCCTACAGCATCTACCATACCCGCCTGAATTAAATGGGAATTGACCGCGGGATCAATCCACCAATCATGGAAGAATCCAGAGGTAGGCACGGCTCCAGCGAGGGCAATTATTCCTCGGAACTTTTCAGGGAACAATTCAGCTAAATGTAGTCCGATCACTCCACCAATACTGCAACCCAGAAAAATTGGTTTTTCTAATTTTAGAGACTTCTGAAACTCAATTATAAAGCGAGTTACCCAGTCTGAAGTTAGTAATTGATCTTCAGCAAAAAAATCTTTGTCATACGGTGGATCAGACTTTCCATGTCCTGGTAAATCGTAGGCGATGAATTTATATTTTTTTGTTAGCTCTCGATCCTCAAGTAAATGACGCCACTCCCGGTTTTCATTGCCCGCTGTATGCTGGCACAAAACAGGGATGCCTTGCCCAGCTTCAAAGTAAAATACTTTATGGCGACACCCGTCTATCGTCACGTTAGTATAGCGACCAACCGTTTGCCACTCATCTCGCCAATCAGAATTTGGTGGGATTTCGACAGGACTATCTAGTTCCCTTGCAGCCTGTACCCAATAAGATAAAGTTGTCATTTGCTGGAAAACTGGCCTGACATCCCCTTCAAGCTTCATATGTCCCGCTCCAATGGCAGAAAAAATTGCCTGATACATAGGAGGTGGATTGCTACTAAATAATTTTTTCCATACCGACATTTCAGCTGAGAGCGTAAAAGCACTTGGCTCAAGTGGCCCTGCGTTTAGTGCCACTCGCTCGATACGTCCTCTTATTACGTGCAAAGTGTAACGATTTTCAGATATCTCAAGCGTAAACGAATCATCGAACATAAAGCCGTTACTTTGACATGCTTTGTCGTCGTTAATGGCTACCACCCAGCGGTCAATCCAATCTGTACTAATTTCCATTATGAAAGTCCTCTAATTAACTGAATACAGTGCGCGTAATTTTGACTGTTAGAATAGTAACTTTTATTTTTTACTTTACGCAACAGCGGAGCTCAGCTAATCGGTTACCCGCCTCATTTTCGTTAGCTTTAGATGTTTCATAGAAAAAACTAGGAACATTTACAGACTGCAAGATTTCAGGCTTCAGTTAGTCTTGTAAACTACCTGCGATTCAGTAGAACAGATAAATGCATGGTATGTCGCGGAAGTTGCCAACGGTGGTGGAGCAATCGAAGGTACCTACAGGTACCAAATTATGCAGGATATGTCGCATCCTCTTCTCGAAGATACTCCTCCTAACGCTATTTCTAACTGACCAACAATCGTGTTGGAGTAAAAAATGGAGGCCTATGACACTTTTGCTTGAACGATGAATTGCCCAACAGCAACCCCGGTCACTTCAACTAGGGTACCTGCTGACAATTCTTGTTCGCTGCTAAGATTCCAATCGACACCTGAATAACGGTACACAGGGTTTTTGGTCCTAGACACAGCATCATTTAAAATAAAACTGTGTCCAACCAAATCATTCGTAACTTTCTTACTTTCAACGTTACCTTGCATAGACTTTAACGGGCGCCACAAAATCATGGCCGATAAGGCCGTTAATACTCCCACGCTGAACAATGCACTGAGCATTGAATCTGGGACAACACCAAAGGTCATAAGCCCCCCTGCTACCACCGTAGCAAGACCAACAAAAAACAAGACGAAAGTTGAGAAACCCAAAACCACAACTTCGATAACAAGAAATGCCAAACCAGCCATAATCAAACTTTCAGGCAAATTATTGCTAACCCAATTCATTTTTTAGCTCGCAACGTTCTTATTAAGCGTGTTTATAATCGTCATGGCTTGAGTAACTATGCTGGCCGCATCAGAACCGTTATCGGGTAATAAGACCACTGAGGACTCTTTCGCTATAGCAAGTTTAGCTTCAATTGCCTTGGTCGCCAAATCGAGCTGTACTGCCTTCTGACCCTCTTCAGTTACCGCTGCTTGACCCACTTGCCTTAGAGATTCTGCTTGGGCTGATGCAACAGCCACAATCGCCTTGGCCTCACCTTCTGCGCGCAAAACCTGCTCTTCCTTTTCTGCTTCGGCTGCTAGTACTACCGATGCTTTTGCTCCCTCAGCTCGGTTAATAGCTGATTGTCTATCACCTTCTGACTCCAGGATCTGAGCACGCTTCACCCGCTCGGCTTTCATCTGTGCTTCCATGGCTTGCATAACTGACTGAGGCGGGACAATGTCTTTTATTTCATAACGAAGTACTTGAATACCCCATGGACCTGAGGCCTCATTAATCGCCGCTACGATATTGGTGTTTAATATATCGCGCTCTTCAAACGTTTTATCAAGCTCCATTTTACCCAACTCAGAACGCATCGTAGTTTGAGCCAACTGAGTTACAGCAAACACATAATCATCTATACCATAAGTCGCTTTATATGGATCAAGCACACGAAAATAAAGTACACCGTCTACAGACAAGGAAATATTATCTTTCGTAATAGCGCTTTGCTCCGGCACGTCGACGGCTTTTTCTTTAAGAGAACGATCTGCAGAAATGCGATCAATAAAAGGGAGGATAAAATTTAATCCAGCTTCTTTTGTGGACTGAAATTTACCAAAACGTTCAATCACATAAGCACGATTTTGCGGAACGAATTTAATGGAGCTTTTAAGCCCAATTACAATTAGAACCAATACAAGTGTTTGCATGGTTAATAAATATTCAAAGACAAAGTCCATTATTTTCTTCCTGAATGTTTTACTAATTTATTAATTAAATTTTAATTAATAGATAAGGCCTAACTGCTATTAGCATTTAAGGCACTTATCTATATTCACTTTATTTCCTGCTCTAGGTAAATGGGGTGATTAACTCATCTATTGCGCCAAATTTAGCCTGCGAGTTACTCGTATTTTCAGTGGTCACAGGTTTGTGCAACATTCTGTGTAACTGTAAGAGAGATTTTCAGCTAAATCAATCAGTTAAATTTTGTATAAGAATTTCCTTAATAGACGTATAAGTTATTATTGATTCTGCTACCTTTGACTGATTGTTAGAAGTACCGTGTTTCTTGTTAAGCTGCTTGTTGCAGATACGACGTCATAAAAGCGTGAATGCTGACATCGACTCGAGTGCTTAAGTCATCGTTCAATATGCTATAGACCAAGTCGTCGCATGCGCGAATATTTTGGTAAACGATGCAGCCATCGGGTCCCGCACCTTCGATATGCGTTTCCACGCCTTGGGCGATCGCGAAGTGACCTGTAGGGCGAATTTCGTGACGTTCGCTACCATCGTCTTGCGGCTCCCAGATATGCTGTTCACCGTGCAGGACCAAGGCCGAACTTGGTTGATGATGGCGGTGGTAGAAGCATTTTTGATTCGCTTCGAAATTGAAGAGAAGGTCGATCACCCGCGTTTCCACGTCGACATTCAAGAGGTGGTAAGAGAAACCCGTGTAGGAACCAAAAGCTTGCCAAGCAATATTGGCAGGATTGAAGTTGAGTTGGTCTAGGTTCTGGCTCATGCGCTCATCCTTGATATTATTTAGTTGGCTTAAGGTAGCAAATGATGTTGTTTACCGCCATTTACTTTGGTAATAATCGCAGACTATTTCGCGCGCAGCTCAAAAGCCATTAAATGGTCGCCGGGAGGGGGGTCTATCGGATTAGTCAGTCACTAACCTTCTTTCCGTTTTTATATGTTCCTGTCTTTGCCATCCAGATTTCTCCATCTTCAGTATACCAAACCCAGTCATTTTCATACTTTCCGTTCTTGTAACTGCCTTTATTCCATAACTGTCCATTTTCGTGATAAGAAACCCACCCACCTTCTTTCTTGCCGTTCTTGTAACTTCCTTTGCTGCGTAACTTTCCATTTTTGTGATAATTAACCCACTCACCTTCTCCCTTTCCGTTCTTGTAACTACCTTTATTCCATAACTGTCCAGTCTCGTCATACTGAACCCACTCACCGTCTTTCTTTCCGTTCTTAAAACTTCCTTTCTCTTTTAACTGACCATTTGCGTGATACGTAAAATACTCACCTTCAAATCGTCCAGTCCCAAAACTTCCTTTCTCTTTTAACTGACCATTTGCGTAATACAGAACCCACTTACCTAGTTCCTCTCCGTTCTTATATCTTCCTTTATAACTTAACTGTCCATCCTCGTAATACTCAACCCACTCACCTTCTTTTATTCCATTCTTCATTTCGCCCTGTTTTTTCCCACTTACTTTTCCTGTAAAAGGGGTTTCGGTGAACTTCTTGTAGTAAATATAATCTCGTTCCACCAAATCATCCCAATCCACACCCCAACAAGAAGTAGAGAGTAGAGAGAGAAAAAGTATCGGTAGTAGGAATAGAGTTTTCATACTTTCCTTATACCACAGGAAGAAAGGAGTGAGAAAACTGGAACGCTTTTTACAAACTATAAATGCGACTTAGGTTCGTAGATCTTAGTCTTTCTACAAATGAAGTTCAGTAATAGTCCAAGTTTGTAGAATGTTTGTAACATTGTCGATCAGTCACTTTTTAAGTGGTTGATTTACCAAGATATTATTTTCTCGGAACTTGTAATATTTATTAAAAGTGCTTGTAAATTAATGATTTATAACAAGTTTTATTCCCATTCAATAGTTGCTGGCGGCTTTCCTGAAATGTCATAAACCACTCTGGAAACACCACTCACCTCATTAATAATACGCAAAGATATCAAATCTAAAAAATCATATGGGAGGTGAGCCCAGCGAGCAGTCATAAAGTCTACAGTTTCAACAGCTCTAATTGCGATCACATGATCGTAACTCCTGGCGTCACCCTTCACTCCCACAGACTTGATGGGTAGAAATACGGCAAAAGCTTGGCTAACTTTGTCGTATAAGTTTGCTTTTTTCAGCTCCGCTATAAAAATCGAATCAGCGGCACGTAATGTCTCTGCATACGAAAACTTTACTTCGCCTAATATCCTGACTCCCAATCCTGGGCCTGGAAAAGGATGGCGGAACACTAGATCTTTTGCCAAACCTAGCTCCACTCCTACGTTTCTTACTTCATCCTTAAAAAGCTCGCGCAAGGGCTCTATCAAACTAAAACGCATTCCTTCGGGCAAGCCTCCAACATTATGATGGGATTTAATAACGTGCGCTTTACCCGTAGATGCTGCTGCCGACTCTATAACATCAGGATAAATAGTCCCTTGTGCCAGCCATTTAACACCGTCGAGTTTCGCTGACTCTTCTTCGAAAACTTCTATAAAAATTCGTCCAATAATCTTACGCTTCTCTTCTGGATCTGAAACTCCAATAAGGGCGAACATAAATTTTTCACTGGCATCGACATGCCTAATATCAAGACCCATATGTTGTTCGAAAGTAGACATCACTTCAGCACCTTCATTCAATCGCAAAAGCCCGTTATCGACAAAAACACATGTAAGTTGACTTCCGATCGCTCTATCTAAAAGTGCAGCGACTACAGATGAATCAACACCCCCTGACAAGCCAAGCAATACTCGGTCGCTACCTACTTGCTCTCGCACTCGCGCAATATTTTCCTTCGCAATGTTCTTTGGGTTCCACAGGGCATCACAACCGCATATCTCGTGCAGAAACCGACTAAAGATTTTCTGCCCCTGAGAGGTATGAGTAACCTCAGGATGAAATTGAAATCCATAAAAATGTCTTTCCTCATCCGCAATACCTGCTATTGGCGCGCTTTCCGTTGATGCGATCAGCTTAAATCCGTCAGGCAGCTCAGTCACATGGTCACCATGGCTCATCCAAACATCTAGTAACCCATGGCCTTGTTCGTTAGTGGTGTCCTGAATATCTGCCAGCAAGATAGAGTGACCTCTGGCCCTAACCTGCGCAGCACCAAACTCTTTTTCCATCGACGGCTCAACTGTACCACCTAATTGGGATGCCATAGCTTGCATCCCGTAACATATCCCAAGGACAGGAACCTTCATCTCAAAAACACAGTTTGGCGCCCGAAAGTCGATCTCTGAATTGACAGATTCAGGGCCACCGGAGAGGATAAATCCAGATGGATTAAATGCTTTGATTCTCTCTTCAGAACAATCGTACGGTAAAATTTCGCAGTAAACTTGAGCCTCTCGAACTCGCCGTGCGATAAGTTGTGTATATTGAGATCCGAAATCCAGAATCAATATTCTATTTGTGTAAAGGTCACACAAAATTGTACCGTCGTTCACCATGACAAAAAATATTCCTGATAAAAAATGAAACCCAACTCAATCAACGCGGTAGTTAGGTGCCTCTTTAGTGATCTGCACGTCGTGAGCATGACTCTCTCGCATTCCGGCAGCGGTTACTTTTAGAAATTTAGGCTTAGTTCGAAACTCAAGCATGTCAGCACAACCGGTGTAGCCCATAGCTGCTCTGACACCACCAATCATTTGATGCACAATAGCCGACATTGGACCCTTATAAGGCACCCGTCCTTCAATACCTTCAGGAACAAGTTTCTCTATTTCGCTGCTCTCTTGAAAATATCTGTCCGAGGAACTATATCTCTGTGTCATCGCGCCAAGCGATCCCATTCCTCTGTAGGATTTGTAACTACGTCCTTGAAAGAGTTCAACATCTCCCGGTGCCTCTTCGGTACCCGCGAAAAGAGAACCAATCATCACAGAATTTGCCCCCGTCGCTAACACCTTCGCAATATCCCCGGAGTACCTTATCCCACCATCAGAAACTACAGGAACACCAAGCTTTGCGGCAGCTTTTACTGCATTAGCAACGGCGGTAATCTGTGGCACACCAATACCAGTAACTATGCGGGTGGTACAGATCGATCCAGGCCCAATACCTACCTTAACCGCGTCAACACCGGCCTCTATTAATGCCGTCGCCCCTTCCTCTGTCGCAACGTTCCCGGCTATCACCTGCAACTCTGGATATTCAGCTTTTATCCACTTGACCGCATTCATTACACCTTCTGAATGACCGTGAGCTGTGTCAACGACGACGACATCTACTCCAGCTTCTACCAGGAGCTGCACCCTTTCATACGCGGCTGTCCCAACGCCAACTGCTGCTCCGACTCTAAGACGTTCATCCGTGTCTTTGCAGGCTTTAGGGAACTCATCAGACTTTTGAATGTCTTTTACAGTGATCAAACCACATAGTTCAAAAACATCGTTGACAACAAGTAGCTTTTCAATTCTGTGACGATGAAGTAATTGAATGATTTCTTCTTTCTCTGCATTTTCTTTAACAGTTACCAATTTGTGCTGCGGGGTCATAATTTCGCTTACAGGAGCTTCGAACCGACTTTCAAAACGTAGATCTCTACTAGTAACAATACCAACCAATTTACCGTCCTGTACTACTGGTACGCCTGAAATCCCATGGCCACGCGTTAGCTCCATCACATCTTTGATGCTGGAATTAGGCGTTGTAGTAATAGGGTCTCGTATTACCCCGCTTTCAAATTTCTTAACAGCACGTACTTGAGACGCCTGCTCTAATGGGCTCATATTCTTATGAATGATGCCTATTCCACCCTCTTGCCCTAATGCAATTGCCAAACGAGCGTCAGTTACAGTGTCCATGGCCGCGGACACCAGTGGAATGTTTAGGGATATCTCACGGGTCAATTGTGTCTTTAAGTCGACTTCGTGAGGCAAAACTGCAGAGTAATCAGGTACTAATAATACGTCGTCAAAAGTCAGGCCGTCTTCAAGAATGCGCATAATTTGAAAGAATTCCTATACTTGTAGCGCTCCAGTATAGATTTTCGATAGTATTTGGTAAATGACTTTCCAAAAAAATAATCCCACAAGAAACGAAGCCGAGCATAAATTGATGTACACAGTGTCTGGTCTCAATGAAAAAGTCCGTATAACGATAGAAAAAGCACTTGGATTAGTCTGGATACAAGGTGAAATTTCAAACCTTGCGCGTCCAAATTCTGGGCATATATATTTTTCTTTGAAAGACAATGCGAGCCAGGTCAGATGCGCGATGTTTCGAGCAAAAGTGTCTAAAGTAAAGTTCCGCCCTGAAAATGGGGATCTAGTAACCTTGCGTGCTAAAGTTAGCCTATATCCCGCTAGAGGTGATTATCAGCTTATCATTGAATCAATGGAGGCATCGGGCTCAGGTGATCTCCAAGCCCAATTCAACGCCTTGAAAACCAAGTTATTTGAGGCCGGCCTGTTTAGTCAAGATCGAAAGCGCACACTTCCAAAGTGGCCAAAGCAAATAGGGCTTATCACCTCCACAACAGGTGCAGCTGTAAAAGATTTATTAACCGTTCTCAAAAGACGTTGTCCTTCAATTCCTATTATTATCTACCCAACAACCGTGCAAGGCGTCTTAGCCGCTAAAAATATTTGCTTAGCAATTCATGTCGCCAACCAGCGTGCAGAATGTGATGTCTTGATCGTTGGCAGAGGCGGCGGGTCTTTAGAGGATCTCTGGTCATTCAATGAAGAAATAGTAGCGCAGGCGATTTTTAATTCTACAATCCCAATTATTAGTGCCGTAGGACATGAAGTCGACGTTACAATCGCGGATCTTGTCGCGGATGTACGAGCGGCCACACCGTCTGCCGCGGCAGAACTAGCCTCCCCAGATCTACAATCTTGGACTGAGCATTTTTTGAATCTATCAACCAGGCTTTCATATACAGTAGTTACTGGGATAAAACGGAAGGAAAGTCATTTACAGCAACTGCGAAAGCGACTGACTTCTCCTAAAAGAAAATTAGAGATTGACTCCCAGAGGGTAGACGATTTGTCGCAAAGGCTATTATTAGCTTGGAAAACATCCTCAAAAATCAGCAAGGTAGAGCTAAATAGCCTGCGATCTACGCTAGCCGCAAAATCTCCGAGAAAAGCTATAGATTCACAGAAAAAACAGCTGCTTACCATACAGAAAAATCTTGAAAGGACGTTCGAAAACCAGATTTTAGGGAAAAAGAATATGCTTAAGCAATGGAACAGTGTATTACATGCAATGGGCCCTGCTGCAACTTTGGAGCGCGGCTATAGCATACTGACGGATACTAAGGGGGTCCTCATTCGGAATTCCGAGCAGGTAGTCCCTGGCCAAGAAATAATTACCCGCTTAGTAGACGGTAGAATAAATAGCCTGGTTAAAGAACAGTTCTCCGAAAGAACCTCAGATAAAACGTAGTGGAAACCTAGGATATTGCCAGCCCAGCCGCCTGCAAATCAGCATGGTAGGACGAACGAACTAAAGGTCCGCTTGCAACGCTTTTAAAACCAATTTTTTCTGCGTAAACCTTCAACTCTTGAAATTCTTCAGGACTAACAAAGCGCTGCACAGGTAAGTGCGCCCTACTCGGCTGTAAGTACTGCCCTAATGTGACCCTATCACAGCCATGCTCACGAAGATCACGTAATACCTCTTGAACCTCTGTGATTTCCTCTCCCAAACCCAACATGAGGCCAGACTTCGTAGGAACATTTGGCTTTTTTTGCTTGAACTTACGAATCAACTCCAGTGACCAACGATAGTCTGAACCGGGTCTTACTTTCAAATAAAGCCTGGGAACTGTTTCTAGATTATGATTGAAAACATCAGGCGGACTCTGCAATAAATTTTCTAATGCTAGATCCATTCGACCTCTAAAATCCGGCACAAGCACTTCAATTTTAATATCAGCAACACGACGTCTAACGGCATCTATGCAATCTGCAAAGTGACTAGCTCCACCATCTCTTAGATCATCTCTGTCCACAGAGGTAATCACGATATATCGTAAGTCCATCATTTCTATAGCGTTTGCTAGATGTGCGGGCTCAGTCTCATCTAACGGATCTGGTCGACCATGAGCGACATCACAGAATGGGCATCGTCTAGTGCATAAATCGCCCATGATCATGAATGTAGCAGTTCCATGAGCAAAGCACTCCCCTATATTAGGACAAGAAGCTTCTTCGCATACGGTATGAAGCCCCTCTTTTCTAATCAATTTTTTGAGCGCCAAGACCTTAGGATGACTAGGCGCTTTAACCTTCAGCCAAGGTGGTTTCCTTGGGAGGGCGCCTAACGATGGAATGACCTTGATTGGAATTCGAGAAACTTTATCCACCCCCCGTTGGGCGCGTTTCGGCTTGGATTTAGACTCTAAACTATCCATGATGATCCTTGTAGTTGAAATTGAGGTCTTAGTTCTAGCCTCATCTATTTGTAGACCCGTGAGACTGACTTACCATCATAAAGGGTCGTGCAAAGTTCTGGCACGATTTTTACGGAAACCTCGGTTAAGTTATCAGGGCCATCGTGATCTATTAGTTGTGTAACCTCCAAGTCCTCGAATCCACAGGTGTTGATCCTTCCATAAGGGGATAGATTCATATTCACATTAATAGACATCCCATGATAGCTAAAACCTGAGCGTATTCTCAATCCTAAGGCTGCAATTTTTTTCCCATCAATATAAACACCCGGAGCTTTTTCTTTTCTCGCTCCAGAAATACCAATTTTTTCTAGGTAATTAATCACCCCTTGCTCAATACGCCTCACAAGTTCTCTCGGACCAATTTTTAACCGCTTAACATCTAGCAAAGTATACAGTACGAGTTGGCCAGGCCCATGGTAAGTGACTTGGCCGCCTCTGTCGCTACGAACTATCGTTAAACCGTCAGTATTTAGGACATGTTCCTCTTTCCCAGCCCTACCTAACGTAAATACTGCAGGGTGCTCTACAATCCAGATCTCATCATTACTATTCGGTTGTCTCGTTTTTGTGAACAAACGCATCTCATCCCAAACTTGCTCATATTCACGACAACCCATCTCACGAATGAAGATATTCATAGAACCATGACAACCTCATCTATGGCCCCCAAAGCTACATAAATATTATCCAATTGCTCGCGACTTTCCAAAGTAAAAGTGACGGTTACAGACGTGAATCTTCCTTTACTGCTTGGCTTTGATCTAACACCACCCTCATAAATCGCTTTTATGTGCTTGCGAACAACGCTAACCACCGTAGCATCAAGATCTTTAGTCGTGTGACCAATAGCTTTTATATGAAATTCACAGGGAAATTCGAGAAGTTCTTCGTTAGTGTCCATGTAGTATTATATTACCATCTAAATCTAGAAAAATTACGATCACTGCCATCAGTTCGGACCAATCCTCTATCAAGGGCTATACCAATCCAACACTTTACCTTTGCGAGGAACAAGTATATCGCCATCATAGGCTACCTCAACGGCAACCATCGTAGCTGGTGTAAGCCCCCCATGCTGCTTCAAAAGCAAATCTCCATCAGTGACTAAATATTGGAGAAAATCGGTTAAACCAGGATTATGAGCAAGAACCATAAGATGCGGAATATCGTAACCGAGATAGCAGGCATCTAAAATATGTTCAACTGTGCATTGATACAAAGGCTCAAACTCTAACGCGCGCACCACAACTCTTCGATTACATACATTTTTAATAATCCCCAGAGATTCCCGGGTGCGTCTAGCTGGAGAATAAACTATTAAGTCTGGCTCCAAATCTTTTGATATAAGAAAAGTTGCCGCGTTCATAACATCTGCACGACCCCTCTCAGATAGCGGCCGATCATAGTCCCGAGGTCCCCAAGAAGCATCCCCATGGCGGGCTAATACTATAGTTTTATTAGCACTCATTTATATAAAATAACTCTTAGCGTTTGTAACGTCTTAAAACGAATATGTCTCACTTATGTGATAGAATATAACCGAATAGGCCCTTCGTAGGCACCTGATTTTAGGCGCTTGTGCAAAAATCCGAAAATGAATGGCTTTTGTATCTAACATTATGATTTTTAACCCACCTGCTCTGCAGATGACTAATTTAAGAAAAACTTACCGCGGACGTGTTACAGCCCTGCGTGGGGTAAGCTTGACTGTTCAAGAAGGAGATTTCTTCGCACTACTCGGTCCTAATGGCGCAGGGAAATCAACCGCTATTGGAATTATAAGTAGCCTCGTTCTGAAAACCGCGGGAGAGATAAAAATATTCGGCGTAGATGTGGATAAAGAATTTTCACGAGCCAAATCTCTGATCGGAGTAGTCCCTCAAGAAATCAACTTCAATCAATTCGAAACAGTGAATGACATCATCTTAAACCAAGCTGGATATTATGGAATTGATCGGCCTGATGCGCAAAAACGTGCAGAAAAAATATTAAAGCAAACACAACTTTGGGACCGTCGTGACGAAATTTCTCGCAATTTATCAGGAGGAATGAAACGAAGATTAATGATTTCTCGAGCGCTTATTCACGAGCCTAGACTGCTTATACTGGATGAGCCTACAGCTGGGGTTGATATTGAAGTACGTCGTTCTATGTGGAAATTCTTAACTGATCTGAACAAATCAGGTACCACGATAATATTAACGACGCACTATCTTGAGGAAGCAGAAAGTCTCTGCCGAAATATCGCTATTATTGATAAAGGTGAAATCGTCGAGAACACCTCGATGCAACTACTTTTGCGAAAGCTAGGGGCAGAGAGCTTCATTTTTGATTGTACCTCATCAATCTCAACGCTTAGCAAGCTAGGCGATCATCAGATCCGAAAACTCGATGATCACCGATTTGAGGTCACCGTTAATCAAGGAGAAAATTTAAATACCGTCTTCGAAGAATTGTCAAAATCTGGCATAAAGATTCAGAGTATGCGCAACAAATCT
>Ga0302114_10001712_pt1 | contig 14374 bp, 12 predicted proteins | sample AG5_Surface_MG_FD_203107 | JGI IMG/M metagenome (GOLD analysis project Ga0302114, IMG submission 203107) | Marine microbial communities from Western Arctic Ocean, Canada - AG5_Surface | ecosystem: Environmental > Aquatic > Marine > Oceanic | place: Canada: Western Arctic Ocean | collected...
CCAGCACAATGCGTAAACAAGAACTGATGTTTGCTATTTTGAAGGCTTTTGCAGCGCGGAATGAAGAAATTTCTGGTGGCGGAGTTGTAGAAGTATTGCAAGACGGCTTTGGTTTTTTAAGGTCTCCGGAATCAAATTACCTTCCTGGTCCGGATGATATTTATGTGAGCCCTAGTCAAATTAAACGTTTTGGCCTTAGAACGGGTGACACTGTTGAGGGGCTTATACGTGCGCCAAAAGAGGGGGAGCGTTATTTCGCCCTGCTAAAGGTTGCGCAGGTAAATCACAAAGATCCAGACGCAAGTAACCATAAAGTTCACTTTGATAGTCTAACGCCACTTCATCCGGATAGAAAATTTAGACTTGACCGCACGGATGTTACATTAAAAGACAAATCCACTAGAGTAATTGACCTTGTTGCCCCAATAGGTTTTGGTCAACGTGCAGTAATTGTCGCTCCTCCAAGAACAGGTAAAACTGTCCTCATGCAAAATGTTGCGCATGCTATTAAGGAAAACCATCCTGACGTGTTTTTAATTGTTCTTCTAATTGATGAGCGCCCGGAAGAAGTTACTGATATGCGTCGCTCTGTTATTGGCGAGGTTGTAAGCTCTACTTTTGATGAGCCAGCTAGCCGCCATGTTCAGGTTGCAGAAATGGTTATAGAAAAAGCAAAGCGTTTAACAGAAAATAAATATGATGTTGTTATCCTTCTTGATAGCATTACTCGTCTAGCCCGTGCTTATAATACCGTTATTCCAAGTTCTGGAAAAGTTCTAACAGGCGGTGTTGATGCTAATGCCCTGCAAAAGCCAAAACGTTTCTTTGGTGCGGCGCGTAACGTAGAGGAAGGCGGATCTTTAACTATTATTGCCACGGCATTAATTGATACGGGTAGCCGTATGGATGAGGTTATTTTTGAAGAATTTAAAGGTACAGGTAACTCTGAAATTGTTCTTGACCGTAAAGTAAGCGACAAGCGAATTTTCCCAGCTATTGACATAACTAAGTCAGGAACACGAAAAGAAGAGCTGTTGCTCGATGCCGGCACGCTTGCAAAAATGTATGTGCTTCGTCGTATTCTTATGCCAATGGGATCCATTGATGCGATTGAGTTTCTTATTAATAAACTCAAAGAGACCAAAGATAATGAAGAGTTTTATAGCTCAATGAATAATTAATTAATATTATAAAAATGGGGCTTTAATTTTGGCTTTTTTTATAAGCGTTCTTTTGATATATTCTCTGCTTTAATAAAAAATAAAACTAAGGGATTTTTTTATGTCTACTTCTGAGCTGCGCGAACCAAGCTTACTTGATGCGTTAACGCCAGTTATTGCCTTAGTTAGCATGCTTAGTCTTTCTGTTTATCTATATGGAGACGGATCGTCAGGCGGCGCAAATCAAATAGCCCTTATTATGGCAGGCAGCATTGCACTAATTATTGGTGTAAAAAATGGTCATAAATGGCTAGATATTGAAAAGGCGATCACTCAGGGGATTGCCAATACATACGGTGCTATTCTTATCCTTATGGCTGTTGGTATGCTCATTGGTTCTTGGATAATTTCTGGAACTGTCCCCGCTATGATTTATTATGGCCTTCAAATACTTAACCCTACGTTTTTCTATTTTACTGCCTGTATCTTAAGCGCGGTTACTGCTATTAGTATAGGAAGCAGTTGGACGGTTGCCAGCACAATTGGTGTTGGATTAATGGGGATTGCTTCAGGCCTCGGGCTAGAGCCAGAAATAACTGCAGGCGCGATTATTTCTGGGGCCTATTTTGGCGATAAAATGTCGCCACTTTCAGACACGACAAATCTTGCGCCAGCAGTTGCAGGAACTGATCTCTTTACACATATTCGCCACATGACGTGGACTACAATACCTTCCATCAGCATAGCAATAGTTATCTACCTTATTCTTGGCCTTTCTAGCGATATAAGCTCGGTTGACGTTGACCTGAGCGGTCAACTTACTCTCATTGAAAATAACTTTACCATAGGGGTTTATTTGTTTTTACCCCTGCTGGTTGTTTTTGTTCTTGCCGTTAAAAAGAACCCAGCCTTTCCTACCTTAGTTATTGGCACTGTTGTAGGGATTGCAATGGCCGTTATTTTTCAGGCAGATGTTATTATAAAGTTTGCTGAAGCTGGGGGGCGTAGCGATATCATCGCAATACTTGACGGAATATGGAGGGCGCTTTTCGCTGGTTTCTCTGCAAATACAGGCGACTTACAAATGGATGAGTTATTAAGTCAGGGCGGTATGGCCGGTATGATGGATACCATATGGCTTGTTATGTGTGCGATTACCTTTGGGTCTATCATGGAAAAGCTCGGGCTTTTAAAAAGGCTGGTAATTGGATTGATCGGGATGGCACATACTACTGGCTCGCTCATATTCGTTACTGCTTTGACATGCATAGGAGTTAATATTTTAGCGGCAGACCAATATATTGCAATTGTACTTCCTGGGCGGATGTACAGGTTAGAGTTTAAGCGGCGGAACCTTGCTGCAAAAAATCTGTCTAGGGCCCTAGAAGATACTGGTACCGTAACTTCAGTCTTGGTGCCTTGGAATACATGCGGGGCATTTTTTGCTAGCGCGCTTGGCGTCTCCACTTTTGCATATGCGCCATACTGCTTCTTTAACTTAATTAGTCCAATCACGTCAGTTTTGTATGGTGTTTATAACTTTAAAATTTCCCCAATAAATCCAGATGAGGTTTTTGTAGAATAGATTAGCATTCTTTTAATTGAAAATATTAAAGTAAACATTAGGCACCTCTAATTGAAGAAGAAACTTTTTTGTCTCTATTCCCCCTCCGGCAGAGAAACCTGTAAGCTGTTCCTTTTTTCCAATAACCCTGTGGCAGGGTATAAGAATAGGCAACGGATTTTTTCCACATGCCATACTAATTGAGCGGGGGTGCGAATCTATTTTTTCAGAAATATTACTATATGTTAAAAATTTACCGTACGGGATAATAGAGATTTCTTGCCAAACTTTTTTTTGATAGGGGGTGCCCTGGGGATTTAAAGGCAAATCGAATTTTGGGTTGTCCCCATCAAAATAATAATCCAATAGTTTTTTTGCTTCCATTAATAATGGCGTTTTTTTTTGAAATGGTGACCAGCCCCAATCTAAGGACACAAGTTTATCGTTTTCTTCGCTTATTGTGAGATCCCCTATAGGGCTGTGTATCGATAGTTGTGTCATTTAATTATACTCAACCTAAGGTAGTAAAAATGCTTTTTAAATCAATCTGTATATAACCTTGTGGATAACCCAAAAAGTATATTAAAAACAAGTCTTTGTTATAAATAAATTCCATTTATATTTTAAAATAAGGACGCTACAGGGGGGAACAGCTGGTTCGGGAGGTACCGTTATGTGGCGCTCACTTTTATAGAGCCCATTTTTTTATGGTTTTATCCCTGTGACTAAGTTATAGCATGGTGATTGATTTATGACTATTTTTTCAAAACCAGGCGATAAACTTTATGACAATTTTTGCATTATCTAGTGGTAAGGGTAGAGCCGGCATAGGTGTTATTCGGGTCTCTGGCCCACAAACAAAGAACGCTGTTTTCGCGCTCACTAAAAAGAATATTTCCCTCAACCCGCGCGAAATGACACTCAATTGGTTTTATGATCCTGACACGAATGAAAAACTGGACCGGGGAATGGTCGTCTTTTTTCCTGGCCCCTGCAGCTTTACAGGCGAAGATGTCGCAGAATTTCATATACATGGTGGTTATGCGGTTGTAGGCGGTGTTATGGAGGCGCTGTCTAAGTTACCCAACCTACGTAGTGCAGAGGCCGGTGAGTTTACTCGTCGCGCTTTTGATAATGATAAGATGGACCTCACGGCTGTGGAGGGGCTTGCAGATCTCATCAATGCTGAAACACAAAGTCAGAAAAAGCAGGCGCTTCGTCAGATGGATGGTGAGCTTGGGGATATTTACAAAAGCTGGAGACATCAACTGATCACAGCTATGGCATACCTTGAGGTTAGCATTGATTTTTCTGAAGAGGAAGTTCCTGATGATGTAACTAGCCGAGTAACGCCAATCATCAAGAAATTAAAGGGTGATATAACGAAACACCTTGCTGATGGCCATCGTGGGGAAAGACTTCGACACGGACTGCAAGTTGTTATTCTTGGTGCACCAAATGCAGGAAAGTCAACGTTACTTAATTTTCTTTCTCAGAGAGATGTTGCGATTGTTTCTGACATCGCGGGCACTACAAGGGATATCCTTGAGGTTCATCTTGATCTTTCTGGGTTCCCGGTTAGCATCGTTGACACGGCCGGACTTCGTTTAACTGGTGATGAAATTGAAATTGAAGGCATTCGGCGGGCTGAGCAGAGAGCTCGCGACGCCGACCTAAAGATAGTAATAATTGATGTTCTTGAACCTTCGGTTCCCGATAAGCTGGCCCTAAACCACCTTGGGGACAACACTCTGGTCCTATTAAATAAGTGCGACCTTTTAGCGAATGCCAACCATTCTCTAGCTCCTGGCGCCTCCATTGGGTGTTGGGATGTGTCTCTAAAAGATGGCCTAGGGATGGCGCCTTTCATGGAGGCCTTAAAGGCGCAAGTAGAAAATAGAATGGAATTGACAGAAACACCATCATTAACACGGACGCGGCATCGGGCAAGCTTAAGGTCCGCTGAAGGTCACCTGGATCGGTTTATGTCAGCAGAACACGCTGAAATAGAACTTCTTAGTGAAGACCTTAGACTGGCCGCTAGGGATTTAGGTAAAATTACGGGGGATGTGGATGTGGAGGATATTTTAGAAAAAATCTTTACTGAGTTTTGCATCGGAAAATAATTTCAGAAATGTTTCACGTGAAACACACTGAAATAGAACTTCTTAGTGAAGACCTTAGACTGGCCGCTAGGGATTTAGGTAAAATTACGGGTGATGTTGTTGCGGAGGATATTTTAGAAAAAATCTTTACTGAGTTTTGCAACGGAAAATAATTTCAGAAATGTTTCACGTGAAACACACTCTTGTATTTTTTGATTGTTTGAGGTTGTTTTCTTAATCAAACTTTGACTTTTTTGTTCCAACTTCGTAATGTTTGTTTTTTATTTTTAGGAACACTGTTAGTAAGTTTATGATTAATTTTGATGTAATCGTTATTGGTGGGGGGCATGCTGGCTGCGAGGCCGCCGCTGCTTCTGCCCGCTTAGGGGCCAACACCCTTCTAATAACTCACAAAATTGAAACAATTGGAGAAATGTCATGTAACCCAGCCATTGGTGGATTAGGCAAGGGTCACTTAGTGCGAGAAATCGATGCTCTAGATGGAATCATGGGCAGAGTTGCCGATGCATCTGGCGTGCAGTTTAGAATGCTTAATAAGCGCAAGGGCCCAGCCGTAAGGGGGCCAAGATGTCAGTCTGACCGTAAACTCTACCGCGAAGAAATGCAGAAAATACTCACTAATTACCCTAATTTGATAATAAGGCAGGCCGCTGTTGATGATTTATGGATCAAAGGCGGAGATCAGCCGTCTGTTTCTGGTGTTATTACTGATACGGGAGAAAAAATCTCTGCTGCTAGAGTAATTCTTACTACCGGCACTTTTTTGCGAGGAATGATTCATATTGGTGATGAAAGAATACCTGCGGGGCGTAAATCAATTACAAATGAAATTGAGCAACCCGCAATTGGCCTTTCAGCAACGTTAGAGAAATTTGGATTTACTTTGCAGCGATTAAAAACTGGAACACCAGCACGCCTAAATGGTAAAACTATAGATTGGTCAGTATGTACGGAACAGCCGGGAGATCAGCCCCCTGTTCCCTTCTCATTTATGACTAAAACTATAAAAGTACGGCAAATTAACTGTCATATTACCCACACAAATGAAAAAACCCATGATATAATTCGGAAAAACCTTCATAAATCGTCTATGTATTCAGGTCATATTGAGGGTGCGGGCCCTCGGTATTGCCCATCTATAGAGGACAAGGTCGTTCGCTTCTCTGATAAAACGTCTCATCAAATTTTTCTTGAGCCTGAGGGGCTCGATACTGATACGATTTATCCAAACGGAATTTCAACAAGTTTGCCTGTTGATGTACAGGAAGCTTATATAAGGTCAATTGTAGGGCTTGAGAATGTTGAAATTATGCAACCAGGTTATGCGATTGAGTATGACTTTGTGAACCCGCAGCAGCTTTTAGCTACTTTAGAGACAAAAAAATTGCCGGGGCTTTACTTGGCGGGCCAGATAAACGGAACAACTGGATATGAGGAGGCTGCCGCACAGGGACTTATGGCCGGCATTAATGCGGCACGTGCATCCGCAGGCTGTGATCCGTTCCTCCTCGATAGGGCTGATGCTTATATTGGGGTAATGATTGATGACCTGGTGACAAAAGGAACAGATGAGCCCTATAGGATGTTTACGTCTAGGGCAGAATATAGACTTAAACTGCGCGCGGATAATGCTGATCAGCGATTAACGGAACTGGGAATAGGTATTGGATTAGTAGGAAAAGATAGAGCACTGCGATTTAATGAAAAAATTTCTAAGCTCCGTTTATTTGGTAAAATACTTGATGATCTTAAGATAAGCCCCAATGAGGCCGCAAAATATGGCCTTAAGATTAATCAGGATGGTGTAAAGCGCTCTGCGAAAATTCTGCTTTCCTATCCAAATATAGAATTTGAGCAAATTACAAATATTTGGCCAAACCTTAGGGAAGTCCCTACCGAAATTATAGAACAATTAGTTGTCGATGCTACCTACAGTGGCTACTTAGAGCGCCAAGAAGCAGATATTGTTGCCTTTAGAAAAGATGAAAATTTAATTTTGTCAACGTCTTTGAACTATAATTTAATTGGCGGCCTTTCTAATGAAGTTAAGGAAAAATTAAGTAAAGCTATGCCTACGACATTAGGTGCCGCAGCAAGGATATCAGGCGTGACCCCGGCGGCATTGACCACGCTGCTTCGCTATGTGAAGCGAAAAGATAAAAAGGCAGTTGCTTGATGGGTCATAATATGACGGCAAATGAGTTTCAGGAGCTGACGGGTGTTCCACGTGAAACTATGGATAAACTTGTTTTATATTCAGAGACGCTGACTAAGTGGCAAAAATCTATAAATTTAGTAAGTAATAGTACACTACCTAATATGTGGCTTAGACACTTTTATGATAGCGCGCAACTCTCAGGTTATATAACAAGAACAGATAAGCCCCTCAAAATACTTGACCTTGGCAGTGGTGCGGGGTTTCCTGGATTAGTGCTTTCTATACTTGGTCTGGGGGAAGTAATCTTAGTTGAGGGTGTCGGAAAAAAATGTTCTTTTATGAAACAAATTATTCAACAAACTGACATTAATGCTATTGTTTATAATAAAAGAATCGAAGACTTAGCGGCTTTTCCAGTTGACCTTATAACTTCACGGGCCTGTGCCGATTTAAATAAGTTGCTTGATCTTACAGAAAAATTTATTAAGCCAGCAACCAAGTGTCTGTTTTTAAAAGGTAAAAATGTAGAAAATGAACTTTTATTGGCAGAGAAAAAAAGATGCTTTGGGGTTAAAAAATTCCCTAGTAAGAGTGATCGATCAGGAGTAATTCTTTTGTTAAGTGAAGTAGAGGCCAGGACAAAAAAAGAAAAATAGGAAAGATGGGGTATATCCATAATGTTATTTAGTGATTTATCTGTCGCAAGTCGTCAGCCAGAAATCATCGCCGTTGCCAATCAGAAAGGCGGGGTTGGTAAAACAACCACAACAATAAACCTTGCTACAGCGCTTGCCGCGACGAAAAGAGATGTTCTGATTATAGATATGGATCCGCAGGGCAATGCCAGCACAGGACTTGGTTGTGACCGGAGTGACCGCCAAAAAAGTAGTTACGAGGTTATAATGGGCGAGGCCCCACTGGCGGAAGCGATTATTGATACGGTTGTGCCGGGCCTTCATCTCGTGCCATCAACCATTGATCTGACAGGGGCGGAGCTTGAGCTTGTGGACGCCGAGCAACGCACCTTTAAGCTTCGGCGTGCATTTCGCGACCCAGTTTTGGAAAATTATGATTATGTTCTTATTGATTGCCCCCCGTCACTAAATCTAATTACCCTCAATACATTAGCAGCAGCTAATATGGTCCTTGTCCCATTGCAATGTGAGTTTTTTGCGCTTGAAGGGTTAAGCCTGCTTTTGAAGACGATAGAAACTGTTAAGGCGAATTTCAATCCAGACCTTGAGATTGGCGGCGTTGTATTGACGATGTTTGATAATAGAAATAATTTATCTGAGCAGGTGGCTATTGATGTAAGAAACTACCTTGGCAGCAAAGTTTTCAAGACGGTGATACCGCGAAACGTTCGTGTTTCTGAAGCGCCTTCTCATGGGAGACCGGCGATCCTCTACGACTTGAAATGTACGGGAAGCCAAGCCTATATCGCCTTGGCGGCGGAATTTTTAAGGCGGCGTAAGCAAGAAAAAATTGAAAGATAAAAAGAAAAACACTTAATATTAGGGGCTGTTGGTAAAATGGATCAAATTAAAAAAGTATCAAAAGGCACACAAAAATCGCGTGGTTCTAAAAAAGGCCTAGGAAGGGGACTATCCTCGTTAATGAATACGGGTGAAGCCGCATATGATAATGTTGGCGGAAAAGTTTTAAGGCCAGCGGGCCTAAGCTCGAATCAAGAAGTGCCTATAGAGTTTCTAGTTGCCAACACCTATCAGCCCCGAATGTTTTTTGATGAAGATAAGGCGAAAGATCTTATTGCGTCGGTAAAAGAAAAGGGAATTTTGCAGCCATTATTGGTCCGCCCGCGAGGGAAAAATAGATATGAAATTGTGGCAGGTGAAAGGCGCTGGCGTGCCGCTCAGGTCGCGGGACTTCATCAGGTGCCCGTAGTGATTAAGGAAATGAACGATGAAGAATCTTTGGAAATTGCCATTATAGAAAATGTTCAACGCCATGATTTAGATCCTATAGAAGAGGCTATGGGCTATCGACGCTTAATGGAGGAGTTTGCTCACACTCAAAACGCCCTGGGTCAAGCCGTTGGTAAAAGCAGAAGTCATATTGCTAATATGATGAGGCTACTTTCTTTGCCCGAGGGAGTTCAGAGTTTGATGCGAGGAGGGAAAATTAGCATGGGGCATGCCCGAGCCCTTATTACTGCTGTAAACCCTCTTGAGTTAGCGAAGCGGGTCGTGCGGGATGACCTTAGCGTTCGCAAAACGGAACAATTGGCAAGGGGGCTTAAGGGCAATGCAGTAAAAAACACTAATAGTAAATTAAAAATTAATCATCATAAAGATGCAGATACTAAAGTCTTTGAAAGAGAGCTCTCAGCGGCCATTGGTTTAAGGGTTGAGCTTGAGTTGAGGGGTGGGGAAGAGGGTGCCTTAAAAGTGCATTATAAAACTCTCGAACAGCTTGATGATATTTGTTTAAAACTTAATAATAGTTCTTAATAAGGCGTCTTTTTTTAATAACGATTCTTAATAAAGTCCATGTTTTTCAATTATTTACGAAAAAAGACTAATTTGGTCTTATATATATTGACAAACCATCCATACGGCATCATGTAATAAGCGAATTCAATTCTATTCTATGAGACTGTGTGATGATAAAGCTTTCCAATCTTGCTGACTATGCCGTTGTGCTGATGAGTAATATTGCATCCTGTCCGGATGATATTCATACCGCATTGGCTCTAAATGCCGAAACACGCGTTCCGCTACCTACGGTAAGTAAAATTCTCGGAAAATTGGCCAAGGCAAATCTATTAGTTTCTCATAGAGGTGTCGGCGGTGGTTTTTCGATGAATGATAGAAAAGAAAATATTACAATCGCTGATATTGTTGAGGCTGTAGATGGGCCGGTGCAACTGACGAATTGCTTAAGCGATGAGGATGATTGTTGTGATTATGAGCCCGTGTGTATGACACGTAGTAAGTGGGATAAGATTAACAAGGCTGTTTATGAAGCGCTCAATACTGTGCCGCTATCAGAAATGGTGGAACAGCCATATGATTTTTTTCCCGCTCCAAGCTATGAGCGGTTAAGAAAAAACAAAGGGTAAAACATTAGATGGTAAGTACATTAGAAACACGACAAGCAGTGGAAGAGATTTCTGGCGATTACAAATACGGATTTGTAACTGATATTGAAACCGTTAAGGCACCTAAAGGGCTGAGCGAAGAGGTGATTAGGTTTATCTCTGCTAAAAAAGATGAGCCAGCCTGGCTACTAGACTGGCGCCTTAAGTCATATAAAAAATGGTTAAAGATGGAGGAGCCCGATTGGGCGATGCTGGATTACGAAAAGCCTGACTTTCAGGATATCTATTATTATGCTGCACCAAAGTCAGCGGATGATCGACCAAAAAGCCTTGATGAAGTTGACCCGGAACTTTTGAAAACGTATGAAAAGCTTGGTATTTCACTTCAGGAGCAAGAGGTGCTCTCTGGTGTTGCGGTTGACATTGTTTTTGATAGCGTTTCGGTTGCCACGACATTTCGCAAAGCATTAAAGGAAAAGGGGGTTATTTTCTGTTCCATTTCAGAAGCGGCGCGGGACTATCCGGCTCTTATGAAAAAGTATCTTGGATCAGTGGTGCCGGCGGCAGATAATTTTTATGCAACATTAAATAGTGCTGTTTTCACTGATGGAACCTTTGTTTATATTCCTAAGGGTGTGCGCTGCCCGATGGAGCTCAGTACTTATTTTAGAATTAATGAAGCCAACACAGGGCAGTTCGAACGCACCCTTATTATTGCAGATGATAATTCATATGTTTCATACCTTGAGGGATGTACGGCACCTATGCGGGATGAAAATCAGCTCCATGCCGCAGTCGTAGAAATTGTTGTCCTTGATGAAGCTGAAGTTAAATATTCAACGGTGCAAAATTGGTATCCAGGCGATAAAAACGGCATAGGTGGAATATATAACTTTGTAACAAAGCGCGCTGCTTGTAGAGGTTTGAATTCTAAGGTGTCATGGACCCAGGTTGAAACGGGGTCAGCTATAACATGGAAATATCCTAGCTGTATTTTGCAAGGAGATGGTTCGGTAGGAGAGTTTTACTCTGTTGCTATTACGAATAATTATCAGCAGGCCGATACAGGCACTAAAATGATACATATTGGTAAAAACACATCATCTACTATTATTTCAAAAGGAATTTCAGCTGGGAAGGCTCAAAATATTTACAGAGGCTTGGTAAAGGTTATGCCCAACGCTGAAAATACACGTAACTTCACCCAGTGCGACAGCCTTCTTATTGGTGATGAGTGTGGGGCTCATACCGTCCCGTATATTGAAGCAAAAAACCCGACCTCTCAAATTGAACATGAAGCTACCACATCAAAAATTAGCGATGAGCAGCTTTTCTATTGTTTACAAAGAGGCCTGGACGTAGAGGAATCTGTTTCACTTATTGTAAATGGTTTCTGTAAAGAAGTGATGCAACAGCTACCGATGGAATTTGCAGTTGAGGCTCAGAAATTACTAGGTATTAGTCTAGAAGGAAGTGTTGGTTAAGCCGACACAGATTTGGATAAAATTATGTTAGAAATTAAAAATTTACACGTTGAAGTTGGTGGGCAGAAAATCCTTAAAGGACTTAACCTGAATATTAATGATGGCGAAGTACACGCCATTATGGGCCCAAACGGTGCTGGAAAATCAACCTTATCTTATGCTATTTGTGGAAAGCCAGGCTATGAAATAACTGAGGGGTCTGTGACATTCAAGGGCAAAAACTTTCTCGAACTAGAAGCTAGTGAGCGAGCAGGGGAAGGGGTCTTTCTGGGTTTTCAATATCCGGTTGAAATTCCCGGCGTATCAAACATCAATTTCCTTAGGGCCGCGATTAATTCGGTTCGTAAATATAGGAATGAGGGCGAACTGGCTGCGGGAGATTTTTTGAAGCTCATTCGTTCCAAGGCTGCAGAGCTAGAAATGGATCCTGAAATGCTTAAGCGTGCGGTTAATGTTGGCTTTTCGGGAGGTGAAAAGAAACGCAATGAAATGGTTCAAATGTCTATGCTTGACCCTATTTTCGCGGTCCTTGATGAAACGGACAGTGGGCTTGATATTGATGCCCTTCGAATTGTGGCTGACGGCATTAACAGAATGCGGTGTCCCGAAAAGTCCATACTAGTAATCACGCATTATCAGCGCCTTCTAGACTATGTCGTTCCTGATTTTGTACACGTATTGGCAAATGGAAAAATTGTCAAATCTGGAGATAAATCCTTAGCCATTCGACTTGAAAAAGAAGGTTATGCGGGCCTTGGTATTGAAGAAAATGTAGCGTAAGAGTAATTGAGATGACAGCAAAAAATCACTTAGAGGGTCTAAAGTTTAAAGCTCAGTTTGATCTGTGGGGCAATTCTCTGCCGAGATCAGAATTAGATTGGGTTGTTAAGCTTCGCCATGAATCAATGGCTAAATTTTTGCAATTCGGTCTTCCGGGACCAAAAGTGGAGGCCTGGAAATATACCAATCTCGGGCAACTGAATAGTGGAAATTATGAACTAATTACATCTGCTGATAATGTAGTTAATGAAACGGGACTGTTGGAAAACCTTAAAGGTTCTAAAGTTATTTTTACCGATGGTTTCTACAATAAGGCTAGCTCAACAATAGAAAGCCAAAATGGTGTCAAGCTTTTAAGTCTTAATGACTATTTGAAAGACTTTCCAGAAGCGGCTCAAAAAATACTTAATAAGAATGATGATGATAGTAGCTTGCAAAGTTTGAATACAGCGTTAATGACAGGCGGCTATGTTCTTTTTGTAGATAAAAATACTACTTTGACAGCGCCAATTCAGATATTGCACAACACCACGACTTCCTCAGAGAACAAATCCATAGCGACAAAATGTTTCATTGACGTTCAGGAGAATTCCTTTGCTCAAATAGTTGAAATATTTATAGGTGCTGACGAGCAAAACTATTGGCGCCATCATGTAACAGAAGCTATCGTGAGCGAGAATGCTGTACTTGAAATATATCAAATACAGGAGGAAGGTAAAAAAGCTATTCACACAGCCGATACGCACGTTGATGTTGGGCAAAGGGCAAATTTCAAACACTACTCCTTGAATTTGGGTGGAAAAATAAGCCGTACAGAAATAAAACCTACTTTAAAAGGCCTTCAGGCAAATGTAGATCTTAGGGGGGCATTTTTAGGACGAAATGGCAATGCTCATGATGTGTTTACTCATATGAAACATCTGTGTCCTGAGGGCACAAGCGATCAGATTTATAGGGGTGTGCTTGATAAAGGGGGTAAGTCATCTTTTCAAGGTAAAGTATACGTGGCTAAGGATGCCCAGCTTACAAATGCAGATCAGTCAAATAAAAATTTAATACTCGATCGTAATGCGGAGGCAAATAGTAAGCCAGAACTTCTTATTTATGCCGATGACGTCAAATGCTCCCACGGTGCGACAGTTGGAGAGCTTGATGCGGACGCACTTTACTATCTCAAGTCACGCGGACTCGATCAAAATGCGGCTACAGCCCTTCTAGTTGAAGCATTTGTGTCGGAAGTTTATGAAGAAATTAAGTTAGAGCCTCTTCGTTCGAAATATCTCGAACTAGCTTTGAATTGGCTTTCTAAGGAGCACAAGAAATGAATACTGGCGGTCTTTATAATTATGACGTTGAAAAAATTCGCAAAGACTTTCCTATTTTTGAACAGGAAGTTTACGGAAAACCGCTGACATTTTTGGATAGTGCGGCAAGCTCTCAAAAGCCAAGAGCAGTTATTGATGAGGTTGCAAACTGTTACGCGAGCGAGTACGCAAACATCCACCGCGGAGGATATTATTTGTCACAAGCGCTTACGTCAAAGTATGAAGTTGCGCGTGAAACCGTGAAAAATTATATTGGCGCTAAGTCGTCTAAGGAAATTATCTTTGTCAGAGGCGCTACAGAGGCAATAAATCTTGTTGCGCAGACCTGGGGGCGTCAAAACCTTGGTCCGAACGACGAAATTATCCTCAGTCAGATGGAGCATCATTCAAATATTGTGCCTTGGCAAATACTGCGGGACGAAAAAAATATCACCATCACCGTAAGCCCTATTGATGATAAAGCAAATTTTCTACTGGAAGATTATGCCCGGCTTTTAAGTGAAAAAACAAAACTGGTAGCTATAACCCATATTTCAAATGCGCTTGGCACCATAACGCCCATAAAAGAAATTATAAAACTAGCGCACAGTGTTGGCGCCCTTGTTCTTGTTGACGGCTGCCAGTCGTTACCACACATGGGGATTGACGTAAATGAATTGGATGCGGACTTTTATGTTTTTTCTGGCCATAAAATTTATGGCCCAACGGGTGTTGGC
>Ga0302114_10001717_pt1 | contig 14351 bp, 18 predicted proteins | sample AG5_Surface_MG_FD_203107 | JGI IMG/M metagenome (GOLD analysis project Ga0302114, IMG submission 203107) | Marine microbial communities from Western Arctic Ocean, Canada - AG5_Surface | ecosystem: Environmental > Aquatic > Marine > Oceanic | place: Canada: Western Arctic Ocean | collected...
CCCCACCCCGTCGCCTTTATTTCCTGCCGCAGTTGCCGCGTCGCCGTGGTCCCTCGCCGCGTACAGCTTCTCGAAGTATGCCGAGCCGATTTCTTGACCCGTGACGTATTTCCCACTGAAGCAACTTGTATCAAATTGAGCAATCTCGCTTCCCTTCCTGCAGCACTCCTTGATGCTGTCTTCCAAATCGCCCAGCCGCTGGTACAAAATCCAGTCAGCCCCGATGTGGGCCGCAACCTCCGCCTCTTCTCGCTCAAAGGCGACAAGCTCTTGCCTTGTTGGGATGTCAATTCCGTAAATGTTGGGGTACCTAATGGGCGGCGCTGCGCTGGTGAAGTACACCTTCTTGGCGCCTGCCTCCCTGGCCATTTGGATGATTTCCCTGGCTGTTGTGCCTCTGACGATGCTGTCGTCGACAAGTAATACATTTTTGCCTGCGCCGAGCGAAATGGGTTAGTTCAGTAATTGGTGTAGCCATCTCTGTGGCCTTTCGCGGGCTCGCTCACCTGCAAACTCGCTCTTCACAGTGTTCAATTTCAACCTCACGCTGCGCCGAGCGAAGCGAAGCGAGGCGAGGCGAGGCGAGGCGCATTTTTTATTGGAGCAGGGGGGAGGCGAGTTAAGCGAGCCAAAGAATTGAGAATAATTGTTAGTTTTCGTAGTGGCTCGTTTATATTTCTCGTCTTCATCGAGGCTCGCACGCTTCACACACTCACCTCTTCTTCCTCGCAGCCTGCCCAGGCATGATAAATGTACGCCCAATGTAGCGGTTTTTTATGTACCCTTCCCTGTAGGGCCTCTTCAGGTAGTGCGCTGTCTGGAGCGCGCTAGTTCTCGATGTGTCTGGGATGGGAATCACGACGTCAATGTCGTGGTCCGGGTAGCGCTCCTCGATCTGTTTGGCGAGCTTCTCGCCCATCTTGAGCCTCGACTCGTACACCGATACGCCGTCCATGATGCTGTCTGGGCGTGCGAAGTACACGTACTCGAACACGCAGGGGGAGAGTTTGGGGGAGACTGTGATTGATGGGAAATGTGGAAATGAGGAAATGAAGGGAAATAATAGGGATAAGGGGGTGTTTCCGTGGTTTCGTGGTTAGTTTGAGCGTCAAAAATCGCCTAGCTCGCTCGCGAACTCACCTGCACAAATTTTATTATGCACATTCCCACTCATGTCAATGAAAATGGCCTCCCCGGGCTTGACATCCCTAATCAAAGTGAAGCCCAAAGTGTCGATCGCAACGCTCTCGCTAGCAAAGCAGTAGTCGAGCTTCTGGCTGCTGACCATTTTCCTGGGAGTGTTGGGCATTGCAGGACTCCCGTTAACGCTCGGGGGCGCCGGTGGAAACCTCTCAGATCGCCCGTTAAGCGCCGAGTGCTCCCCCTGCGACTTGCGGCTTCCAAAGACGCAAGGCCTAATTCCGTTGGGGTCGCGGAACCCAACCAACCCAATCCCGTTGATCAGATAAAGGCCTGCATATCCACCCTCGCACTGCCTAAAAACGCCGCTAATAGCCTCAAACACATCGCGCTCAAACCCCTCGCCACGCTTGTTGGTGTTGTGGTAGTTGCTCTGGGTCTTCCTCTTGCACAACTCCTCGGCGAAGCAGTTCAGCAAAAGCTCGCTGTCGCTGTCAGTGTTGACGTGGCGCATGCAGTCCTCGATGATTACTTGCCTCAGCTCATCGGTGTTGGTCAAATTTCCATTGTGGACCACACTGATCCCAAAAGGGTAATTCGTGTAGAGCGGCTGGGCCTCGGCGCAGGACGACGACCCAGCCGTCGGGTAGCGAACGTGGCCTAGTCCAACGTTCCCCTTCAGCTCCATCATGTGGTGCTGGGCAAACACGTCCTTCACCGACCCATTGTCCTTCCGAAGTCGCAGATTGTTCTGGACCGATGCATGCTTTGTGGAGGAAGTCACCATGCCAGCCGCATCCTGTCCGCGGTGCTGCAACACGGTGAGACCGTCATACAGCATTTGGTTGACTGGGTTGAGGGTTGAGGTTGTTGAGGTGGGAGTAGAGGAGTAGAGGAGTAGTGATTAGTGCAGTAAGGCCAAAGTGCGATTTCGCTGATTTCCGTCCATAAAAATCTGTCCACGACTCACCATTGGCATCAGTCTCAGCTAGGAGAAGCCCTATTATTCCACACATATCGCGAAGGAGAGAAAAAAAATTAATTTTATGGGCCCCGCATTTTCTATTTCAACCATTTATTCAACAACGCACCATTCGAATTTACCATGAATCGCCAAATGAACATGAACAACGATATATTTGTGGGTGGGTTTGATTTCCAGGTGACAGACTCGCACCTGCAAACTGTGTTCGCCGATTTTGGGCACATACTGAAGTGTCGCATCGTGATGGACCAGCAAACGGGGGTGTCCAAGGGTTTTGGCTTTGTTGAGTTCCAGCAGCCAGAGGCTGCGCTGAATGCGATCAAGAATATGAATGGGCAAGAGTTCATGGGCAGGAACCTAAAGGTGAATTTCTCTCAGAACAGCCACCTGGAGTCTCTCGCTGTGAAGCTCGGCATGGACTTGAGCAACAACAAGCCTGCCTACAACAGCAAGCCTCAATCCCAAAACTACAACAACAGCAAAAACATGGGAGGGAATGTGGATGCGATGGACAATGTGAACCGTGTTGCGGATGCTATCAAGAGCTTGAGCAAGAGCGAGATCTACCAGATCTTGTCCCAGCTGAAGGAGGTTGCCGACAAGGATCCCAACGCTGCTAGGGCGTTGTTGACCCAGCATCCGATGCTTCCCGAGGCTGTTTTGCACTGCATGAGTAAGTTGGAGATGATTAAGAATGCGGTGGGGGGCAATAGTGGGGGTGCAGGTGGGGGTGGCCAGCAACAGCAACAGCAACAGCAACCTGCTATTGTACAACAACAACAGCAACAACAACAACAGCAACAACAACAACAGCAACCTCCTCCTGCAGCAGCACCGCAGAGAGTTGACCCGCGCATGCGGAGGGATCCGAGGCAACAACAGCAACAACAACAACAGCAACAACTATTGCCACCACCACCACCACCACAACAGTTCCAACCACCACCACAATTTGCACCACCTCCGCCTAGCGGCGGCCAATTCCAACCTCCGCCACAACAGCAACAAATAAATCTTCCTCCAGGGGTGAGCCCAGAGCTTGTTCAGCAAGTTATGAGTTTGTCTGAAGAACAGATCAGCCAGCTACCCCAAGAAAAACAGGGAGGAATAAGAGGATTAAGGGCTCAGATTATGGGGAACCGGTAGGAATGAAATCCTGGAATAAAATGCAAAAAATAAAAAATCTCAATTTCAATTCAGCCTATTTGGATTCTAATCATAATCTTAATATTTGTTCTCATCGCCGTCATCGTTATTGTCGTCGTTGTTAACTTGTTCGTAAGACCCATTGGAGTCTTTATTCCCCTCCAATATTATGAATGTAACGAAAGCTATGACGAGAGCTATCGAACCAAAAATGATAAGATTGTACTTGACCGATTTCCACCTAGCCGAGTGGGTTAGTGTTAATGTGTATAAGTTGGCGAGTTCGGGACAAGAGCATCTTTTCGTGCGATGCGAAGACGTTGTTCAAATGTGAAAACTCAAAAATGCAAAAAAAAGGCGAATCACTAATTCGACCGCAACTCCAACGCACAACGCTCGGCCAGGCGCATCTTTTTGTACACCTAAAAACACAGACTCAACTCAAGTCAACGTTCACCCACCTCAATTTTTTCTTGACAGTGATGCTCTTGCGATGAAAAACTTCCGCTTGAACAGATAAAGTTTCCGTTTTCTCAACCACCATTTCAATCTTCTCCCAGTTCTCCATCGATTTCGTCAAGTTCAAGCTCATCACATCTTTCACTGCTTCCAGTTTCGTTTCGAGCTTTGCCAATTGATTGCCTTCGATTAGATTAACAGCGTTTGAGTTCGCTCTGCTCATTTGTTTCAGCAGAACCTGACTCTCAGCCAACTCGGAGAGCGAGTAAGCTTTGGCCTTAAGCAGTCGCTTATATTGGAACTTCTCACGGATCTTCTGATTCACATTGGTCAAGAAATGAATTGCATTTTGCCTAGATGCATCGTTGGTTTGGCCTTTTGTCAAGCACATGAACGTCAAACGATCGTGAACCAAAATTGTGAAGAAGTGCTCCTGGTCATAGCGGATAGTTTGGGTTGTGTTTTGCTTTGGATCAAGCTTCAGGTCGTTTAGTATCTTCTTCGAAAGCGCAATAAAATTCCCACGAGCGTTCGAGTGTTCACAAAGTGGTGTGTTGTTGCGGAGCAGTACAACATAGACATGCTGGTTGGCCGAGGAGATTGGACTGAGGGTAGACATGGAAGATTTGGGAGAGGAGAATAATTGTATCGAAGTTGGAGAGAATGAGGAGTGTTTCGAGGTGGATAATTTTGTTGTGCTTGCGTCGAAAGTGTTAAGTGTTAGAGGCTATTAGTTATCAAGCACTCAAAAGTGTAAAAATGCTGCCCAGATCAGGAGCTCAGAGTTATTTCTATATTTGTGAGGAGACTCGATAGATTATGTAGCACAACTCATTCCTCATTTATCTAAAGATTTCGTAATACACAATGGGCTCACCAACATGGCTACTGTGTGCTCTCCTGGCCATGTGTCGGGGTTTTACCCCCTCTACCCCGATTTCAAGATCAAAAATAATATCAAGATTTACATCAGCACCTTTCTCTTCCCCCCCCCTGCTTGCAATCCCGTCCACCCTCTCTGTCTCTAACCTTCCTTCCACCAGCCTGTACAACAAAAAGCAGGCCTCCCAGGTGCTTGGAGGGCTTAAGATTGGAACGAGAAAGCTTGTAGTGGTCACTGGTGCATCTTCTGGTCTTGGAAGAGAAACTGTCCGAGCCCTTTCGACCACTGGAAAGTATTTCATTGTCATGGCTGTTCGTGACGTGGAGAAGGGAAAGGCTGTTGCAAAGGTGAGTATTGAGTCGCTTCCCCTCTCCCCATTCTCCCCTATTCTCACAAACTTTCACATCATCTTCATCTCATCACGTCATCACAACAAAAATCAAAATCTACAATTAATATAGCAAATGGAACTCCCCTCAAACACGTACACCGTAATGCAGCTCGAGCTCGGCTCGCTCAGGTCTGTTCGCGACTTTGTTGCAAACCTGAAGGCGTTCAAATCTGCCCGTCCGCTCACTCACCTTGTGTGCAATGCGGCCGTGTACCTCCCTAAAGATCCCAACCCTTCCTGGACTGACGACGGGTACGAGATGTCGATGGGTGTCAACCACCTGGGTCATTTCTTGCTGGTAAACCTCCTGCTTTCCGACCTGAAGAAGGCGAGCGGTGCCCGTTGCATCATCGTTGGTAGCATCACTGGGAACACCAACACTGTGGGCGGGGGCTTGGTGTACCCGTGGGCTGACCTCGACAAGCTGCAGGGCTACAAGGGCGAGACCTTGGGGAAGAAGCCGAATGCAATGGCGGACGGAAAGAAATTTAACGGCGCCAAGGCGTACAAGGATAGCAAGGTCATGAACATGATGACTGTTGGGGAGCTTCACAGGAGGTACCACGAGAGCACTGGAATCACCTTTAGCAGCATGTACCCCGGTTGCATCGCCGAAACGGCCTTGTTCAGGGAGAAAAGGAAGTGGTTTCGGAAGGTGAGCGAGCCTTGATGATGACGAGCATTTCGAGCCACGAACATTACACTCAATTTACTCCGCACCTTCTTCGCTCGGCGCAGATCTTCCCCCTCTTCATGAAATACGTCACTGGCGGATACGTAGGACAGGAGGAAGCTGGCCAGCGGCTGGCGCAGGTCGTGGACGACCCAATTTGCTCGAAATCGGGAGTCTACTGGAGCTGGAACGGCGGTGCCAAGACCGTTGGCCGGTACAGCGCGGACGGAAAGCCCCGTGGAGCTGGAGGGAGTGGTGGGGAAATTTTTGAGAATGATCAGTCTGATGCGGTTACAGACCGAGTTACAGCCGAATCAGTGTGGGACATCAGCGTGAAAATGGCAGGTCTGAGGCCAGAGGAAGTTTTGAAAGAATAAAATTTGTAGAGTAAAGTTTTTGCAAATTTAACGTTTGCATAAACGCTTATCCCCACCCTTCCCCACCACCACGTCATAAAAACCCTCAGCAACTAGCTGTGCCCCCAATTCCTTCCAGTCGACCCAACAATAGACGCTGTCGAAATCTGGCTCGGATCCACCCGGCAAAAGCCTCGCAACTTCCTCGCTAATTCGGAAGTCCTCCTCAGTCCCTCTATTTACGCACAAAAAATTGAAGCTAACCGCTCCTCTTCGACTGTCAAATTCTCCAATCTCGCTCTCGTAGTACGTCGTTCCTCTTAGCGGAATGACCCGAAACGAATCGTAGTAGCACTGGTACATCAGCTCGTTGTCCAAGAAGAATTTGCGTAGGTTCCTGTAGGCTTCCTTCATTGGCGCGTGCGCTTCCAGGTAGATGACGGGTTGGCACAGTTTAAGGATTTCCCTCGCTCCCTGAATTGCCCAAACGTCCATCCCCTCCAAGTCAGTTTTTATCACGCGAGGGCATTGGCGTGATAACAACTCGTTGTTTTCGAATTGCTGGTCAAATGAGGCGATTCGCACAGATCTACCTGAACTTGAATCTGAACCTGAACCTTCGCCGTGGTTGTGTGCAAGAGGCTGGTCCTTGAAGCAAAACGATCCCGAATTTGCTTTTTTGCCATCACCGACTGTCAGCTGCTCATCAAACAGGATGTTCGCGCCGTTGCCCAGCAAGATCCTGCTGTGCGGCTCGTTCGTCGAGTTGGACAACGCCACATCGTGCACGGACGTCACCTCCAGCATCTCGTTCAAAACAATGTTGCTGTACAGAATTCCTCTATTCGCATAGTGAGGCTCGAAGCAGTGGACGTGGCCCCCACTTATAAATAGTTGAGTTGGTTAGTTCAGTAGTGGATGGAGCCATGTATAGTCGCACACGGGCGAGCAACGAGCGAAGCGAGCAGCGAGCGAAACGAGCAGCGAGCGAAACGAGCTAGTCACAACTAGTGGTGTATTGTGGAGGCGACGAGCGAAGCAACAAAAGCAAAAGAAAAGGGCGAATCACTGAATCGGCCTAACTCCATCGTATGGAGGTTTTAGGCGTTCATATTTGATACAGCGGCGAGTTCGGCCAGGCGCATCTTTTTGTGATAACTCAAAAAAAACTTTAAAAAAGGCGAGTTAATGAATCGGCCGTAACTCCAACGCATAACGTCATTGAAAACTCAGATTTGGACATGTGGCTAGTTCAGGGACGGTCCAGATCGGGGGCATGGCACCCGTAACTCCAACGCATAACGCCATTCAACAATCAAAATTGGACACGGTGGCAAGATTGGTCAAGCGCATCTTTTCGCTAATCGATTGTTCAGGGACGGAGTCCACAAACACACGCTTCGCTCAAAGTCGCTTCGGTTCACAGCGCACGCTCACCTTCCAACCATTTTAGAAAACGCAATCGTGTGGGAACCTATATGTGAGCCACCCTCAAACACCACATCCCCAGGGCGGATGAACAAAGAAAGAAGGGAAAGCACGTCATCTTCCCACTGGCCGAACTCGAGTAAATGCTGTCCTACTTCCATGTCGTCGGAATAAATCGTCATTGCTCCGTATTTCGTCTGGACAATATTGAACCCTGAAGATTGTAGTATGAGCTTAGAGATAGGAGGAGGGGTGGGTATTTGTGAGATTTTTAATGTGGCTGAGTTGGATTTCGGCTCTTCGAACCATATTTCCACAGAGAGGGAAGTTTTGTAAGGAGACAATCCTTGGACCGTGTGAATGTTGTTGGTGATGGTTTGGGTTCGTTCGCAAAAGGTGGGGTTGAAGTGGATACTTGGTGATGGGGATATAACTCGTGAACAGATGAGTTTGGGTTGTTGTTCAGGTGTTGAGTAAGTGAAGGGGACCGACAAAACTTGCCCCGGTTTGGAGTTGTACTCAACATGATGGTTCCCCAAAATGGGAGCCGCGTAGTCGAGGTTGCTGTTTGCGCCTGCCAAGAGCAGGACAAATAGGAAGCTCATTAAAATTAGAATCTTTCGCAAAATTTTAGTTAAAATAATTCGAAAAGAAATAAGTTCTTACAGTTAACTTTTTAAATTTTGTTACAAGACATGAACAAACACGAAATTGGAGCCTCGGCTCCCCCTGCGCCACCGAACCTTCAAGAAGTGCTAGAGCAGACGAATAGAACAGACGAAATAGACAATTCTTATGCTTCATCTCCCATGAGGAACACTGCCTTCGCTTCTCATGCTGCCAACAGTGCCCAACAACCAACTCAGCAACATCAGCAGTACTATAACCAGTCACAGGCCCAATCCCACACTCAATATCAGCAGTCCAGACAACCCCAAATCACTCTCACGTCCCTCTCTGAAAAGTACTCAACTGCCTTCAAGAATGTAGACGACCGCATTTCCTCCTACCTGGCTCGATTCTTGCGCAGAGCGAAGCAAGGGCCGGAGCAGGAGCGCCAGCTTCTGCAGGTGATCCAGGTGGAAATCAGGGACCTTCTCCGCAGAACGTTGGACGCAGAGGCCGATACGATACAGGTCGGCGAGCTGCTGAACGAGTCGCACGCAAGGCAGCAAGTTCACACGCAGACTGCGGCTGAGCACCTCCATAAGGTGCAAGCGGCTCAAGAGGAGCGCACCAGGGAGCTGAAGCTGAAGTTTGAGAGTGAATTGAAGGAGAAGCAGGTGAGTGAGCGTGGCGAGCCAGCAACACAATATTCTAGTACAGAAGAGTGCGAACGAAGCGGCTAACTTAAGTTTGCTCCCAACCAACTCTCTTGCTTGGCGCAGCTCGAAATTGAATCATCGTTTAAGAGAGATAAGCAGGAGTTAGAGGAGAGGGTGGTGTTCGCTGAGGCGGAGTTTAACCACCGGTTGAAGACCAATATTTTAGAGACGGAGCAGCGCGTTAGGACGGAGCAGGCGGAGAGCAACAGGGAAACGAAGAAGGTGAGCGAACGAAGCGAGTGAGCCTTGATGAAGACGAGCATACTCGCGATGAATCCCGCGAAATAGCTGCAGACGGCCACATCCACTACTAAACTAACATTATTCCACTCAATTCATTTGGCTCACTTCACTCGTTTCGCTCGTCCTTCTTAAAAATGCGCCTCGCCTCGCTCGGCGCAGCATATGCGGGAAATGGAAACTGCGAACGAAGAGTACAAGCACCGGTTGAATAGCATGACGGCGGAGTTGCAGGCTGAGAGAAGGAGCTACTTGGAGCTTCAAGAGAGCTTGAGCAATCTGAAGGCGAACCAAGCGGAGGAGAGGTTGAAGGTTCAGCAACAGCTCATGGACGTCGTTCAAACGTGGGAGGTGAGTGAGCGAAACGAGCGAGCCTTGATGAAGACGCGAAATATATACGAGCAACTACGAAACTAACATTATTCTCAATTCTTTGGCTCGCTCGCCTCCCCCCTGCTCCATTAAAAATGCGCCTCTCCTCGTTTCTCTCGGTGCAGCGCGAGGCAAAGAGTCGGGAAGAGATGGTCCGAGTCGAGATGGAGAAGGGGTTTCTAATGCGGCTTAGTGCGGAGACCGATCTGCTGCAAAGGCAGAATGCATCCGAGCTCAAGCTCCTGAAGGAAAAGTGCTACGTCGAGAATAGCAAAAACACAAGCGTGCTGAAGGACAAGTTGGATGCGGTAAAAAAGAATGAGCTGCTGGAATTGAAAGTCAAGCTGGAGAGCGAGCGAAAAATGGATTTGAACAAGCAAAGGGTTGACTACGAAATTGTGATACGCTCAATGAAGGAGGAAGTTGATGAAGCGCTGAACAAATGCAAACTGAAGGTGAGTGAGCGAAGCGAACTAGCCTTGAGGAAGACGAGAAATATATATGAGCCGAGCTACTACTAAACTAACATTATTCTCAATTTACTTCGCACCTTCTTCGCTGCTCGGCGCAGGAGACCGAGCTCAACTCGCGTGAAGCTGACGTTCAGGTTCAGCGCGCCGAGTGCAAACGGTTGAAGGAGGACATCGGAAGCGAGAAGAGCAAGATGGACGTGAGGGAGCAGCTTGGCTGGATCGAGGGCGTTGCTGGGAAGATCATTGATCAAAGCAGGGAAAAGCTCAGTGCTGGGATTGCCCAAGAGAGAAAGGAGTTAGCCGATATGAAGGAGAGATTAAAGTTGAAGGAGAAGTACGGGGTGAAAGAGGAGGAGGGGGAGGAGGAAGAGGAGGAGGAGGAGGAAGAAGAGGAAGAGGAGGAGGAGGAGAAAAAGCCTAAAAAATTAAAAACGAAGAAGAAGCACAAGCACAAGGACAAGGCCAAAACAAAAAAGAAGAAGAAAAGAGAATTAATTTTGCTGCCTCCGACTTCAGACGAAGACGACGACGACGACGGCGACGGCGACGACGACATCAGTGTGCCGTTCTTCTCGAACGTTGACGAACAGGTGAACGAGATTATGGAGGAGCAGCATCTTTTCTCTCGCCCCAGAACTCCTCCAGCGAATAATAATAACGACGACACTCTCAACATTTTGGAGTCGCTGAAGAAAGCCGTTCCGTCGATACCAAAAACCAATCCGTATGACGTAGCCGTCAACGTGAACCAACACCCACAATACACAAACACAAACTTCGGCAGCCGGCCATTGTACAGTTACGAGACCTCCGTCCCCATGGACGAGTCGAACTTGATGAGGAGCCCGAGAATACTGATGAGGAATCCGGGGGGGGTGTCATCAGCAACGAGAGACTCAAGTTTGAATGTTGCTGCGGCGTGGGGAGAGGCTAGCGCTGCGGCGGCGTGGATGCCTAGAAGTTTTTATCAGGAGTATGTGAGGACAAAAGGCAAACAATAAATGATTTTTTTTTTTAATTTTGCTATTTGTCAATTTTGAGCCGATAGCATAAAGTCAAAGATGACATCCCTGGCCGTGAAGTTGCTGTAGGGGTGGTCGCGCGTGCCGGCCCACACAACTTTGATTGCACCAAAGCGAGACAGCCAGTAAGCCTTCTCAGAGGCGGTCGGGATGTGCATCTGGCCTGCCTGATGGAGGCAAACGCTGCCTGGCGTTGATCGGCAGTAAAGTGACCGGTATGGAGACGTGAGCAACTCCCGGGCGGAGTCGCTGGTCACCTGGTGGAGGGAAGAGGTGCCGTCCGTCTGGCAAAGGACTTTAATTTGGGATACTACTTCGGGGCGCTCGTTGTTCAAACAACGAACTATTTGGGCGCCGGCTTGGGAGTGAGCCAGGATGAAGAGATTCGGGAATTTGTCCTTGGGGAAGGTGTTCACCACCACCGCGCTCCACTGCTGCTGCACGTTTTCGTAGCCCAGCTTGGTGGAAACGAACGTACTCTTGTCGATTTTGACGTTTGGGTCGAGGAGGATGATACCAAAATTTTTCGAGGAAGCTCGTTGGAGGAAAGGGATAGCAGAGCCGGTTTGGAGCGAATGCACCATGAGGAGCTGCCGGCCGAAAATTCCGGCGCGAACTTTCCCCTTGCCCGGTAGAATCACTAGCACTTTCTCGTACTTCTCAATATCCCTGGAGAGGAGAGTCCCGGAGCAGAGGTTGAGAGGGTCCACAAAATTATTGTCATAGGGAACGAGGTCAAAATCCTTCTTCATCGTCTCCTGGCAGAATTCCATTGCACATCGAGCCACCTCCTCGTAGTGCGTGCCATCGTGAATAAACGTTCGCCAGTTCTTCGTAGTGACAATTGTTTTGGATTTCGCGTGGAGAAGAGATATGGGCTGGTCGAGGGGAGATGTGGCAGCGCCTTGGTCGGTCGTACCTGATTTGGACTCTTCCAAGGAGGTACTCTTGGCAATGTACTGGAAGCCTAGGGCTGACAGGCCTGCCGCTCCTGTCAAACCAAACGAAGGGTGGGACGATTGAGTGTTGGAAAGGGATATTGATGCTCCTTGAGTTGGGCGTGGATTAGGCTGTTTTGAGCGGGAGTTGCCCATATTCTTGGGATTTGGGAGCACGCAACAACTGGCAGTCTTTATCGCTTTAATGTGTCACTTCTAATTTTTCAAAATTTCCAAAAGAAAACACCTTTATATCGTGGAGAGTCAGAATGTGTGTAGCTCTCAAAGTACTCTTGTTGATACTGGGGTCCAACTCACAATCAGTGTCCCCTCACTCACATTCAGTGTCCCCAAACTCACCTTCAGTTCCCTTCCATCCTTCACAGTCAGTGTCCCCCCACTCACATTCAGTGTCCCCCCACTCTGCACATTCAGTTCCCCCCCATTCTGCACATTCAGTTCCCCCCCACTCTGCACATTCAGTTCCCCCTGCACATTCGGTTCCCCCCCGGCACTCGACATCTCTTCTCTCTTTCCTTCTCCTCCTGACCCTCATTTTCTACATTAAGAGCGGGTCCAGGAAAGTTACTTCCAATGCCCCTCCTCTCGTTGCTCCTTCTTCCACTCCAATCTCAATTTTGTCTTCTAAGATGGATGAACAGCTCCTCCACGAGCACAATCATGATGTAAATTGCGTGGCGTTGCGGAATAACGGTCATGTGGCATCGGGTAGTGAGGGCGGGTCAATCATCATCAACTCGACCAGTTCCAACAAGGTAGAATATCAAGCTGACAATGTTTTTGCTGGAGGTGTCGAAGGTCTTTGCTATCTTCTGAATGGCTCACTTGTGGCAGTGGTCCTGGGGGTGAGGGTCCCTTCTTGAAGGTGTTCAGCCTTTCCCTCGAGTTGGTCCAGACCTTGGAGGGACACGTTGGTTCTGTTTGGTGCGTCACCGTCTCTCCATCAGGCTCCCACTTTGCTTCTGGTGGTGATGATGGGAAGGTGATGATTTGGTCGGAGTCGGGGGAGGGTGACGAGTGGGCGAGGGTGCAAGTGCTAGAGGATCACACAGATATGATTGTTACAGTGTGCTTCTCCCCCGACGGCAAGCAGCTGGCTACTGGAAGCAACGACGAGTCCATCAAGACCTACAGCTTCAACGAGAGAAGTGCCATCTTAGCGCACACGTTGGAGGGCCACACCATCAGCGTCGAGTCCCTCTCGTTCTCTCCCGACTGCAAACTCCTTTGCTCGGGAAGTTACGATAGATCCATCAAATTTTGGAACCCTGCCGATGGAAGCTTGGTGAAGAGCATCGACGAGGCTCACACCATTTCCGTCAGTAGCGTCTCATACTCCCCCAACGGGCGTATTCTTGTGAGTGCTAGTGAGGACAAAACGATGAAGATCTGGGATGCTGAGACTTTCGAGCTCAAGCACACTTTCGAGCAGGAATTCTACACCAGGCAGCTCACCATCACGGCCGATTCCAACTACATTGTTTCGGCCAACATGGACAACACGGTTAGAATCACCCCCTGCCGAGAGTACCACCTCACGGGCCTCACCCCGATCCTCAATCTCATTCTCCACATCGTCTACAAGTGGGAATTTGTGTCGTTTTTGGAGCCAAACGAAAACACCTCACCCCTCGAGAAAGTAATGAGGCTACTCGGCGAGTGCGTGCACGACGGCGGCTACAACGTCACCTCCGAGATCCTCTCCTTCCTATCCCCGTTCCACCTCCCCGTCCAGATCACCCCCACCAGATGGAAGCGCGATCTAGAAAGTTTGATCTTGTTTATGCGAGCCAGATTTGAGGAGAATAATGCTATTATGCTTTCTAGATTTGAGTGCTCACAGGAGGAGAATGCAAGATTGCGACAAAGAATTGCCGAGTTGGATCAAGAAGGCAGTGAGGAGGAGGAGGAGGAGGAGGAGGAGGAGGAGGATGAGGATGAGGAAGATTTGGAGTAAGAGCAGAGCAGAGCAGTTAAATAAAAAAAGAGAAATAACACACATGAGTTCATAGCATTCAAATCCGAAAGAATTAAAAGTTAAGTTTTCTGCGTTTTATCGTTTAAGGTTTGAACAACACAATTCTGGCTCGCACGGAATTCCCTCTTCGCACCCAGCATTTAACGTGAAATCAGCCTTCGAGTAAATCTTCGACGGGTTTTCCGAGTTGAAGCTGAAGTCAAATGCGTACCCCTCTTCGGGGTCGTTGTTGTAACAGTAAAGCCCGGTGACTGGGAACCCGTTGTTCATGAGGAGCGGGAAAACTTTCTCTCGCATCGGCGTCCCCTTTTTCGGGAAGCTGAACAGATGCCAGTCAACCTTGATGCTCATCGTCTTGTTCTCGCTCTCGTCGTCGATGCCCTTCTCGAACTGCAGCAGCGGCAAAAGTGGCTTTACATCACCGTTTTCGCAAGTTGATTTGTATTTCTTGAAAGGGTCTTTCATAAACTCCTTCCCCTCCCCCTGTACCGCAATTGTGCTCGTCTGAGCTGCGACCCCCA
>Ga0302114_10001726_pt1 | contig 14298 bp, 11 predicted proteins | sample AG5_Surface_MG_FD_203107 | JGI IMG/M metagenome (GOLD analysis project Ga0302114, IMG submission 203107) | Marine microbial communities from Western Arctic Ocean, Canada - AG5_Surface | ecosystem: Environmental > Aquatic > Marine > Oceanic | place: Canada: Western Arctic Ocean | collected...
AGCAACAGCAGTCAGTCCGTGGCACCCCCCCGCCAAGACCTGTCAAGGCTGTAACAAAGCCGGCTGTCCAGCGCCAGCAGGCAGTTCGTGGCACGCCTGTCAAGGCTGTAACTAAGCCGGCTGTCCAGCAACAGCAGGCAGTTCGTGGCACCCCCCCGCCAAGACCTGTCAAGGCTGCAACTAAGCCGGCTGTCCAGCGACAGCAGGCAGTTCGTGCAACCCCCCCACCAAGACCTGCCAAGGCCGTTGGTAAGTTTTAGCCCAACTTATTACTCTCTACACAAAACCCGGCAAATTAACAACTCTAACCCGACCTTTTTTCACTTTTCCACAGCCTCTGCGTCCCCGATAGGAGGCTTTGGAGCGCTAGCTGGCATTCTGCCCTTTGCAGCAGTGCCTGTTGTTGGCCTCATTGCCACCCGTGGCACCCTTCAACGAACAGCAAAAAAACGTGCTGAACTAGCCTTTGAGGCGAAGAAGAAGGAAATTGCTGCTGCTAAAAAGGCTGCTGCTGGTAGTTCAGGGCCGGTCGGAAGTGGAACTGGAAGGGTCGTACCGTTTATCGGTGGAATGGCTGCCAGTCTTGGTCTAATCCTTGGACAGGGTTCGTTGCCTACTCCTCCGAGTTTGCCCTCCCTGCCAGCAGCTACCGCAAAAGGAACAAAGGCGCCGAAGCCTGTGACAGCCACCACGGCAGGAAAATCGGCCGTGATTGGAGCGGCGAAGAAAGCAAAGAAGGATCCCAAGGGGTATAATTTCTCTGGGGAAACACAGGACGTCAAAAAACCCAAGAAGGTCAAAGCATTGAGTGACGCAGCAGCTCCTCCAAAATCGAAGAAGGTTGAGGCACCTGTTAAGGTCAGCGTAGCTCCACCCTCACTGCCAGTCGAGACACCTGTTAAGGTTAGCGTAGCTCCACCCTCACTGCCAGTCGAGACACCTGTTAAGGTTAGCGTAGCTCCACCCTCACTGCCAGTCGAGGCACCTGTTAAGGTTAGCGTAGCTCCACCCTCACTGCCAGTCGAGGCACCTGCTAAGGTTAGCGTAGCTCCACCCTCACTGCCAGTCGAGGCACCTGCTAAGGTTAGCGTAGCTCCACCCTCACTGCCAGTCGAGGTTCCTGTTGTTAAATCTGAGCCGAAAGTGAAAAAAGCAGTTACCCCGAAACCAGTGGCCCCGAAACCAGTGGCCCCGAAACCAGTGGCCCCTAAACCAGTGGCCCCTAAACCAGTGGCCCCGAAACCAGTGGCCCCTAAACCAGTGACCCCACAACCAGTGGCCCCTGCCCTAGCTCCTTCCCAGGCGAAAAAAACATTGGCATCTGTTCCCAAGTTGAAATCGAGTGTAGGAAGTAAAATTGGCGGAAAGGCGTCTGGGCTTGGAGTTGTTCAGGGTTCTGAGTTAAAGGGAGGACGGGTCGGCGACAAGGAGGTCGTCAGTGAAGATCTTATTCGTATTTTGAAGAGCAGGGCTGGGGAGATATAGTTAAAGAGTTGGATTGAGAGGAGGGGGGGGTTGAGGGGAAAATAGCTTAGCTTTTCATTTAAAATCAAAACTCTTCGACATACACACACTCCAAAAAACCACACCATTTTCTTTATTACTCATTCTTTTTGTTATTTGAAGATCTCGCTTGGCACTATGGTGCTCTTCATTCTGCTGTAATCGTCCTTCAAGAAGTCTAGCGGGAATTCCGTGATGATACCCTTGATGTTGTTCAGAATGCTCCTCGCCTCGACGCAACTGGACGTCCTTTGGTGGTGCTCTGCGCCCTTCTTTCCCTCCAGCATGGGGTTATTCCCGCTGAAACTACTCCCGTCCACATCCCTCTCTTCCTCCTGGTCCAGCAAGGTCTTTTTGTTGTGAAATCTGATGCTTTGCGATTTCATCAACCCCCTCTTCATGCCCAACTCCGCGTGGCTCATCACAGTGTTATCTTTTCCGCTGACATTCATCCTCGCCGAGTCTTTCGAGTCTTTCGAATTATGTTCGTCCTCCCCCCCGTTAACTTCCTCCGCCATCGCATTATTACTGGCTTTGTCGCTCGCGGCCCAAGCTCTGAAAGACGAGATTTGGTTCGTGGGGGTAATACCGGGAAATGCGCGTTCATACAGTTTTGTGTTGTTTTTCGCCCGTCCGCAAACAAAGTTCCAAGTTTCTTCACACTTTGGGTCCTCGATGGTTTTCCATTCGCTCGGTTGCAATCCAAGGTTATCGAACCAGCACTTCAATCTCAGACCGCGGCAGAAGGGGCCCGCTTTGAAAGGCTTGCCACCCATAGTTCCGTCGACCTTCAACGTGTCTTCGACAATGATGGCAATCTCAGAATCCTTGTACCCAACCATGCTCCGGTCGTTAATATTTGCAGATCCTATGATCGCCTTCCTGTCGTCGACGATCATCAGCTTGCTGTGAATGTAGACCATTTCTGTTTCCATAGAGTTATCGAATTCTTGGTATTTTCTCAGCCCCGCAAAAAAAAAAAACTTGTGACCGTCCACCCCGTGCTTTTGGAGCCTCTCGAACAAACTCTCTCCCCCGTGGCAAATTGTTCTATACTGGAAGTACATAACGCATGCAATTCCGCTCATACCGTCCGTCTTGATCGCCCCGGTCATGCCCGGAACGAGAGGAAGAACAACATACACCCTAAAGGCCTCGCCGTTGCTGTGCGCATTCATTATTCTGGAAAATAACGCGTTCGCAATGGTATTTTGGATAACGGAGTCCTTTTCTCCGCAAGCAGAAATAAAGAACTGGTTTTCAATGTAAATGTAGTGCTGAGCTCCCTCGATGAGCTGCTTGTAGGCGTCGTGGATTCCGTCTTCCGTCTCGGCCAACCCCGCAGTCCAAGAGCTATAGCTCCTGACAACTTGGCAGCGGCACTGGTGCAAGTCTCCCGTGTTGCTCTCGGTGTTGTCCCGCTTGTGCTCGTCCTTGTTAGCTCCCCACTCCTTCAAAAGCTCAATACTCTGCGTGGGGAGAGCTTCTGCTGCGTCTGGCACAAAAGAGTCGCGATTTAGCTGGTCGTCTAAATCTTGAGCTGCCGTATCATCCTCTTCTTCCAAAAAGCTCTCTTCGCCTATATCCTCGCTCCTGTCTTCTGTGACGCGCGCCCCTGGAATTCCCTCTATCCTCAACATGCTTGCTCTCCTGAGATTATTCTGTTTGAAGTTGGAGGTTCTCGTTTTTTGGTTGATGAAGTTAACGCGGTCTTTCACGCTCCCTCTTTTGATAGTAGTAGAACCAGAAAAAACACGAACGCTGTTTAACAGATCTTCCTTCTCGGTGTTCTCAATTTCCAGAACCACAGTAGCACCTTCTGGTCGCAAATGCTGCGGCATTTCTTTCAGTTCCTCGTTTGTGAATTCAGCCCCGTCGATTGTGATTGAAAGTCTTTTTTCTCTCCTTTTACTCTTTTTCTCTCCGCCGCCCCCAAATTGCAGAAATCCGGCAACATGATCTCCAATTGTGCTCCTGCGCGACCTTGTTTCACTTCTAATGCTCTTCAGCTCTTCGTCAATGTTAATGGTGCTCGAGCTTCCAACATCCGACGAGCAGCCATTACCTTTTTTATCCAAACGCCTGCCGCTTGGCGAAGTGGCCCTAGTAACGAAATCACTGCCAATGGCATGAGTCTCAACAGTTGTGTGCTTAATACCCGTTCTTCCAGCACTGACTTCTGTGAGCGCTCGATTCACCCTGGACGCAAGATGGTTCCTGGCCGGCTCCGAATGATGTTTAGGGTTTTCCACCGCGAAACTATCGAGGGAAAAAATCGTAAATCGCTGAGTTAGTACAAATTCAACTAGCAAACACACCGACGTCAACATTTTGCGCCTCACCTCGCAGCGTGGTGGTGGTACTCAACGTCCTGCCTGTCCAACCAGCTCAAGGCGACGGAACCTTGACCAGAAGGAGGAATGGAAGGAGTCCGGTGTTTTATTCCGTTTGCATAGCGAGTATAGTTCCACCTTTGAATGAAGTGCCACGCAACGTCAAGGGCAACCGTCCCCTTGACAACCATGTGAATGTCACGCCAGGGCATCCGAGGAGTTTTCTTTCGGTCAAAAGTTGGATTCTCGTCCAGGGGTTTTGTAACATCGACAACGTCCTTTATACGAGGGTTCGCGTAGTCCTGGTGTTGTGATGTATGTGCGTGTGTGTATTGTGTGTTGTGTATTGTGTGAGCAAGAAGAGGGTAGGAAAAATATTGGGGATTCCTTCGAACACTTATCAAAGTTCGGGCTCACCTTTCCAGGAAATAAATTGTTTGCTGTTTTCGGATCATCATCCTTTAGCAAGTACTCGGACGTTTCGTAACGACCGAATGTAATGTCGATTCCGCCCACGTAGCCAATTTCTTGGTCAATTGTAACATGCTTGTCGTGGTGGCTCCAAAAGAATGGAAGATTGGTGTCAGCGTGACGAATGGCCCACAAGTTTCCCTTGTGGTCCAAATCCTTGGAAAATCGGTTCAGAGTATAGCGGGAGTCGTGAGACATGACCTTGGGCTCGTGAAAGATCATGATGTAAACCTTTACGCCTCTCTGACACGCCCTCTCGATAACCTTGTCAATTCTGGAATCTGGATACTTGCTTATGGGTCGTTTCAAATAGGTGTCGGCTGACAAAAACCAGCCAGAAAGCAGAATTTGCCACTTGGCATTGTTGATTGCATCATAGAGACTGCTATAGTAGTCCTTACCGTTTACGAACCACTGAGCGTGGCAAGTATGGGAGCCAAACTCGTTCGCCAAAATGCTGTTTGTGTCGTTTACATCATAAAGAAAACGCGTTCGCTCCACGTACGGGGACCGCTGGATTGTGCTCTTGATGGCTCCTACCCACTGCCTTTGGAGCGACTGGTTGTCAAACTTGAGCTCGCAGAGCCATGCCGAATCTACAATCAGGGCTCCGTTGTTGCTGCCGGTGGTGGACAGTTGGTCAGCCAAGACGGTTGAAGGCTGAAACATTACTGTCTCGTGCGGGAGAGTGTCCGTCCTCCTCTCGAAGAAGGAGAGACTCGAGTGCTTCAACACTAGCAAAGGAATCGTTGCGTTAGCATTTTTTGTATTGGTAAAAATATTTGTTATTTGGCGCTCACCTGCCCAGTACCGTTTCTTCCGCTTCATGGCCATGCGCTTACGGAAGCAGAAACAAACACAGCAAAAACAGTGCAATCCCTTGGACTTGCCGCAGCAGGCGCGGTCAGATCTTTTTCGCAGTGTCCTGTCTGAGTTATCGGCCGAGCATCGCACCCTGACAACGCCCTCCATCAAGCTCGGGCCAGACGTGGCCAAAAAAGACGTCGCGGAAACCTCCAACAAGCTCAACAAATCAGGACAAACACGATTCCTCGGGTGGTTCAGGGCGTCGGTAAGGTACGCTTGAATGATTTGCCTTTGTTTCACAAGTGAGTCGTGGTCTGTTCTGTAAAATGAGGGAGAGAGGAATATTAGCTGATACCTCTTCAACCGTTTGTTGCTCTCAACCATTTCCTTTGTAATTTTGATCTCGGTTCCGCCAATATTAATTATCTCGTTTGCATTTTCTTCCACGTCTTCGATTACGTCGACAGTCGTATCTTTCGCCTTTTCAATGTCCTCGTTTTCCTGGTCAAACTTTAAAATTTTGCTGTTTCTTGCTTGCTCAAGGGACTTTTCAGCAGTCGTTAGAACATCGATTGACAAAGTGGAGATGGTGGTCGAGTTGGCGAAATGGGATGATGAGCTAATTGGCTCATCAAAATTTACGCCTCCGTTTCTGCTGCTACTCCCACCAGCTACAACCCGGCAAGGAGACATTTCCAACACTGGGGGATTCTTGTTGCCATCTGCTTCGCTCAAACTTCCTGTTCGCCGCGAATTTTTGACCAAGTTCCTCGAACTCTTGTTGCTACTAATATGCCGAAGCGCATTATTATTATTATTGTTCGGTCGAAGTTTGCCAAACGCGCTGTGAGCTCGTGTCATCAACTCAAACTTCTTCAGCTGAGAGTATAACTCCCGGAGCTGGTGGCGCTGTACATTAAAGTGCCACTCCCAACCATTGTGCCTGCAAAACACGTGATGGATTATCAAGTCTCTTGGAACAGATTTTGTGACGCTAGTGGATATTACTTCCAAAATAGGAGGGTCATCAATGAAATACTTCTCATATTCTCGAGGAAGATTCAGAAAGGAAAAGATATTTTGGACCGATGAGTCACCATCCTCTTTCATTCTTTCTTATCGTTGGAAGTTGACTTCAATTCATTTCCTGGTAGTTCACTTCCACAAGAAGAGAGTGGGGGGAAAGCGAGGGGGAAGACAACATTTTTTTTTTGAGATTTCAAGAAATTTACTTTTTTTTTTGAGAACGGTTTTGGCAAGTAAAATTGCACTTGCAGTTTATACATCGACACAACTTCAATTAATAATCGAAATAGGTCCATTACTGGAAAAGGAAACTAAGGGGCAACGATATGTCAAATGACAAAGACGAAACATCTTCAGAAAGAAAAATTGCAATAATAGGAAACGGTTTATCGGGCTACACGGTAACCGCTGAGCTGTTGAAAGAGAAGAAGAGGCTTGGAGAGCAGTTTTCTATAGTTGTGATTGAAGCCAACTCTTATTATGAATCAGATGTGAAGAGTATTTATTGTCTGAATCACCCGGATCACTACAGTAAGAATGTTACCAGTCAAGAGTTGTTGCGTCACCCTGGTGTTGAGTATGTTCAAGGAACAGTTCGAACAATCACACAGTTGCATGATCAGCAAGTTGTGATATACTTGGAGACAGAAAGGAGAACAACAACCAACCAAAAGCCCCAAGAGGAGCGGAGGGTGCCTGCAAACGCAATTATATGCGCTTCTGGGTACTCCTATCCTGTACTAAAGCCGAAATTGAACCAGAACTTCACGTCAAGGCAGGAGGTGAGACAATCTTTTCATTCACAAACTCCACAAGCAAGTTTTGTTTTAGCTGCTATAAAAAATACTGACACTTTAAAATTTTGCACTTTGAAGGAGTTGAAGGAGTACTTTGACGCGATAAAAAAGGCGAACAGCGTTGTTGTTGCAGGAGGAGGGATAGTTGGTCTTGAGCTAGCTGGAGAGGTGCTGCGGTTGCTGGACAAGGCAGACAGAGATGGAGTAGTGAAGCTTGTGATTACTGGTGATTACGTGCTCGACAGTAGCTACAGTAAGGCAGAGCGAAAGTTTTTGACAGAAAAGATAAGGAATACACACAATGTGGACTTGATTACGAACGAAAAAATCGAAGGTAACAAAGTGTACGCCGACAAAAACGTCAAGTTCGATGGATCTGCGAGCATTCAGCACGCCACCTACTCCATGTCGAGCGGAAAAACCATCGAGGCGGATGTTTTTTTTCCAGCTTGGCCTGTCCCGAGAACGAGATATTTAGAACATTTGATAAAGGTTGGTGGAGCTGTAGACATTTGGGACGAGAGCGGGGATTTGATTGTAAACCACAAGACTCTGGAAGCCAAGAATATTAGGGGGTGCGTTTTCGCCGTAGGGTGCAGTGACTTGAGAAGGCGCGAGGGCAACAACGCACCAAAAATAAAAAATCAGGCGAAAACAGTGGCACATAATGTAATCGAAAGTTTGATTGGTTATCAAATGTCCAAAATTCACAAAGGTAAGAGCGTGAGGGGGGTTCATAAAAGTGCATTTATGGTGGGCGGCGAACATTTGCTCTAACATTTGACAAAATACAACTTGTAATCTAGACAATGTGTTCCCAGGAGGGCAAATAGCACCGCTAATTGTTTTCGGCTCAGGCTACTGGGGAATGATTCCCACAGAGTCTTTAGGAGGGAGGTTCGCATTGTTTGCAACGTGCTGCGGCTTTCCTTGCACCATTTGTGCCCCATGTTGTGGTTGCGGTCTCGGGCCTTTTGGTTGTGCTTGCTGCAAACCGCGGGGGTCCGGAATATGTGGTCCGGCCAAGTTCCACGAGTGGTTCATGAAGACACAGGACCCTACATTGTTCATTGATGCCAAAATTTCCAAAAAGTCAAGGGGTGCCAGTACGATCGAACCCGCGATCATGGAACGGTAAGCGGTTTGGGGAAAATGTGAGATAATAAAGGATTTACTGATTACTTTGTTTTGTTTAAATTTCCCTCCAGCACACACACACAACTCAACACCGCCACCTCTTCCCACAATCAAGACATGAAACAAAAATTGTCATTGGCTCATCAGCACTTCTTGTTTGTTTTTGACTGCTTACTGTTCTGGTTGATTTGCATGAGTTACAAGTGAACAGAAAGTCGCTTGTGTCAATATTTGCGACTTCATTGATTTTGTTTAGATTTTCCGTATTCCAGTCCAACCTGCAGGCCTCCTCCTTATCCTTCTTTAATTTCATTGCAGCCTCAATTTGCTCAGTTGTTGCGAGCTCACTGCTGTTCATTTTAACTAAAACTTCGGCCGAGATTTTATTCAGAATAAGTGCGGAGCGGAGGGTTGTATTCTTCTTCAAGTTAAACTGCAATGTTCGAACTTTGGCGATATATTCTTTGTTGTTGCTGATGGCATCGTGGCCCGGAAGCAAATTAATGGCTGCCTCCAGCCCAGCAGCAAGATCACATATCGCCGATTGAGGAATTTTATCGACACCAATGTTGAAGCATCGTTGGAAGGCAGAGTAGATTTTTAGTCGGCCGTCCGGAATGTTGGGGGGAGTTGGTTGGATCGAGGAATTGGAGGGGATGCTGGTTGATGGATTTTTAGACGTGGCAACACGCTTCCAACTCTTTACCAACTTCTTTGCCAAATCTTTGACCAGCTCGTTCTTCCCCTCGGTACGTAAAGCCGAGACAACTCGCGCTATTCCCGACTTTGAAAGAGCTTCTATTGACATTGAAACCAAACCCAATTGGGTTAAAATGTCCTGGATTCGATCGTCATCAACAGAGCCTTTTAATTCACGCTGCATCAACAAGATTGAACGATATGTTGTTTTATCCATGGCGATATATTAGGTTTGTTTATCGCTGGGAAGTTAATGCCTAGGTCAATCCTCGGTTTAAAGAAATCACCTTATTTTCAGCAATTCAAAAACCATGTTAAACATATTTTCATCTAGAAATGTTCCCCTTCCTCATTTAATCTTAAAACAATCGTCCCGCCGGCTCACTCAAACGTATAGGGTCCCGCCGTATAGTTATTGGCAACCCAGCACCCTCCCCCTTTCTCCCACGCCACTTGGCAAATTTAAAAACAAACACTTTGAGGCCCCACCAGATCCACTCACGACCCTTCTGCTGCTCACCAAGCCTCAGAACGATCCAGTACACCTACCTACCCAGGCCTGTACCGCACGCACCGGATTGGAGCATATGGTGAAAAATCCAAAACGTCCCTTCCTTACAAACCCTGATGGCCGACTACACCCTGGTGAGCTTGCAGAAGAAGGGACTGCCTTTACCGCACCCTCACCAACATCAGGGACAACGCCTGTGCGAAATATCAATGCTTCAAACTCCACCCTGATGACTCAGTTGTCCTCCTCCATCTCGAGCGTTATAAAAGCATGAGAAATCTCAGAAATCTCCGATGCGAAGGAAGTTGCGCAGGAGGAGGGCGGGGGGTGGAAGAGTAAGATGAAGAGTTGACTGGATGGGGGAGCTGATTTGGTTTATGTTGACGAGTCACCAAAAACGCGACAGCTTCACAGGTGTTTACCACAACGAGAGCGGGGAAGGTAAACGGCAATGTTTTGAAAGCGAAATTCCCAATCTTTGCGTGCAGTGATCATTAAATTGTTTGTGGGTGAGCGGTATATCGAGGAATCGGAATAATGCTTCAATCCGGTTCGTGCGACACACAGGGGCTGTTCCAAGTAGTTGGGTCGCAACCTCGGTGATTTTGCGTAACGGGAGGTAGCATAGTGTCCGGGGTGGGGCCTCAAAGTAAGGGGTCACCATTGAAAAGTCTGAAGTTTAGGTGGCTCGTGCTCATGGTGTCGCACGAACTGATTGTTTTTAGGGCTTGAGGGTGATTCATCTGACTATAGCTTTGAGGTGCGAGAGTTTTCATTGAATTTAACTTAAGGGATGCGGAGATCTATGAGGTTCTCAAAATCGTTTCGGGTTGCCATCTGAATTATTCCTTATTCTCATTATCATTGTCTGGTTTGTTTTTTAGTAAAGTAAAGCTAAATAAGATAAAGTTCTGATCAGAATTTACATCTATTTTTTGTTGTTGCCATGAGCAGACTCTTCTTCCTCGTCAAGGCTCAGCACGTGCATGTTATATATGCTGCTGGCACCTGAATGGTCCATTTGCAGTTTAAGACGAGTTTGCTTTAGGCAGCAAGTTCTTCCGTAAGAAGCAGACTGAGCTCCTTTCGTTTTTTCACCAGAGCTTTCGAATCTTTCCAGTTTTCGCAATTGATGCACTTGCAAGTTTTTCCGCACAGATTGCCAGTAAAGAAGCACTCACAGTACTTCTTCAGGCAGACGGATCGCTTACAATTGCACCCGTTGCTCCCGGTCATGTTTGCTCTTTTTGTTGCCTTGGTGAGCTTATTGTCGAACGCATCTGGGTTCCTACTCAGCGCACACTCGATAGCCTCGACTCGTTCCCTCTCGAATGCTTCCAAATTATTGCAATCAGCGCATTTACATGTTTCGCTGGTGCAGTAGACTGCCGCAGCAAAACACTCACAGTAGAGTTTCAAACAGCGTGATTTCTTACATCGGCAGGTACGCGAGATTGCAGAGAGGTTGTCGCTTGGTTGCTCTATTTTCAACCTCTGCTGCACCATTGCCTTACCCACAATTTTTGCGCTAGCATCAATCCTGTTCTCTTCATCGGAATAAATGTTCGTTTTTAGTGGCGATTTTCGTTTCGGTTTTGACCTTCTTGAATTGTTGTTACTTCCTCCATAGATATTGGAGTTGGTGTTATTTGACAAGTCGCCGCCTATGTGCTTGAAGAAGAGCATGCGCCCTTTAGCGGAGAGAGGCCTGTTGCTGTTGTTGATATTGCTGTTGCTGTTATTATTGTTGTTGTCCCCAATACCAACAACATTCGAGATATCAACAGACATTCGAAAACTGTTATTGTCACTATTTGAATTCCTCGTCGAAGGCATCAAAGTGCTCATGTCATTCCCACCCACGGTCTGTAGCTTTGAATTAATTGAACCAAACGAGGGCGATGCGCCACCTCCAATTTGACCGAAAAAATTCGCAGGGGTTGACAAATCCATCAAAGGCGTTAGGCCTGAAGACGCAATAAAATTCATGCTTGAAAAGCTGGTATGGACAGATTTTGTGGAAGGAGGGTGAGCTCTTTTCCGGCGAGCTGGGTTGCGGAGAGGTTCGTGGTGAGAGTTGTTGTGGGTCAATGTGGATGTGGACGTGGATGTGGAGTTGGCAGGGGCAGAAGCAGAAGCAGGAGAGAACGAGTGAAGTGTCCGAGGTGGTGGGTTGGCAGCAAGAAAGGCTCCACTTGCAGCATGATGTTGGCTGGGGAAAGAAGTTGGTTATTATTCGGCTTTGTCAAAATGCAGAGTTTTACTCACCTCAAGGGGGACAGCCCCCCAACGAATGTTTCAAAATCCCCTCCCGTCCCGGTTGTCGGCGTAGGTGCTCCAGGATGACTATAATTGTATGGATTGCCATTACCAACTAGTTGATTCCATTTTGTTGAAGACAGATCTAGGGTAAAATCCTTATCGCCTTCAGGAGGGGGAATTGACACAGTTAACCCAACTTTCACCATATGGGGGTTAATTAACAAAAAATGATATGTTCTGTATGTTCACTATATTGGTTTAATAAGAGTTAGAATTATCGTTTTGACTCAGATTTTAAAAATTAAAAAATTTTAGCTGGGTCAGACTACGATAAAAGAATACAAACCCTTGAAAAAACTTACTCACAACTGGGGACAGAATGAAAAATAAAAGCGAAAATGTTAAGGATTGGATTGAGAAAAGAAACAGCCAAGGGAATTTGTTTTTTTTCAACAAAGTTTCAAAGGCAAGTAGCTGGGTCAATCCAAAAGCATCTAACAACAGCCTTCCGCCTGCACCTGGGTTTGTTCTCTACACTGATAACGAGACCGGTCATGAATACTACTTCAATGAGAAGTCTGGAGAAAGTTATTGGAACAGCAACAGCAGCAGTCTTGATCATGCCATTACTTCAACAATAAACAAAAGGAAAGTTTCGTTTGCCCCCAACAACCAACACACACCCAGCCACTACTACTCCCATAACAATGACACGTTCCCTTTGTATCCTCCAAACACAACCAACAATATTAAAAGTGACACCTCCGCCTCCACCAACACTGGCCTAACAGTCCCCTCCGCTTTCGATTTAGAAACTTCCTTCCAAGCCATGCTTTCGACCCCTTCCGGGCAGCATGCCCTAGCCCTTGAAACGCAGGTGCTGGAGCGCGAGTTCGAAGAGAAAAAAATTCGGATCCACGAGTTGGAATACCAGGAGGCTGAAAGTATTTTTGGTGAAATTTGGGAAGACTTGTTGAAATTTGCAGCTTATATTCCAGGTTGGGTAAGGGGGTGGATAGGGGGGGGTGAACTAGGGTATGATCTAGAGGATGGTGTTAATAAAGATAGAGACCTAGAAGATGGTGATGGTCATGTTGATAGCGATAGCGATAGCTATGATGATAGCGATACCAGCGAGAGCGATGATGATGATAGCGATAATAGCGATACCAGCGATAGCGACCATGACAGCGACCACGACAGCGACAAGTGAAGTTAAAGGACTAGTTAAACATAGTTGGCGATTGTGAGTGAATCTCAGTGTACGAGGAGTTAAAATCTCATGGGTTCACTGTGTCTTACTGCAACACGGTCAAAACCAAAATCCCTTCCAAAAATCGTACATCGAAAGTCTGAAGAATAAGATACAGACAAGGATTCTGTCACAATGAATCTCCTCAAGAACGATGCGAACCACACTTTTCATCATATTCCATCTAGCAACCCACCCAACGCAAAAGAGCGTTGTGTGAAGGGTGTCCAAATCCACGCTCCCCATATTCATTCAGTGTGTCCATGTCCATGTTGCGGTTTGGGCTCGCAACCAAAAGGGTTCGTGGCAGGCGAGCCTTTGAAGTGCTACGATGTGAACAACTACTTCTACATTCTAACGTTCTGCTACACCTGCATTGGGTGTAAATTACAGTTCAACGGTCTCAACCCCCGGTCCATCGAAAAGCTCTCCACCGACAACAAGCTTACTCTCGACTTCTTCCTCCTCAAAAAGAGCACCGTTACCCGTACGCTGTACAACCTGATCGAAATACAATTTGCCCAGCTCGGAAAAGGCGGTCTACACAGATTTCTCGAGAATATGTACAAGAAGGAGTACGACCAGGCGATTTTAACATATTTAGCTGATTGTCATCGGTTATTGAAGAGCGGAGCGGGAACAACCACAACGGGACAAACGGATATCAAGACTGCGCTTTCGGATGCTTCGAACCGATCGCAGGCGCCCTCCGCGACTGCGACTACTACTGCCATTGAAAAAATGAAGACGAAGGTGGCCGAGTTCTGGACGGTTGGTCCGGGATTTCGCTCCGTCAACACGTCCTTGAGCAAGTTGAAGGGCATCGGCGATTCAAAAAGGGAAGACCTGAAGAGCAACAACATAAACACGGTGGAGGAACTTGCTGCTATGGATGAGGAGGGGGTTCTTGCGTTGGTGGAGGAACTGAAGAAAAAAATTGCACAAGGTGCGCAGGAGCATAACGCGCAGAAGAGAGGCATGGTGGAGGGTTGGATTGAAAAGGCGAAACAACATCTCAAAGAAGAACAATATGTGAGACCATTGCAACGTGCAAAGAATGACCTCGAGAGTCTGGAGAAGCAGCTCGAAGAGCTGAAGCAACTTGCGGAAGAAACCGCGCTGCCACCCCCGTCACCCTCGAGTGACGCGATTAGCGAGGAGAACAACGACGAGAATAACAATAACAATAAAAATATTAAGGGCGAGCCTTCGAGCAACAATGACGGCAACAATGACGGCGGCAAACCGCCGTTCCCTTCCTTCTACGACGTTTTTGGTTGGAACGGGAGTGTACCCTCGGAGAGAACGATCCATCTGGTGGGCATGGACTACGTCACGAGGAACGTCGAAACTGCCAAACACTACATAGCAGGCCAAACTAACGCAAAGGTCATTTCGTTGGACGAGACTTTCGGCAACGCGTCGCGAATCCACATTGTTCACAGCAACAAGAAACACTCGAAACCGTTTGCCTCGATACTCACCATCGTCGGTGGGCTA
>Ga0302114_10001727_pt1 | contig 14291 bp, 9 predicted proteins | sample AG5_Surface_MG_FD_203107 | JGI IMG/M metagenome (GOLD analysis project Ga0302114, IMG submission 203107) | Marine microbial communities from Western Arctic Ocean, Canada - AG5_Surface | ecosystem: Environmental > Aquatic > Marine > Oceanic | place: Canada: Western Arctic Ocean | collected...
ACGATGCCCGCGACGGGTTCCGACGACCCACTGACGATCCCACCCACGGACATCTCCATGAACACCGGGTCATCGATCGTGATCGGCCCGAGCTCCAAGCTCGTCCCACGTCGAAAGTTACAAGGCACCTTCCCGGCGACGCCGCTGACCCAAACCTCGCCGAAACTTCGAAGGTTCAGCCGCTCCGCCGCCGCGCCCGAGATGACCAAGCCGCTCGCGCCGGTGTCTAGGATGAACGGCCCGACGTCCACGCCGTCGATGAGTGGACGGACGAGCACGTGCGACGACTTCGCGGGCTCGATGTTAGCCTCCGGTTGTTTCCTCGAATCGAACCGGACGCCGCCGCCGTTGTCGAATCCGTCGTTAACCTCCAATTCAGGGTTCGACTCGCCCCTCGCGTCGCCGGGGAGTGACCCAGGTCTGCGGTAATATCCCGGCCCGACACCCGAGTTGTCGCGTGCACCGTCCACCCGGAACGTCTGTGTGCCCCCCGCGGCGCCCTTCAGCGTCGTGAGCGCGGGGTACGGACGGCCCGCGCCCTTCGAACGGCGCCCGTCTTTCCCGTCCAGCTCTGCGTTTTTCCAATCTGTATAGAACCACATCTCGTCGTCGCCGCATACCCTCATGCGCATGCGCCGCGGGAGCCACGTGACGGTGTCGACAAACATGCTGGCGACGATGAGCCCGCCCGCGCGGACCCGCACGGTCACCTCGCACTCCTCACTCGCATCGAACCCGGCATCGGAATCGTCAGTTCGAGCTAGACTCAGCTCGACGTCGGTTACGGCTGCCGGGTTTGCCCACCATCCAGTCCTGGCCCACGCGGCGAGTAGGGATGCTTCGTGGTCGTCCAGCTGTACCACCTGGGTGTACCCGGTGTGGTCCGTCTCCCACACCTCGTCCGCTCCGGCGCAGTGCGTGGACACGTACGAGAGGTCGAGTCCGGCGGCTTCCTCGGTGAAGCTGCCTTGGTCGTGTCGCAGCGCCCACCTGACGGGATCCCCGAGGAAGACGCCGGTTCCCCAGGTCATTCCGGTGCTCGCGACGGATGGATCGTCCAGCCGGAGCGATCGCCGCACGTTCTCCATCACCGTCTCGAGGTGAAGCGGCGCGTGCCGCTCGCCGCCTTTCGGCGCATCTTCGGTCCCGCGGGGCACGACCACCGCGCGGGTCACGAGGCACGATCCGCGCCCTCGATACGAACGAACAGTCGTTGGAACGCGATTCCCCCGTTGACGGTCAGCGCGCACAGCTGTGCGCCGCGGCGAACCCGCGGCGATGCTCCGGGAGCTCAGCGCGGATGCCATCGCCGTTTCAGTGGACATCGCTCACACGAACCGGTCTCTGGATCTGTCGGGATAAGAGCGCGCCCTTCGTTCTGATCGAATCTTCGTTTAAACCGGGGCGCTTTCCAGGTCAGCACGCGAGCGCTTTTTGTTGGAAACCTCCGCCGCATCGCACGCCCCGTCGCTACTACATGTGGGTCTACGGGGCTACGACATCGCTACTTCACGGTTCGGACCCGTCGGCGGCGCGTACGCCCCTCCGTCGTACTCCAAAATCTCGATCCCCCACCGCGGTAAAGCCAGCCTCCACGCGTCCCCCATCTCGCCCGTGCCCACCCACTCGCCATCGCCGTCGCCATCCTCATCCTGGATGAAGAGCGCGATGGTACTGCGTTTCTCCAGCGTCACCTCGCGGAACACGTCACTCCTGCTCTTCTCCTCGAAGCCCATCTTATCGCGGAACAGCGCGAGCGAAGGCGCGTTATCGAACCCGATCTTCGCCCGGAACGTGTTGACTCCCAACGCCATGTGCGCGTAGGCGATGAACACCTCGATGGCCTCGACGGCTATTCCCTTACGCCTGCTTCCCGTCTCCGCGACCATGATCTCGATCTCCGCGGTGTGTTTCGGGTCGTCGTGGTCGTTCCAGAAGAGGTTAACGTCCCCGCACATCGCGTCGACGCCGGGCGGGAGGGTGTTGTCGCACAGGATGAACGTGCACTTGGCCTCATCCGACGCCCACTCCTCGCACATCTCGTGCTCTTTGTCGAGTGACAGGGGCTCCGACGCGGTAGCAGCCTGGATCGCCGGGTCCTTCATCCACTCGTGGTACCGTGGGACGTGCTCGCGTCGGTAAGGTACCAGCGTGCATCTCGCGCCCCGCAGCACCAAGTTGGCGTTGTGTCGCATGGTCGATCGATGCCCACCCCAAACGCCGGTGCGAGGCGAACTGACGACGCTTCGGCCCGAACCACGTGTTTTATTATTGGCAATAAGAGTGCTAAACCCGAGTCCCAGAGCACGCGGCGGAGTGACACGGGTCGAGCCAGTAGTCACGCCTACAGTAGACTAGTACACATATTCGACCAGATACTCACCAGTCCTCAAAGTTGTCGACACGCGTCCCTTGTCCCAGGTACTTACGTCCCCACCGCCGGCAGTACTCGTCGTCCATCTTGAGATGATACGCCTCCGACGTCGGCTTCCAATTGTTACGCATCAAACCACCCTTCACCCACGGCCGCGAGTGCCCGTTCGACCTCAACGATCGCCAAGCCGCGTAGATGGTCCGGTACCCAACCGCGTAAAACAACACGTACACGAGCACCAACAAACCCCATACCAAATCAACCCGGTCCGCCGCTTCGTCGTCGAACGCACATTCCGATTCGTCCGCCGCAGTCGCCAAACAGTTCCGCCGCGGCCGCGCGACGTGGTACGCCACGCAGTCACCCACCAAGATCAGCATCAACACCGAGGAGACGCTCTCGGAGACGTAATCCATCACCGTCTTGAACGGCAAACGAGGGATGTGACCGACGGTTGTCCACTGCACCGCGTAGATTGAAAGAAAAAGCACCGCGCACAACGCCGCTCTGTTGGCTAAATCGCTGGGTTCGAGCGCGTACCCGGTGAACCCGAAGAACGCGATGGTGTACATGGGCTGGATGCCGTTGTGCACGTAAAACGTCGAGGAGCGCTTGATGTGGAACGAGATGAAGTAGCACGGGGTCATGTCGCCGTCCCAGAGCCTCGGATTGTCCTTGAACCGGGCCGTCGGATTGTTCTGCCCGACGGCGATGGAGATCCCGGCGAGTTCGTAATCGTTGGAGTGCGTCGACGCGCCGTCGAAGTCTATGTGCTGGTACTGGCTGGCGTACTTTTTGACGCACGACGCGTTGTTCGGCCGTCTCAGCGACAGTCGCACGTCTTTGTCCCACTCCGGTCTCTTGACGCCGAAGAACACGATTGATAGGTCCACTCGCGTGCTGTCGAAAGGGAAGCTTTTGAACCGTTCCATGTCCGCCGAGATGTCGTATCCGTCCTTTAAGTTGACCGGAAACGTCTGCGCCATCCGTCCGTCCGAGGGTTTGTGTTCCTGGGCTGAGTCGAAACCGTAGAACCTGGGAAGCTGCTCGTAGTTCTCAGCCTTGCCGAGGTCGAATCCCGCGCATCCCGTCAACCGCGGTCGCCACATGTTCTCCGGCATGGGTTTATGGCCCGTCGGGAACCCGATCACGCGGTCGTCGGTCCAGTACATCTCTATGTTCCCTGTGATCTTGAACGTCTCCTTGCCGTCGTGCGCGACCACCTCCCACTTCTTCAGCGCGAACACGAGCTCGACCACGACGGGGCGATTGTCATTCTTGCTCACTCTCCCATCCTCTTCTTGCGGACGTTCCGCGGGAGGCATCGGACGTTCATCCCACGGGTAGTCCGGATCGTCCCATGGGGCGAAAGACGGCTTCGGGGGGTCGTCCGGAGTATCCGAGCCGTTCATCGCTGACGACGTGCGGCGCTGTAAGTGGCCGAGGTAAGGTTGGTGGAAAAGTATGATGTTGAACTCGGTTCGCGCCAGATTTTGTTTCAGGACAGGTCAGCTGCTGCCGGGTTTGCACCCAGTTAGGGGACTGCGGAACGGCGACGACGCGTTGGTCCAAGCACTCTACTGGTTCAAAACAGTCGCTAGAGCTAGAAGAGTCCCTCAGTCCCTTTTACCCGATATATACAGTCCGTATCCCCTCCCGTCCCGTCCCCTAACTAGTGCGGCGGCTAAGAGTGTTCACGGCGGAAGTTCACGCCTCAGGCGGCGGGGCTTCCTCGCCCCCTCCTTCACCACCCTCTCCTCCACCACCCTCCTCCGCACCCGCACCCGCACCCGCATCCGCGCTCCCCGTCGCGCCCAGGGGCGGTGGAAGGTTCGGCTTGGGCGTGGGTAGGTTTGAGGTGAGAAGGTGCGGGGGCAGGTTCGAGTTGATGAGCTTTTCCACCCTCGCCACGATGTGCTTCCCGTACGTAAACTTCTTAAGGTTCGGCAGGTGCACCTGCATCCGCGACAGCAGCTGATCCCGCTGACCCTCGTCGCAAACCTCCAGCAGCTTCTGCACCACGTAGTTCGCGAACTGATCCTTCATCATCGCCTGCAAGGGCTCGTTCTCGTCGGAGGTGCCCAGCATCTCCGTGATCATAATCTGCCTCTCCTTCACGCCGCAGTAGGTGAGGCACTTCTCGATGACGTTACTCGCGAATTTGTGCTGCGCCAAGATGACAATCTGCCCCGCGAGCGTCGCCAAAATCTTCCGCCGTTCCTCCTCGCCGCCGTGCTGCAGCACGTGCTGCACCACGTAGTTTCCGTACTGATCCTGCGCCAGTTGAGTCGCCTCTCGCAGAATCTCATCCATGATCCCGCCCATCTTCTGCTCCGGCGTGCAGTGCTCCAACACCCGCTGGATCACCCTGCATCCGTACGGGTGCGTGGACAGTGAAAGCACGTTGCCGTAGAAGGACTGCACGATGAACTGTATCCGGTCCGGTGGGACCCGTTCGATGCACTTTTGAACCACGTGGTTCCCGTTTTGATCGCGGACGCATCGGAGGACGTGCCCGTCGAGCTCGTTCACCATGTCCGTCTGATTCGATTCGTCGAACACCTCGAGCGCCTTCTGTATGACCCTGCAGCCGTACATCTGCAGCGACAGGGACAACACGTGGCCTTTGAGCTCGTTCGCGAGTTGGTTCCGTTGCGTCTCGGTCCCGTACTCGAGAAACTTTTGAATCACGTAGTTGCCGAAGACGTCGGTGATGAGCTGGTGCGCTGCTGGCAACACCTCGTCGAACACCGCCGCCGCTTCGTCCGGCTCGGCGGTCTCCAGCTTCTGCTGGATGAACCGACTGCCGTGCTGGTCGCTGGAGAACTCCACGATGTGATCCGCGAGATCCGGCAGCTCGAACCGCCGGCTCTTGTTCGTCTTGAAACCCTCGAGCAGCGTCGACATCGGCTTCTGCATGTCGTCGTGGTGCCTCCCGCCGTAGTGGTCCGTGAGCAAGCCGTTCCCGTCGCGCGACATGCCGCGGCGCCCCCGGCCACCGCCGCGGCCCCTGCCACCGCCGCGCCCGCCGCCGCCGAAGCGCCCGCCGCCGCCGTTGCTCGCCATGCCGAAACCTTGCCCGCCGCCCATCGCCATCTGCATCTGCATCGCCATCTGCATCTGCGACCGCCCGCCGCCGGGCGGGGACCCGCCCGCCCCGTTGTACCCGGACATCGCGGCGAGCATCGCGGCCGCCGCGGGATCGCCCTGCTCCGCCAAACGCTGGTAGTACGCCACAACGTACATGGGGTCCATGGCCACCTGCCCATACGCGTCGTGGGCACCGGGCATGCCACCGTTATGCATACCCGGCTGGCCCCGGCCGGCACCCGGGGGAGGGAAACCCATCCCACCCGCGCCAGGCCCGTACATCATGTGCATCTGCTGCTGCTGGTGCATCATCGCGGCGGCGCGTGGATCCATGCCGGCGGGGACGCCGTTGGGGGGGAACCCGCCCGGAGGCATGCCCATCGGGGGATAGCCCGCGCCCGGCGGGTAATTACCCTGGGGAGGGTAATACTGCGGCTGCATCCCAACCGGGTAGTTGCCGTACGGCGCGCCGGGGTAGCCGCCGCCGGGTAACGGCGGCGGCGCACCCGCGGGCACGGGCGGATTCTGCGAGTAGTCCGCGTCGACGCCGTCGCCGTCGCCAGGCGCGCCCTCGCCCGCGCCGCCGCCATCCCCTCCTTGGATCGCCATGCCGCCAAAGTCACCCGCGAGTCCATCCGCGCTGGGCACCCCGTTCTCCGTGGGCACGACCCCCGGCTGGTCCTGGTCCACAGCCGCGGACAGCTGCGACTCCGTGCGGCTCAGCCGGGCGCTCCCCGGCCTGGCGCTGCCGGGCCTGGACCTGACGCCGCCGCCGCCGCTATCGTCGCCCGCCTCGCCCCCCGCGGCCGCGCGCTTAGGCGAGCCGCCCTGCGACCCCGCCGCGCTGTCGTCGTTGCTGAACACGTCGGCCAAGGACCGGCCCGCGAGTCCGGGCGACGCCGCCATGCCGAGTCCGAGGCCGTACGCGCCGCCGCCCGGGTTGCCGGGCGACGGTCCCGGTTGTCCTCCTTCTCCTCCCTGCGCCGCCGCCGCGGGTGACCCGCCCCACGCGTTGTAGAATTGGTTGTTCGGCGGGTCCATGTTGACGGACGGACCCGCGGGGGGTTTACCCCATGCGTTGGGCGATGCCCTGGCGCCCGCGCTGTGCAAGTAGAGAAGTGAGTAGCGGTGAGTGAGGAAGCGTGCGACGGGGGAATAAACGAATGTGAGAGCTGCCAAAACCAGAAATTGAACGCGTCATCGTTCGATTTTGAAACCGGGCGCGGCTTGGAAGCTTCGTGGGCGGTGCGGGAGTGAATGTGGCGAGGCGGTGGTGGGTCGGGGGAACGCCGAGGCGGTGGTGGGCGTATCGGAGCCGACTCGCGAGTCGTCGGGACGTCCGTGGCCGACCGGTGACCCTCGAGGGGACGCGCGGGTACGACCGTGCTCCCACGAACGCGGTGCGTCCCATCGCGCGCGACCATCCATCCCCAAGGCCGAAAAAAACAAGCGGGAAAACTGGCGAGCGGGGGCCAATTTGCCAAGGTCCGGCGCCGTGTGGTGCGCGTTCTCACCTGTCCACGTCCGTCGTTCCGTTCAGGACGTTGCCGATGGCCTGGTGTTCCTCCTGCTTGTCGAACGCCGACGTTCCGTTGGACGACATTGTTCTCCCGCGCGCTCGTCGGCGTCCGCGGGCGCCGCTCTCCAATCAAAAAAAGAGCCTGCGACCTTTCGCGCAACTCAAATTTCGCTCTCCCCGACCGGACCGTCGCGCGCGTACTTGTCGCGATGCGAGCGTTTCCGTAGACCCTCCTCGTGTGCGCCTGTTGGTGAAGGAGATTAAGATGTCAGCGGCGGAGCGCTTGGGAATGTTCACGTCGTCCGGGGCGCATTACCCCGCAAAGCCGGAGTGCCCACACGCGGCGGGTCGAACAAACGCAGGGAAAAATAAATCATCGCAATGCGCGCGCGTTATTTACCTGCTCCGGCAAACGCCTCTGGCGGACCCCGCGAGTTGTATATTCGCACGCGGTGAGGCGTCGCGCTGGCTTACGTCTGCACTGACGCGTCGTGTGCCGTCCCACGTTCCGTCGAGCGCTTCCCTGCACGGGGCTCCACACTCTGTCCGTGGGTGTCTGATTGTTGCGCGACGTGGGCAACAAAGTTTGGCTATTCAAAGCAAAGCGAATGGAAAAGCGGGGGCCTGCGCTGTGAGAAATCGCCTTTTTCGACCTGAAATTCGTATGTGAAGCAGTCTGGGAATCTCGGTTCGGAGAGATCGAATCGTCCACCAGCCTCTGAAAAACGCGGGGAAAGTTCACCGTGAAACAGGAAACCCAAAACGGGGGTTCAAAGCGGCCAAAAAAGATCTCCTTCCAAAGAACGACAGCTTGAAAGAGCTCCTTTCCGCGTCAGCAAAGATTCCAGTTTGGCGAGGCGGGGAATACTTTTTCGGTGGGTGCAAGTTTACTCTTTCACCCTCGGCTGAAGTGCGTCTCTACACTAGTGTCTACTGAATCACGGCCGCATGACGTACGCGACCGGTGTCTCGGGTTTAGCCCCGGTGTCCGCCATCCGGAACGCCCGCTGATCAGGCGGCGGCGACCTCAGCCGGAGTGAGTTGGCCGCGGCTTGCTCCGCCGCCGACACCGCCGCCGCCGCCGCGACCCTCCGCTCTCGCAACGCCCGCGCCCTCTCCTTCAGCGGGCTCGTGTCACGCCGCCCGCTGCTCGTCGGCCGCGAACCAACACTCGCGCGTTTCCCAGCCATGGTCTTGTACGCCGAAGCCGCGATGGGCGGCGCGCCGCGTCGTCCCTGCGTGGGTATGAACCCAGCCTTGACCTCCTCAGCCTTGTCCACGCGCGCGTACGCCGTCTGAACCTCCGTTCGAGGGTTCTCCGTCCCCGTTCGAGGGTTAGTACCGCCGGCGCCGTCCAATCCAGTGCCGCGCGCGGATAGGTTCCGCGAGGTTTGCCCCGAGTAAGCAGAGTCCGAGACCTGGTCGCCGGACGACGCCGGCCTGGACGACTCCGAGTACGGGATGGACTCGTACGATTTGCGCCGCCCGCTGCCGCCGCGGTCGCGAAGCTTGGCGATGGCCGTGGCGCGCGGTGACGTGGGAGTCGGTTGTTGCTCCGGCTGCGCGCGCGGTGGGGATTTGGCCAACGTGGCGGCGGCGGCGGAGAGCAGCGCGGCGGTCGGGTCGGCGGTTGAACTCAGTTGACGGGTGGACGGGCCGTGGTGCGGCGGCTGCTTCGGCTGATGTTGATCCCGCGGCTGCTGTTGATGCTGCTGGTGATGTAGCTGGTGATGCTGATGTTGCGTCTGGTGTTCCGCCGGGGGAGGGTGTTTGCCCGTACCGACGGTCAAGTCGTCCACGGCGTCGTAGCTCTGCCAGAACGCGAGCCTCTCCTTAGCGCGGGCGCCCACCACGGTTTCACCTTCCAGGGCGTAAACCTCAGTTTCCTCCCCAGTCTGTTCGCTCCCGTCGTACATGCCAAACACGCCGTCGCGTCTCGCCGCCTCGATCGCCGCCTCCCGTGTCACGCCCACGCTACGGAGCATGCGCCACATGCAGCCGATGACGTCCCTCTGGTCCGCGAGGCACGCGTCGCGAACGGCGAGTTGAAAATGAGCCTCCATCGACGAAACCTGTGAATATAAAAACACAACGTCAGTCACATTGCCTATACGGAACGGAAATAAGATTGGAAACTCACCTGACGCATCTGGTGCCGCGAGAGAATCTTCAAAAACGCTGGCACCGCGTTGGACTTGCCGCTTCCTCCGCGTGACACGTGTTCCCGCGTCGCCCTGTCGATCCGGACCTGTATCTCCCGCCGTTTGTGTTCGTTGGAGTTCATCGCCAGTCGGTCGCGCCGAGCCGCGACGTCACCCTCGCGGAGACTCTCCGCCAGCCGCTTTCGTCTATCCCGTAAAGACTCCGCCTGCGCCTTGTGCGCGAAGCCGAGGTGCTGCCCCGTCATCTCCAGCTCCACGAGTTTGTCCTCCACCGAATTTAACTCGCACCGGTTGGTGATGGCGACGTCCTCGAGCTCGAAGAGGGCGCGTTGGAGGTTAATGCGCTCCTCGGTGTTGTCGTGGACGTCGACGCTGAGCTTCTCGAGCCACTCGTTATCCGCCGCGTCGGTATCCGCGTGGGTATGGGTATTGTGACTGGAGGGCGCCGCGGCGACGGGCTCGGGTGGTACCTCCACGGCCGTCTGCTGCGTCGGGGGCTTGTTCTCGTTCGTGTCGGGCACCCCGGCGGCGGTTGAATCCTTAGGGAGGGTCTTTTTCCCGCCGAAGAACGAGGACTTGGACGGATTGGAGGACCTAGCCGCCTTGAGTTCTTTCCGGAGACCCGCGACTTCACCCTGAAGCTGCTCGATCACCCTCTGTGCCTCCCCCGGGTGCATGCCCACGGAGATGACGTTCGTCTGGACGTTCGTCTTGATCTCCTTGGCGCGGTCCGCGTACTTCAAGGTGTTAACCGTGTGACCGTACTGGTCGTCGCCGCAAGACACGTTTGCCACCATCGCCGTTCGAGAGTTTCCCGTTAAGCTATCCTTCAGCAGCCTGGTGAGCTTGGAGTTTCGAAACGGGACGTACACCCCCGCGCCCTGCTGCTTCTTACCCAGCGCGTTGATGCAGTTGGCGAGGGCGAGCAACGAGCGGTTGATGTTGGCGCCGTCGCGGAGCTTACTTCCCTCGTTCTTTGTTTCCGAAGCCCGTTCACTTCCCGCCAGGTCCACGAGCGACAAGCGCCCGGTGAGCACGTCCATCCTGCTCCCACTATCGCCGCCTTCACCCACGCGATTGAACCGCCGGACGTTGATCTCCATCACCGCGTGGGATCGCGACGATACCGCGTTAGCCTCCGTGGGCTCCGTCTTACGCCTAGCGTTGCCCTCTCTCAACACGTCCAACACGTTGTCAGCGTTTGTCACCGAGATCTTTTTGAGTCCACTCACCGTGGCGCCACGCTCCGGGTCTTCCCGTAGGTCCAGCGACGGCGAGTTTGGCACGAGCAGGTCGTATATGAGCTCGTTGTACACCTCGAGGTAGGAGCAGGTCACCTCGAACGTGTACTCCCCCGACATCGATCGAACCGCGTCGAAGATGTCGACTAGGCTCAGCGGCATCATCCCGGGGTCGCCGCTGGTGCCGATCATGGTGTACGTCTTGCCGCTGCCCGTGCTGCCGTACGCGAACACCGTGCCGTTCTGCCCGTTGAGTACGCCGGAGATGAGCGCCCTGGCGGTCTTCTGGTACACGTCTCTGTTCGTGGCTTTGGCGCCGAAGGCTTTGTCGAACGTGTACCGCCGCTCCTTCGTCCGGTGCGTGCGTTCGTCGAGGTAGTTCTTCTCGTCGAAATCGGGGTCCAGGACGACGACGTGCTTATCGTCGAGGACGCGGACGATGTCCCGCGGCTTATCACCGCGTCGTCGCTCGTCCGGTAGTAAAGGCCTGGAGCGCACGGCGACGGTGAGCGACGTCTCGCCAATCGCCCCGGAAGATTCTGCGAACGCGCCGGACGTCCATCGGTCGTCAGCCTTGGGTTTCCTGCTGCGGAAGAACCCCATCGCGTGTGTACCGGATCGTACGCGTGTTCACTGGATCCACGAATGGAGGGTTCGGGGTGACCCTCCACGCGTGGCCGTCACGCCGTGCGCGTTCTACCCACGCCGAGCTCGCCGATTAATTGCAAAGGTCAACACCCGGAATTTTACGGAACAACCGTCGCTGGGTTGCCCAGGTGCCGGTGCGAACGTGTGGGGATGGCCGATGCGATGCGTCGATCCCGCGCGCGATCGATGATGTGTGTCCACGTCGTGGACCCGCCGCGTGTCGATGCGCTTCCCTGCGCTCTCGACGCACGCGAGACCGCGCCCCGATGTGACGATGAATGAATGAGCCCCTCCGACGAAAGTTCGGCCTGCCCCATGTGTCGATGACTGCGACGTGAATTATTTGTTAGTTCTCCCGACCACCCCTGTCCTTTCAGCTGTGCCGTCAAATTAGACGATTAGAATACTGTTTTTGGAAGACTGTTTGCCTGTACAAGATCAGCCAAACCGTTACAGGAACTTTCATCTGAACTCAAACTTCGCACGTGGCGCAACAAATATTTTTCGTCGGACATCCACGCGCCATTCGAACGCACCCTAAACACGCGGACGACCAAAGAGATGGGCGTCGACATCGAGACCATCAAGCCCGGCGACGGCGTGACCTTCCCCAAGCCCGGGCAGGTCGTCACCGCCCACTACACCGGTGCGCGCGACGCTCCCGTTTCCCACGAAAAAGTCAAACGATGGAGGGGAAACAGCGCTGACTAATCCGCCCCGCGGCTCGTCGCCTTCCGCCTCCCGACGCCGGGTTCCACCCGACGCTGACCTCCCACACGCCCTAAACGCATCCACCGATACCCCAGGTACACTCACGAACGGCTCCAAGTTCGACAGCTCCAAGGACCGCGGCCAGCCCTTCCAGTTCACCATCGGTATGGGCCAGGTCATCAAAGGATGGGACGAAGGGATGATGAAGATGTCCGTCGGGCAGACGGCGAAGCTGACGTGCACCCCGGACTACGCGTACGGCGAGCGCGGCTTCCCGCCCGTCATTCCCCCGGCGTCCACCCTCATCTTCGAGGTCGAGCTCCTCGGCGTCAAGTAAACGACGAGGCGACACGGGCACGGCCACGGCACCCCCCAGCGGTTGCCGAGCGGGCCGAAAAGATTATTTTCCCGGCCCGCCCCGCGAAATACGCACTGGCAACAGACTCGATCGGTTTCGACGACGCACCGGCTCTCATCGTCGACCGAATAGCACGCACGCAAAATGTAAATGATATTTGAATTCTAAGCTCGTTACATCGATAAGGTTGCGTCAGTACGTGATGTCCGCGACGTAGGGCTTCGCGGCGTCGACGAAGTGCGCAGCGCTCATTCCCAATTTCAAGTCAACCTCGCCGGCTCCTAGCCAAAACGTATCCGGCGCCAACCGCGTGATTTTGTCGCTGAAGATGACCGGCATCTTCGCATCCACGCACCCGAACGGGCACACCGCCCCCTTGACGTACCCCGTCAGCCGCTCGCTGTCCTCCTCCTTGGCGAGCCTCATGTGAAAGTTCTTCTTCCCGCACTTGCGTCCGTCCCGATTGTTGAGCTCGTGCAAGTACTTCTGCAACTTTTGCTGGTTTAACTTGGCGGTGTACTGGACCACCACGAGGTACCACCGGCTGTTGGCCCTGTCCGCGGTGTCGTCGTTGACGCACTTCGTGTTCTCCATCACGATCGTCTTGCACATGTGGTCCACGCTCGCGCCCCCGACGCACTCGCGGCGAAACTCCAGCGGTTCATCGTAGTAGCACGATGGCACCCTCCAAAACTGCGCGCATCCCGCGGGCGCGCCGCGGGTCCCCACGAGGTCGTTCAGGATGTGCCGCGCGGCGTCGCACGTGTCGTCGCGGCGGGAGTTGGAAGCGGGCTCTCGAGGGTTACCCGTGGGTGTTGGAAGCGCCCTCTTCTCGAGCGCGTCGAGGCGATCGAAGATTCGGGCATATCTCGCGGAGACCTCGGCCCATCGCGGGTCCGCCTTCGGTGCCGCCGCCGGGGCGGGTTTAGCCGGCGCGGGTGGCTCGCGCGTGGGCGTTGGGGGCGCGACGGGGACGGGATCAGGTGCATGTGCTCTCGGGGGGACAGGGCTCCCCGCCGGGGAGCTCGGCTTGGAGCCCTTGCCTCCCATGTTGTGATGGTGCCGATCGTGATCATTTTATTCCTCGCCGTGATTTTTCGAGGTTCGTCTCGCCGAAACGCCGGCAAGTTGGCACAGTTGCGCGCGCGGCGCCAGAGACGGCGAAGGTCACGACCGTCACGACTCCGAACACGCACGCGACGATATGGACATTCCGAGCGCTCTTGTTCGGGAAACTGGTTGTCTGTCCTCCGCGCCCCACGACGGCCCACGACGAACCCTAGATCTGAGCCCTCGGGGTCCGGGGACATCATTTTCCCCGTCTTCTTCTTCCGCGACGTTCGACGCGCACCACGGCGTCGCGAACGTGTCCGAGCTGACTTATCACGCCGAGAGTAGTGATGATACGATCGACTTGACTGTTGAGAGCGACGATGTCGCGGACGAAGAGGGACCCCCGTCGGACGACGCCGCGGAGGTCCCGCCGGGGCAAACCATGGCACCCCACCTCGGGCAAAAGGCTGCACTCCCCCCAGGCATCCGCGCCTCGGGCCGATTTTTTCACGGGGCCGCGGAAATTTCGGATTTTGAAATGGTGATCAAAATCGGGGAAATCGAAAAAATCAGGAGGGAAGAAGACCAAGCCGCCGAAGAAGCTGATGATTTGCAGCAAGGAACCGTTGCTCCTCATATTCCGCCCAATGATGTACCGACACGTGTCCTTCCCAACCCGGAAATTTTTCGTGGCCTGGCTCACTTCCAACAGACGGTCTCCTCCATCGAGCTTCGCGCAGTTACCATCGAGAAGACCATGCACCTCAAACGGAAGCTCCTCCGGGACTTCCCGACGATGGGCGAGGGAGGCGAGGACGATAACCGGGCTAAAAGGATCGAGGTGGATGCCTCGGGGCGCGCGCCGATCCTCGGCGTCGATTTGATCGGACGAAAATCCAGGTCGTTGAAGGATATCAACGAAGATCCGCAGTACAACAACCTGACGATGTTTGAGGAGAATGACGACGTGACCGACGACGAGGCCGAAGAAGAAGTGGACATGACCGTCGACGAGGCCGAAGAAGAAGTGGACATGACCGTCGACGAGGCCGAAGAAGAAGTGGACATGACCGTCGACGAGGCCGAAGAAGAAGTGGACATGACCGTCGACGAGGCCGAAGAAGAAGTGGACATG
>Ga0302114_10001729_pt1 | contig 14269 bp, 7 predicted proteins | sample AG5_Surface_MG_FD_203107 | JGI IMG/M metagenome (GOLD analysis project Ga0302114, IMG submission 203107) | Marine microbial communities from Western Arctic Ocean, Canada - AG5_Surface | ecosystem: Environmental > Aquatic > Marine > Oceanic | place: Canada: Western Arctic Ocean | collected...
TCAACTAACACCTTACCACCTTCAGATTTTGCTTTTTCAATAGCTGCTAAATAAGTGTTTACAGAGTCGTGATCTATTAAGGGTCCAATGTGATTCTTTTCGTCTAAAGGGTTTCCAATTGTCAATTGCCCGTAAGCACCAACGATAGCATCTTTTACTTTGTCATAAACAGATTCATGAATAATCAATCGTCTTGTAGAAGTGCAGCGTTGTCCACAGGTTCCAACAGCGCCGAAAATAGCGCCGGGCACTACTACTTTTAAATCGGCAGTTGGTGTAATAATAATGGCATTGTTACCCCCTAGTTCTAATAAAGATTTTCCAAAACGTTGCGCAACAGTTGCGCCAACAATTCGCCCCATTCTTGTAGAGCCTGTAGCAGATACTAAAGGGACTCTTGTGTCATTAGTCATCATTTCACCAACGGTATAATCTCCATTAATAATAGAAGAAATCCCTTCCGGCAAATTATTTTCTTTTAATATTTCAGCAATAATATTCTGACAGGCAATTGAGCATAGAGGTGCTTTTTCAGAACCTTTCCACACACACACATCGCCACAGATCCACGCCAAAGCAGTATTCCAAGCCCAAACAGCGACGGGAAAATTGAATGCAGAGATAATGCCAACAACTCCAATAGGATGCCATTGTTCTCGCATTACATGACCAGGGCGTTCAGAAGGAATGGTTTGTCCGTTCAGTTGCCTTGACAACCCAACCGCAAAATCACAGATGTCGATCATTTCTTGGACCTCTCCAAAGCCTTCTTGAAGGGATTTCCCCATTTCGTAAGAAACGAGCTTTCCTAATGGCTCCTTTAGGTCTCTAAGCTTATTTCCAAATTGACGAACAATCTCCCCTCTTTGAGGCGCGGGCATTGTACGCCATTCAGCAAACGCAGTTGTCGCAGCAGCCATTACAGCTTCGTAATCTTCCTTAGACGTACAAACGACGCTTCCAATTTTTTGGCCATCCACAGGAGAAAAACTATCGATAGTAGGTCCGTTGGCAAAACTATTAGCGCCTGTAGAAGTTCCTAAATTTATGTCTTTTACACCAAGAGCATCTAGTGCTTCTTGAATTTTAAAATCATTAGAGGGTGTATTCATTTTTATAATTTTTTAAATCTATTCAGATTGCGAATATAATAATTTTAAAGCCGATTTAGTGATAATTTATCAATCAATCCCAACCAATGAAAGGCTGCTTGCTGAGGTTGGAGTTATAATATCTTTTCTCCCCCGTTACCTCGCGCCCTAGCCAGTCTGGTTTTGAGAATTCCTCGTCTTCAGAGTCGAGCTCAACTTCGGCAATTACGAGACCTTCATTGGGTCCTGCAAACTCATCAACCTCAAACAAGTGATCGGCTAGCGAGACTTCAAAACGTGTTTTGCTAACAATGGTTTTTTCACACAACTTTAGAAGAGTCTCAGCTTCTTGTTTAGAAATTTCTTTTTCCCATTCAAACCGACTAAGTCCACTGTCACTACTTTTTCCTTTGACCGTGATGTACCCTATTTGATCCTTCAGCCTAACTCGTACGGTTCGCTGAGGGTCGCTATTTAAGTAGCCCTGAATAATAACAGACTTCCTAGAAGCTTGTTTACGGTAGTGATTAGAGTTTACTAAAAATTTACGCTCGATCTCAATCATAATATAATAGATGCTTATTAGAAATATTAAATTTACAGTAAGTTATTGGATTTCCCAATTCATAAAAACAACAACTTTAGGTTTTTGGAAAACTTCAACGCAGGTTCTTTACTGTAGGATATTGAAGGATTTCTTGAGTTTGTTAAGATTTTGTCTTGTGAAGTTAGGCATTATGCAAATATTCGCAAAAATCCCATTATTATACATGAATTCTGCAGGTGCTTTAGTAATTTTGAGTGCAATTTAATGTATTAAATAAATGTCTACACAGCCAAAGATCACGAGGTTTAAACAAAATGTTTTATCAAAATATCAAATATACAACAGTATATTTATGACGCTGCCTTTTGACACAATTACTAAAACGGGCGCTTTGTTGCCGCTCTTTTTTGAGACTTGTGAAAAGGGTTTTTCAAAGAACGAAACCCCTACGGCAATCGTCGACTCTTTTTTTAAAAAATACCAAGCAAGGCGATCTCCTAAAAGTCAAATTAATTTACTTTTTAGATTTATACAATATATTGAAAGACAAGTGGTCTTATTTGATGCTATTGAAGACGCGGCTTTTCCCGTTGTTAATAATATGGACGGAATTGGTACGTTGCGAAGTCTAAAAGAAACAGCAAGTGCAGAAAATAAATTAGAGCTTCTTAAGAATTACCTAGAAGAATTTAAAGTTCGTATTGTGCTTACGGCGCACCCAACTCAATTTTATCCAGGGTCCGTGTTAGGGATTATTACAGACTTAACGGAGGCGATAAAAGAAAATGATCTAACCAGAATCCATCAATTGCTTGCACAGCTAGGGAAAACGCCCTTTTTTAAACATAAAAAGCCAACGCCCTACGATGAGGCCGTTAGTCTTATTTGGTATTTAGAAAATGTATTTTATAAATCATTTGGGACGGTTTATGATTATATCCAGCAAAACATATTTGACGGGAAACACATTCAAAACGATATTATAAACATAGGCTTCTGGCCAGGAGGGGATCGAGACGGCAATCCATTTGTAACTCCAGAGATTACTCTAAAAGTTGCGTCTAGGTTACGAGAAACAATAATTAAAAACTATTACCGAGACTTAAGGCAGTTAAAGCGAAAAGTGTCTTTTGCGGGTGTTGAAGACCGTATTACTGCGCTTGAGGGTGAAATGTACAAAATGATAACTAACAAAAAGACGGATTTGACGTTGGATCATTTAGTGTATGAATTAAAAGAAATTAAGGCAGAAATTATTCAAAAACACCAATCGCTTTATGCGTCAGACGTGAACAGTCTTTTAAATAAAATTCACCTATTTGGATTTCATTTCTCGTCATTAGACATTCGCCAGGACAGTCGCGCACATGCAAAGGTGTTTAATGACATGGTCAATGTGTTAATTAAAAGCGGAAGCTCTATTTTTCCCGCCAATTACCACAGTTTATCAGAATCAAAACAAATTTCGACTTTATCTAAAATAGAAGGACGTTTAGAGATGGATTTGATATCAGATAAAGAAACCTTAAAAGCTTTAAAAACAATGGCGGCCATTAAAACCATTCAAGAAACCAATGGAGAAAAAGCCGCGAATCGCTATATCATAAGCAACAACCAAACAACGCTTAATGTCATGCAATTATATGCGATGCTTAAGCTTGTCGCTTTTGAAGACGAATTGACGGTTGATATTGCACCACTTTTCGAAACAATCACAGACTTAGAGAACGCCCCTTCTGTCATGGAGGACTTATATACGAATCCAAATTATATTGCCCACCTAAAGGCTCGAGGGAACAGACAAACCATTATGCTCGGGTTTAGTGATGGCACTAAAGACGGCGGGTATTTAATGGCAAACTGGGCTATATACCAAGCGAAAGAGCGTTTAACTACCATTTCTAGAAAGCATGACATCACTGTGATCTTCTTTGATGGTCGAGGCGGACCACCCGCAAGAGGTGGCGGAAAAACACACAACTTTTACGCCTCTTTAGGGCCAACTATTGAAGATAAAGAAGTTCAACTTACGATACAGGGGCAAACCATAAGCTCTAACTTTGGAACTCTAGACTCTTCACAGTACAACCTAGAACAGCTAATAAGTTCAGGAGTACACAACAGCCTTAGCGATAAAGACCTAACCATGACGCCAGAAAACAGGACGGTTATGGCTCATTTATCTAAGCTTAGTTATGAGGCATATGTGGATTTCAAGGCGCATCCAAAGTTTATTCCCTATTTGGAACACATGAGCACCTTGAAGTTTTACGCAAAAACAAATATTGGAAGTCGCCCCTCGAAGCGTGGTAAATCTGAAGGGCTCGTTTTTGAAGACTTAAGGGCCATTCCTTTTGTAGGGTCTTGGAGTCAATTAAAACAAAATGTACCTGGGTTTTTTGGAGTTGGAACAGCGCTAAAACATTACGAAGACATCGGTGAATTTGATAAAGCACAACACCTTTTTCAAACCTCAGACTTTTTTAAAACACTTATCGAAAATAGCATGATGTCGTTGTCTAAGTCATTTTTTGACCTTACAAAATACATGTCTGACGACCCTGAATATGGTGCGTTTTGGAATGTTATTTATACTGAATACGTCACGACAAAGCGACTGTTGCTGAAGTTAACTGGTTATTCTGAGTTGATGGAGGAGGAGCCCGCTGGAAAAGCGTCTATTTCAGTTAGGGAGTCAATTGTGTTGCCGTTGCTAACGATTCAGCAATATGCCCTAAAGAAAATTCAAGACCTAGAAAAAGAGTCTCCAAGAGATGAGGCTCAAATAGAAGTATACGAGAAAATTGTCATGCGCTCGTTGTTTGGAAATATAAATGCGAGTAGAAATTCTGCATAGTTCAAAACTCTTTTGAAATAAAAAAAGCCTTAAAAGTTAACTTTTAAGGCTTTTTTTATTGACTAATTAAAAATGGTTAATGCTCATTTAGTCTAAAATCAGGGTATGCGTCCATTTTGTGCTCGTGAGCATCAAGACCTTCTAGCTCTTCTCTCTCCGAAACTCGAATTCCAATAGTCTTGTTTAAGGCGTATATAATCGCAAACGAAGTGGTTATACAAAATACGGCATAGCAAGCCACTCCTACAAATTGAACAACAAACTGATCAAATCCAGCCTTCGCTCCAAAGAGTCCCACCGCAAGTGTTCCCCAGACGCCACAAATAAGGTGTACCGCAATAGCTCCAACAGGATCATCTAGCTTTATTTTATCCACTAAGCTTACAGCAAACACAATAAGTGCGCCAGCAATGGCGCCAATTAAAATAGCGTCTTCTGGACTCATTTGGTCTGCACCAGCAGTAATCCCCACCAACCCTCCTAAAATCCCGTTAAGGAACATTGTCAGGTCTAGATTTTTATATAAAAGTGTAGATGTAATCATGGCGACAACTCCACCAGCCGCCGCCGCCAAACAGGTGGTTACTAGCGTTAATGAGGTTGCTTCTGGGTTTGCAGAAAGCACAGAGCCTCCATTAAAGCCAAACCAGCCCAGCCATAGAATAAGAACCCCTGCAGTGGCTAGCGGAATACTGTGTCCAGGAATGGCCTGTGGTTTTCCATCTTTAAATTTTCCGATACGTGCACCAAGTAGCCAAACAGTTACAAGAGCAGCCCAACCCCCAACGGAGTGCACTAGCGTTGATCCTGCAAAATCATAAAATCCTTCGGCATCTCCGATTGAAAGTGAGGATAAAAACCCACCACCCCATTGCCATGATCCTGCAATTGGATATACAATTCCTACATATATAATAGTAAAAATCATAAATGCGCCAATTTTCATGCGCTCTGCCACAGCTCCAGACACAATAGTTGCTGCAGTTGCCGCAAACATGCCTTGGAACAAAAAGTCAGTCCAATAGGTGTAGCCTTCATTATAAGCTAAGTCAAGCGAGCTATCAGCTAATGGAGCGTCAAGACCAAAACCCGCAAATCCTATCACCCCATTAAAGTCCCCGGGATACATTAGATTAAAACCGACGATGTAGTAAAGCAGCAGACCAACGGTAATAATGAAAATGTTTTTAAATAAAATATTAATCGTATTTTTTTGTCGTGTAAGCCCGATTTCTAGAAATGCAAATCCGGTGTGCATAAAGAAAACGAGTGCCGTACAGATCATCATCCATACGTTATTAATTGTTAATAATTCCATGCTTGTTATTTTAATGTGTTGCCGCCTTTTTCGCCGGTTCTAATTCTAAATACTTCGTCGACCTGTGATACAAAGATTTTTCCATCTCCAACCTCACCTGTAGAGGCAGCGTCAAGGATTGCCTTGACAGTAACCTCTTCAAAATCATCATTTACAACGATTGATAAATAACGCCTCTGAATGTCGCTTGTGCTGTAAGAAACGCCGCGGTATACATGTCCTTCTTTCTCATTGCCCAAGCCTGTGACATCCCAATAAGAGAAAAAGTTTACGCCAACTTCGTGCAGTGCTTTCTTGACCTTAGAAAACTTGGATTTTCTAATGATTGCTTCTACTTTTTTCATTTATATTAAATTTAGTTTGTCCTCAAAAATAACTAAAAAGCATTAGACCCCTAAATATTTAGGGGTATTGAGATTTTTTTTATTGATTTAATAATAATAACCTATTTATATTAAGGGTATTTTAACAAATAGCTTATATAAACAAAAAACCCTAGAGGCGAGCCCCTAAGGTTTTTAACACAAACTAAAAATCACAAACTTATTTTTAATTTTTTTAGAGCATATGATTGCTCAGTGATATATTGAAATTAGTCTTGACCTCTTTCTCTTTTTCCTGGATATGCAATAGATCCATGTTCAGAGATATCAAGCCCAGCAACCTCTTCTTCTTCAGTTACCCGTAATCCCACAGTATACTTAAGGATTCCAAACACGATAAAAGAGAGCACTACCGCCCATACAGCATAGGCCAATCCACCTGTAAGCTGAGCTACAAGTTGAGCAGAGCCTCCTCCGTTAAAGACTCCAAGTCCAGCATCGCCGTCTACACCCCAAAGGCCGACAACAATCGTTCCCCAGAATCCAACAACCCCGTGAACAGAAGCAGCTCCAATAGCATCATCAATTTTAAGTTTCTTTTCGATAAACTCGATGGAGAATACAACGATGACACCGCCAATTAAACCCGCTAATACAGCACCACCAGCCGTCATGTTTCCACAACCTGCAGTAATACTCACTAAGCCAGCTAAAGCGCCGTTTAAAGATTGTGCCAAGTGTGGTTTTCCGTACCAAATCCATGTTGTTATCAGTGCGCCTAAGGCACCAGCAGCAGCAGCAAGATTAGTGATCAACACCACTGTTGAGGCTGCAACCGCATCGTCTCCACCCCAAGCAAGTTGAGATCCACCGTTAAAACCAAACCATCCTAACCAAAGTATAAACACCCCTAAGGTTGCTAATATTTGGTTGTGGCCTGGAATAGGCATTACTTTTCCGTCAATGTATTTCCCAATTCTAGGGCCTACCATATAAGCAGCAACTAAAGCAGCAAAACCACCAACAGCATGAACAATTGAAGAACCAGCAAAGTCAATGAAGCCGAGCTCAGTTAGCCAGCCCGATCCTTGCCATTGCCATCCACCAGCAATAGGGTAGATAATAGCAGTCATTACAATTGAAAATATAATGTAGGTTGAGTACTTTGTTCTTCCTGCAATTGCTCCAGAAACAATTGTTGCTGCAGTTGCGGCAAACATTGTTTGGAAGAATAAATCAGCACCTTCTCCTTGCATAATTCCACTCCAGAAAAACCATCCGTTAGTGGTGTCACCGTACATTAAAGAGTACCCTACAAACCAGTAGGTAAGAGATCCTACAGCAATATCAAGCAAGTTTTTCATTGCGATATTCACTGCGTTTTTTGAACGTGTCATTCCTGATTCTACCAAAGTAAACCCAGCTTGCATAAAGAATACTAAGATACCAGCAATTAGCATCCACAACATTCCCATGTCATCTTTGATCGCTCCAGCAAGACTTTCAACTGTAACAGTCTCCTGAATTATTAGAGGTAAAGTGTTTATAAAATTTGACATAAATTATATATTTAGTTGGTTAGTAAATACGAATTAGAAAGAGTAAACAGCAGCAATTGTTAAAGCTGTAGCATTTTTCTCAGCTGCGATTCCTTCGATAATATAATCGTCAGAACTGTCATAACGCAATTCTGTTATGAGCTTTAAGTTCTCGTCTAGCTGAGTGCTTGCCGTAAGCGTTAAGGCTAAAACATCCTCGCTGTCATCGTCTGAAGTCAAAGAGAAAAACTCAGGACGTAGTCCTAATGCGAATGTGTCAGAAAATGTATTTTCTAAGTACAATGCAGCGCCTTGATATCCTGCTTCTTCTTCATCGGAGTATGCGTATGCAGCATTAATTCCTACGAAGAATGAGTCAGATAAATCAAATCCACCTGTGTAATCTAAAAACAAGGCGTCAGTTGCCGATGTTTCAGTAACAGCTCCATATATGAAGTTTAAGTACTGTCCTTTATAGCCTACTTGAGCACCATATTGAGTTGCTCCACTTTCGTTAGCGTCTCCACTAGATATAGCATGCGCGTTAGTCACAGCTAATAAGAAAGACAAATCCTCTGAAGCCGCATAGTCTAATTTAATTCCTGTGTGGGAAAATGGACCCGCATTAAATAAGTAAGATACAGAGTAGTTAAAGTTAGCAGCAGGCGAAATAACCTCATATCCAAGAAACGTATTAAACTGACCAGCAGTAATAGTTGCTTTTTCACTTAGATTGTAGTAAGCATACAGTTGATTTATAGCCCCTGCCATGTTTGCATCGTCAGCTCTTGGTCCAAAAGCAATATCAGCAACTACTCCAGATTTGGCGCCGTCGTAAGAGAACACTGTGTTTGCCATTCCAAGCCCAAAGCCATTAGCTTTATCTGGATTTGCAATTAGCAGCCCTGGTGTTCCTGTTCCGTCTACCGTATTTGTTGTGCCGTATACATCAACTGTTCCTGAGACAGATAATTTAGGAGCGTCGTCCTGTGCGTTTAATGTTAATGCTCCAACAAAAGCTACAGCACTTAAAATAATTTTTTTCATAATAGTTAATTTAATAGTTAATATTTTTAGTTATTGGGGTCAAATCTATAATATTTATATATATACCCCTAAAAAAAATAGGGTTATGGGGTCATTTTTATACTATTTTTAATTTAAACCCCTAAAAATTTAGGGTATTGTATTTTTTAGAGCTATATTTTTAATATTTCAATAATTAGACTTTTAAAACAGGGTCCAGTTTGTGGTTTTTTAGTTCTTTCTGGGCTGAAAATGAAAATCTCTCAACTTTTGATTGATTATTTGACAATCCATCCTCCTTTATATTGCTCATAACGCATTAATGGCAATTCAAAATCGGAAATTCGAAAAACTGTTCAAGCTTTTTTATAAATTGACTTATTGCCATTATATTACATCTCCAACCATGGTTTAGAACCTCTAATAATTATAAGTATGTTAAAAAAGCAAGGTCTTTATTTACCCGAATTCGAACACGACAATTGTGGCGCGGGATTTATATGTAGTTTGACAGGAAAACGCTCAAATGATATCATTCATAAGGCATTAGAGATCCTGGTTAAATTAGAACACAGGGGCGCCGTAAGCTCAGACGGAGTCACTGGAGACGGGGCGGGAATTCTCATAGACATCCCTCATAAGTTCTTTAAAATATTTTGTGAATTTGATCTCCCAGAGGCTGGGGAGTATGCGGTTAGTAATGTGTTCCTTCCTAGAAAAGAAAACCAGAGCACTTATTGTGTTGAGGTTTTTGAAGCAGAAATAAAAAAACAAGGGTTGCAAATTCTTGGCTGGAGAGACGTCCCTGTAAACAGTGCTGTTTTAGGACAAATTGCCAAAAAAACAGAACCATTTGTTAAGCAAGTGTTTATCAGCAAGTCAGACAGCAAACAGTCAGAGTTTGATTTCAACTTAAAATTATTTGCTGCCAGAAAAATAGCAGAACACACCATATACGGCTCAAAATTATCAGAGTCTAAATTCTTTTACCTTCCGAGTCTTTCAACCAAAATAATTATATTCAAAGGCCTGTTAAAGCCAGAACATATTAACGAGTATTATTTAGACCTTTTCAATTCAGCTCTAGACACCCGACTTGCTTTAGTACATCAACGGTTTTCAACCAACACTTTTCCAACTTGGGATCTCGCGCAGCCATTTAGATATATTTGTCATAATGGTGAAATTAATACCTTGCGAGGAAATGTATCTCGCATGTTTTCTAGAGAAGAAATCATAAAAAGTGATGCATTTGGAGAGGATATTAAAAAAATAATCCCTACGATTCTTAAAGGGAAATCTGATTCAGCAACTTTAGATATGGTCGTTGAGTTGTTATTAATGACGGGGCGATCGCTTCCAGAAGTAATGATGATGTTAGTCCCCGAAGCGTGGGAAAAAAACCCAGATATGTCGGATTCTAAAAAGGCTTTTTATGAGTATAATTCGTGCCAAATGGAACCATGGGATGGACCCGCTTCAATTCCTTTCACCGATGGAAACTTCATTGGGGCTGTACTTGATCGTAACGGTTTGAGACCTTCACGCTATACAGTGACTAAAGACGGGAATGTCATTATGTCTTCTGAAACAGGGGTTGTAGATATTAAGCCAGAAGAGGTAGAGTTTCATGGACGTTTAGAGCCAGGGAAAATGTTCCTGGTTGATATGAACGAAGGACGTATTATAAACGATGAAGAGATAAAGGAAAAGATTGCAGCGAAGCAGCCCTACAGGCAATGGCTCGATGAAAACCTTGTTCAGCTTAAAGATATCTCAGCAAAAAAGGGTCCAATTGAACACAGCGAGGTCGACCTAAAGAAAAGAGAAGTGGCTTTTGGATACACAAAAGAAGATTTAGATACAATCATTCGCCCTATGGCCCAGTTGGGTAAAGAGCCGATTGGCTCCATGGGAAGTGACACACCAATCGCTGTTTTGTCTGAAAGACCCCAATTAATTTACAACTATTTTAAACAAATTTTCGCTCAAGTAACCAACCCGCCATTAGACGGAATTAGAGAAGAGTTAATCACGGACATTAGTCTTACCCTTGGAAGCGACACTAATATTTTTGAATGCAATTCAGAGGTCTGTAAAAAATTAAAAATTCAAAATCCTGTTATTTCAAAACATGATTTAGATAAAATCAGAAACTACGATACAAACCCTAATTTTAAGGTCGAGTCGATTTCTATGTTATATAAAGTAAATCGTGGGCTAAATGAGTTGGAAATCGCACTTGAAGCTTTAGTGTCAAAAGCGTCAAAAGCAATAGATGCAGGTGCAAACATCATCATCTTATCAGACCGATTTGTAGATAAAGATCACGCGCCCATTCCTGCGTTATTAGCATGTTCGTATGTAAACCACGCACTTCACAAGCTAAATAAGCGCTCCCGAACGAGCTTGATAATTGAATCTGCAGAGCCAAGAGAGGTTCATCATTTTGCACTTTTATTTGGTTTTGGAGCAAGTGCTGTAAACCCATACATCGTTAATGAAATTGTAGAGAATCAAATTAAAGATTCTGAGATTACCGACCTAGATTACCTATCGGCTATAAAAAACTACAATAAAGCTGTCGGAAAAGGGATCTTGAAAGTGATGAACAAAATCGGAATTTCTACCCTTAATTCGTACCGTGGATCTCAATTATTTGAATGTGTAGGAATTAATACTAACACGGTTGAAAAGTATTTTCCTAACACACCAACACGAATCCAAGGAATTGGACTTAGAGAAATTGAAAAAGAAATTTTAAAACGTCACAAGAAAGCGTTTAATCCTAATATAGAATCTGAAATTGAAATTGGAGGCGAGTACAGATGGCGTCGTGGACAGGAAAAACATATGTTTAACCCGCTAACGGTGGCTAAGCTTCAAGAATCTGTACGCACGAATAAAGCATCTACTTTTAAAGAGTATTCTGAGCTTGTCAATGACCAATCAACACGCTTAATGACAATTAGGGGGCTTTTTGAATTTGACCAATTTGACCCAATTCCAATTGACGAGGTTGAACCTTGGACAGAAATAGTGAAGCGCTTTAAGACTGGCGCGATGTCTTACGGGTCTATCAGTAAAGAAGCACATGAAAACCTTGCGGTTGCCATGAACAGAATAGGTGGCAAAAGTAATTCTGGTGAAGGCGGGGAGGATGAAGAACGATTTTATAAAAACGCACAAGGTGATTGGAGAAATTCAGCGATAAAGCAAGTAGCTTCTGGTCGGTTTGGAGTTACCTCTAACTACCTGACAAGCGCTAATGAGATTCAAATTAAAATCGCGCAAGGAGCAAAACCAGGCGAAGGGGGTCAACTACCAGGACCTAAGGTTAATGCGGAAATTGCAAAAACAAGAAACTCTACGCCTTATGTGGGATTAATTTCACCACCCCCACATCACGATATTTATTCAATTGAAGATCTTTCACAATTAATTTACGACGTCAAATCAGCCAATAGAGCCGCACGTATTAATGTGAAGCTCGTGTCTGAAATTGGTGTAGGAACCGTGGCTGCAGGGGTTGCGAAAGCCAAAGCGGATGTTATCTTAATTTCTGGTTTTGACGGCGGCACAGGTGCCTCTCCATTAACTTCGTTAAAACACTGTGGACTTCCATGGGAGTTGGGAATTGCAGAAGCGCAACAAACGCTCGTCATGAATAACTTAAGAAATCGAATTGTCCTGGAATGTGATGGGCAGTTAAAAACGGGTCGTGACGTAGCGATTGCCTGCCTATTGGGTGCAGAAGAATTTGGATTTGCAACGGCGCCTTTAGTCGCTTCTGGATGTATTATGATGCGGGTATGTCATTTAAATACCTGCCCCGTTGGTATTGCAACTCAAAACCCAGAATTACGTAAAAAATTTAAAGGGAAGCCAGAACATGTGGTTAACTATATGTATTTCGTAGCCCAAGAACTGCGTGAAATTATGGCACAGTTAGGATTTAAAACCGTCAATGAAATGGTGGGACAGGTTCAAAAATTAAACCGGAATAAGGCAATTGAACACTACAAAGCCTCTGGAATTGACCTGACACCAATTTTACATAAAGTGGAAGTGCCTGAAGGCGCCAAGCTATTTAACACAGAATCACAAGACCATAATCTTGATGTCCATTTAGATTTTAAGATAATCAAACAGGCCCACCAAGGGATCTTTAGAAGACAAAGAACTCATTTGAAGCTTCCAATTACTAATATTGACAGAGCTGTTGGTGCGATTTTAAGTAATGAAATATCTAAAATTTACGGTGCTGATGGCTTGCCAGAAGACACCATAAATATTGATTTTAATGGCTCTGCAGGACAAAGTTTTGGTGCCTTTACCACTAAAGGAGTCTCAATGACTGTTCACGGAAATACAAATGATTATTTAGGGAAAGGACTCTCAGGGGCCAAACTAATAATAAAAGTTCCCGAAACATCTACAATTATTCCAGAAGACAATATAATCACAGGAAATGTAACGTTATACGGAGCAACTTCTGGAGAAGTCTATATAAACGGAAAAGCAGGAGAACGTTTTTGTGTTCGTAACTCCGGAGCGAAAGCGGTAGTTGAAGGAATTGGCGACCATGGTTGCGAATATATGACAGGCGGTATTGCCGTGATACTTGGAAAAGTAGGCAGGAACTTTGGGGCAGGAATGAGCGGCGGAGTTGCGTATGTTTTAGACGAAGACCAAACCTTTACAAAAAACTGTAACGGAGACGATTTGAATATTGATCCAATTGAGCTCGAGGAAGACCAAATTCAACTGAGATTATTAATCGAAAATCATTTTGTAGCGACTTCAAGTCCACTCGCAAAACGAATTTTAGAAAACTGGAGTGCAACACTCCCTAAATTCAAAAAAGTACTTCCAGAAGAATACAGACAGGCTTTATTAAGATTAGAAAAAGAACAACTAGAAACAGTTTAAAGATGGGAAAGACTACAGGATTTTTAGAATTTAAGCGTCAGGATGAAACCTATCAAGCGCCAAAAAGTAGAGTAAAAAATTATAAGGAGTTTACTATTCCCTTAAAAGAGTCAAAGCTAAAAGACCAAGGCGCCCGCTGTATGGATTGCGGAATTCCATTTTGTCATAGCGGATGTCCTTTGGGGAATTTAATTCCAGATTTCAACGATAAGGTTTATAAGGGAAAATGGAAAGAAGCCGCGGAAATATTACATTCTACAAATAATTTTCCTGAATTTACCGGAAGATTGTGTCCAGCACCCTGTGAGGAAGCTTGTGTTTTGGGAATTAACGAAGATCCGGTAAGTATAGAGAATATTGAGAAAAACATTGTAGAAACCGCCTTTACAGAAGGTTGGATCACAGCGAAACCACCTAAAGTAAGAACGGATAAAACAGTTGCTATTATTGGATCGGGACCTGCGGGCTTAGCCGCTGCTCAACAATTAAACAGAGCTGGACATACTGTAACCGTCTTTGAGCGTGATGAAAAGGTTGGAGGGCTTTTGCGCTATGGTATTCCAGATTTCAAAATGGAAAAAAACGTAATTGATCGACGTGTAAATGTTTTGGTAGAAGAGGGAATCATATTTAAAAC
>Ga0302114_10001742_pt1 | contig 14217 bp, 17 predicted proteins | sample AG5_Surface_MG_FD_203107 | JGI IMG/M metagenome (GOLD analysis project Ga0302114, IMG submission 203107) | Marine microbial communities from Western Arctic Ocean, Canada - AG5_Surface | ecosystem: Environmental > Aquatic > Marine > Oceanic | place: Canada: Western Arctic Ocean | collected...
GACTCCAAAGCCCTGGTGGAATGCTTCGGCGTCTCACCCCTCGCGTCGTTCCACTCAGCAATCGTGATTTGCCGCTTCCCAACCTCGATGCTATTGCTAACATTTTGGTCCTCCAGCTCGATCAACGACCGTCGCAGCTGCATTTTTTCCTTAAAATTGTCCACTATTTTGATTCGGGCCTCCTCCATCACACTGATTTCGCCCCCGCCCGCGGAGCTCTTCGAAGCAGAGCGGTTCAGAATACCTCCACTGCGCCGCGCCAAACAACATATTAGTTAACCATAAGCAACCAAAACAAACACATGTGCAATCAATCACACAAGCCTACCTGCTGTCAACCGATATGTTCCACCCCCCGCCCCCCCGCCCCCCCCCCTCGTCGCCCCCCCCGGGCACTGCCAACTGGTTCTTCAGCTCATTGATCTCGCTCCTCAGACCGGTAATCAAATTTACATATTCACTAATATGGTGATTCACGTTGAGCTCGTTTCTGGTCACGCTCGTTTTGATATTTTTTGCACGGTTGGCGTACTTCAACGTGTTCAGGGTCTCTTCAAAGTTGGACACGGCCGAGGAGATGTTGGCGATCATGACGGTACGGCAGTTCCCGCCCAGCGAATCTTTCAGCAGACGTGTGAGCTTGCTGTCTCTGTAGGGTACAAACTGCCCCCTGTTTGCCTTTTCCCCGAGTGCGTTGATGCAATTCCCCAGCGCGAGCAGACTCCTGTTGATGTTGGCTCCTTCAGTGAGTCGGATTCCCTTGTTCTTCGTCGCGGCTGCTCGCTCACTGCCCGCCAAGTCCACCAAGGACAATTTCCCGATTTTGATCTTTGCTATGGTCCCCTCTGTCTTGGCCCTATTTTCCACCACGATTTGCAACACTGCGTGAGAACGGCTACTAACGGCGTTCGCCGCGGTGGCCTGCTGCGTTCGGTTTCGATTCCCGTGGTGGAGCAAATCCATAATTTCTCCCGAGGACTTGTGCCAGATTGATTTGATTTGATTTGATTAGCAGAGTTTTTTGGAGGTGACACACTACAAACATTATTCCACTCAATTAATTTGGCTCGCTCGTTTTGCTCTTGCTTCATTGAAATGCGCCTCGCTTCGCTCGGCGCAGGTTCGTCTCACCTGAGTTTCGACTTCCATGACTCCGCTAATTACAGGGCCCTTTATGGGATCCTCACGTAGGTCGAGGAACTCATCCACAGTGGAAAGGAGGTCGCGAATGTTTTCATTGTACACCTCGATGAAGCTGACAGTCACCCGAAACTTCGTCCCATGCTTCGAGCCGTGGTCGTCGCTCAGCTTGAACAAGTCGCGAAGTGTCAACACCATGATTCCAGGCTCCTCTATGCTACCGATCATTGTGTGAGTCTTGCCCGCTCCCGTGTTTCCGTAGGCAAACACTGTCGCGTTGTACCCCTCCAAAACCCCCGCGAGGAGGTATCTTGTTGTGTTCTGATAAACGTCAAGATTCTTCTCGGTCGGCTCAAACACGCGGTCGAACGCGTACCTCTTCTCTCGCGAGCGGTGCGCTCGAAGAATGTCGTCCTTCTCGTTGACCTTGTTGGGGTCCAGAATTATCACAACACGTCCATCTAGAACTCTAGTTACTTCTTTCTGGGTGCGATCATGTGACATCAGGGGGCGAACACGCACGCAGACAAGCATATTTGACTGGCCACTTTCCATCTGGGTTTTTAGTTTTTTGATGGCATTATTGTCAGCTGCTTTGATCCCGCTTGCCGCGTTTTGCTTTTTGTTGCCGCCGACCTGTTGTTGTTGTTGTTGTTGGTGTTGTTGTTGTTGCTGTTGCTGCTGTGGGTTGTTGTTGTTGCTGTTGCTGTTGCTGTTGCTGTTGCTGGAAGTTGACGGAGGATGAGGCTGCGCATGCTGCTGAACTGGCTGTTGCTGCTGCGGCTGCGGCTGCTGCTGGGGAAACTGGGGCAGTGGACGGTATCTATTTGAATCCAGGTTACGTCCGGGAGCTGCACTGTGTATGCTGCTGTTGTTTTTACTGGAGGTACCTGAACCAGGATTGGGGGGAGGGGTTCCACCACTGTCAGACCCAAGATCATGAATTTGCTTGTTTAGAGCTTCTCTCAAAGGTGATGAACGTTGACCTTCCCTCGAACCCACTGACTGAACAAAGGCATCGAGAGTATCTTCGGGTGGTTCCACCATTCCAAATCTCAATTTACGTCGTGACTACTTGGTCTTAATATAAATTTTTGATTTTTGAATTATTTCAAATATTTTTTCCAAAAATTTAAACTTAAAATATTTGCCTTTAACGCATTTAGACTTCACACTACGCCTCGAAGAGCACCTCAAACGGAATCGTGGCTTGCGCAAACTCTAGAACCCGGCCCAGCACCTCTCGTCGCTTCTCCCTCAAGATCCCGTGTTTTTGCAAGATTGCCACTTGCTCAGATTCTGTAACAACTGACTTGTAATTTTTTTTATTAGTTTTGGAGTTAGCAACCCACACCTGCCTTTCCTCGATGTGCCTCCTAGCTTCGATGGAAAAAATTGCGTTTAGCACTTCCTTCTTGTTGTCTTGTTGTCCGGAAAATGACGAGGGTGACGATAGCAAAGCCAAAGGCATTGAAAGTCCCTTCTTCACCGGTCCCGGTCCCGATTCCGGTCCTAGTCCCGGTCTGCTCGCGTCGTTTTTTTCGTTCAACTCGATCGTTGACCCCCCCTCGTTGACGATAGACTCGAGCAACCTGCCAAAATCCTGCAAGATTTTGAATTTTCCATCGTCAAATTCAAATTCGTTCACCGATGCTCCTTCTGAAGACAAGAATTGATTCTCGCAGAAGCTCTGAATGGACTCTCTCGTGACGGTTTCGCGGTTCAACCTCTCCTGGACCACCCTGACGATCTTTATTGGGCCGCTGTTGTGTATTGTGGAGGTGGTCGTGTGGGCTTTCAAGTCCATCGTTTCGATGAAACGCGCAGCCTCATCTGCCTTGACAATCTCGGAGCACGCTCGCAACCACTTCCACAACACTTCCTCAGCAGGACCCCAAACATCCATAAAGACCGTCAGTAATCTATTCGCCTCTGTCAAGATTTTAAGGTGGGATTGGAGCAGTTCGGGGTTATCGCAAAGAAATGACTCGAAAATTGTTTTTGAGTTATTTTGCGCCGCGTTGGTTAGGTGTTGGCGGAGCCTGCAGCACTCCAGTGCTGTGATTGTGTTTGTTGCTTTTACCAGCCGCTTGTGCTGTGTTAAAAGTCTCCGCGTGTAGAATTTAAAGTACGCGAGACGATTCTGCTCGCCGCCAATCTTCGGGGAAGTGGGAGGGGGGGTGAAATCACTTCTTTTGAGAGATTCCTCGAAAAAAGAACCAGTATCTTGCGCGTACGGGGGTAGAGTACAGAAATTTGTATTTCTCTCCCACACTTGCTTTTGGAAATGCTGAAAAGCACCGGTTTTGGAAATTACAAACCCCAACGCCAGGATCAGGTGAAGCGGGGAAAGAGGATCAAGAAGAAGCCTAGAATCGGAATCGGAGACACCACCACCAACACCATCACCATCACGGCTGAAATTGGCGTAGGCCTCAGTGATCTTCAACACTTTGCTCGTCCGTGGGAAGTTCATTGATGTCAAAGAGATTACAACAAATGGAGACAAATGAATAATTGTATCTGGGGAGGTCGAGTCGAACAATGGAGTGAGGTTGTTGTTGTTGCTGGAATTGGCCCTGAAGGGAAATTTGTTGAGGTCTTGAAAGCACACCGTCGCAATCGAAACAAGGAAGGCACCGATTGCTTGGATTATTAGATCATCTAGTGGAGGTGAAGCGGAGGTGGAGGAGGTTGCTGTTTTTCGGGGGGAAGGGGAAGTCAAGTGAGGCCAGAGTTTTGTTTTGGTCCGGCGAATTAACTCACAGGTCACACTGTCAGATCCGAAGTGGAGGAGAAGTCTAACCAAATGTTCAGCAAAGGGCGGTGACATTTTAAGGTGTGTAATGCCGGTCCAAGTAGACGAGGAAACGTTTGTGACTGTCGTAAATGTCTAATGGCGCAAGCAAAACGGAAATTAACAAGACATATTTTGATACATTTTTTGATATCGATCACAAATCATACGACTTTGGGAAATCCTCCCTCCCATGATTAGAACGATCCCAAACAAAGCAAGAGTTAACAATACAATAACATTAAAACAACTACGTGTAGCTACAAAAAAATCGACTCAAGGTTTCCCTCCTTGCAATGATGAGCTTGACAAAGTGATTGCAGCCCTTGCTCGTTGCGGCCCTGACTCAGACATAGCTTCGATCCCCAAGGAAATGAACGCACTCGACGACTGTCTCAATTCAAGTAAAAAGGTGAAGGGAAAGAAAGACACAACGCTGTATCATCTCTCCAAGTACATAGCGAAGTAGGATTTCCAAAAAAGAACCATCAACTCAACTCACAATTTAAAGCACAGCATCCCGAGCACATCCCGATGGGAAACACAGCAATGAGAACTGCCGTTCGAGCTGCAAAGCAAACCTCATCAATAGCAAAACCAATTCCAATTTTCAAACCCGAATCAGCATCAGCAACCGCAACCCCAACCCATACCCCAACCCCTATCCCTACCCCTACCCTTACCCCCACCCCTACCCCTACCCCAACAACAACAACAACAACAACAACAACAACAACAACAACAACACAAAAACCAACCGAAAAAGAAAACCCTGGCATAATCCAAATGCTTAAAGAAATTTTCCAGGATGCTGGAATTATATTCGGCAACGACGGACTAGCCCAGCTTAGGGCACAGCGCATTCACCAACAGCAAAATGTTCAGATGCTGAAAGAAACGAACAAAAGAATGGATGAAAAGGACGATGCCATCAGATTGGCGTATATAAGCGACCTCCAAATTAAGCTCGAAAACATTTCATTACAGGGCGAGGATGACCCAACTGAAACGAAAAAATAAATTGTAAAAATCCTGTTTCGTCTCAATCACCACCTATCCTATCCTTTATATCCTATGCGAACACCTCACACTTTTGAAACCCGTCAGTGACCGGCGGGTTCAAACCGCCATTTGGAATGATTCTGTTGTCAATATGAAAGTGTGTCTTCTCGCCACGGCCCAATACCACATAATCAACCCAATTGGCGAAGTGCTCGTAAGCAGGAACGTCACTTAGCCTCAACGCAGGCCACGGACAGCCGTGGCAGATACACGTTGTGATGAAGCAGCCGTTCTTTTTGTCGTTCAACAAGGGTTCCAGCTGGGCGACGAAATCTTTACCATATAGCGTATCCTCGATTCGGTCTTTGTTGTCAGTAAAGTTGTCAGCTTCGAGCACGTACGCCAGCTGAAAAGAGTCAAACTTCGAGTTGAAAGCAAATATTGGTGTCTCGATAAACTCCACCACATGTTCAGCAAAGAAGCACAACCTCGCGTCCATGCCCCTTTCCTCCAAGCCCTTTTCACACTTGCCCATCAACCCCCCGTCTTCTCCAAAACTCGCGTTAACCATTTTAAAGAGGCTGAAAAAATCCTCGGTGAAGGGCTTCTCATTTGTGCCAGCAGCTTCGTGGTCGAGAAAATAACCGACGTCGGGGGCTGCGTAAACGAAAATCTGCTCCTTCAGGTTTGCCTCCTTCCACACATATTCGCGTACTCGGTCGGCGTGTAAATAGGTGCTCAGCCCCCCCGCCGAACCACCAGCAACAGCCACCTGAGTTGCTTCATCTAAACCCTTTTGAAGGGCCCATCGTAGCGCGTGGTCCAAGTTTTTTATTCCCCTGAAGTACAAATCCTGTGTTTCGTTGGAGGTCTCGTTGACAACCGATGTCTTCTCCCGCTTGTAGCCGGAAAATGAAGCACCGTCCAAGTACGGCAGGTACAGGCAATTACAATCTTGCTCGAGACCGTCTCCCTGAGCATTGTAACACTGGCAATCCCTGGCTGTAGCAAGAAGTTTGCTCGACCCTGTTGCAGTAATGCTTCGTTCTAAGCACTGCTGTTCGTTGAAGCACCACCCCCCCCCTTCGAAATAAATCGTCCACTTCGACGATCCTTTAACGGAGGGGACGAAATAGAGTCCGTACTGGGATCCATCCAGCGCAGCCGACGACAACTCCCCGTCGTCTTGGGGGAGGAGCGTCAGCGCACCGGTCGAGCTACAAGACTGTTCTCCTTGTTTCGGAGAGACATCGCTATCGTCGGGTGAAGAAACGGTGACGCACTGACTGTTGCATTCCCCAACCCCCTCTCCAGTTCTTAACAGTCCAGAGAATTCATCAAAGAAGAACTGTTGATTGAAATGGTCAAAAAAATCCTCTGGGTGGCACTCATAGATATCAACAGCAGGCCCTTTCCCACCATGAGCATCAACACAAACACTGTGCTCTAAATTAAACAAGGTGGAGTTCGTGTGATTGTAAAACCACAGCTGAGAGTCTGTCTCATCACAAGGTGCAAGCGTAATTTGGTCCTGAGTGCTGAGACACAAGCTGGATCCAACATTGACAACACTGCTGCTGCTGTTGGTCAGGAATGTTGGACCTTTCCATAGTTGTTTTGGGTCATTTGGATTGCATTTTGACAGATACAAGTTCAAGGCAGGAATGAGCATACTTTTATGTCTTTTTCACACTTCACTTCAACACTTAATTCCATTTACAAATTTAATAAAACTTTTTTTTTAAAACTGTCGCAAGTGCCAAGTAGCAAAGTTTGGCCAAAGATCACACACCTTGACCACGATTGGTTTAAGTGGCTATGTCAGGCGGGAACAGCAGAAACACCACCCAAAAAGTGAAGGAATGGGACAAAGCTCGATTGACAAAGCTGAACCAAGAAACAAGAGATAAAGAAAGAGGATTCCAGGATCTTTTGAGACGAAAAAAAATAAAGGAGCCTCCACAGAAACCTGCTCCACCCATCTGGGACACCTCACCATCAATCATAGCATCACGGGCTGTGCGCTATCACTTTTTGCGCAAGCGCTGGCGTCGCCGCTCTTGGGATCAAGAGCGTATTCGAAAGCAACGCGACTTGCCAAAGCCGGGTCAAAAAGAACCCGCCGATTCAAAAAGCGCGTTCCAGCGAGGAAAAGAATTTGACAACAAGAAAAGAACAGAAACCTCCTCGCGAGCTGCCATAAAAGCCATGATCGCTGCTGAAAAGAAGCTCGATGACATCTACAACAAGCTTGGCGAGAAGAAGACGAAGAAGACGAAGAAGACGGAAAGTAATAAAACCCCTGCAGTCGAAAATGATTTGCCTCAAGCCATAGCCTTGGTCGAAAACAGTAAAACCTCACCCTATATAAATCAAATTGAACAGAAACTTACACAAACGGAGAATTTCCCCAAATGGAGCCGCAGCATAAACACCAAGATCAACAACAACATTAATAATAACACCACGTTGGTGACAAAAACAAAAATCTCATTCAGGAATACACCGAAACCGACTGCCAAAAAAACATTAACAACGAGATACCGCGCCCCCCCTCCACTCCCCCCTCCCCCCACATTTTAGTTTAAAACTGTGTAGATCTAGCTAGATATTCTCTCAATTTAGAAGCCCTCGACTCGCCTCATTATTTGTGATTTCAACTTATCAATCTCGCCCTCGAGATCATGTCTTGAATCTTCTTTTGCACTTTCACTTTCATTACCCAAGTCTGAATGAATTGTCTTTTCGAGTTCAATCTTGCGAACCTCTGAATAATATTCATCCTTCAGCGAGGCAACCGCGTTAGCTTTAGCAACTTTCAATGCTTCCTGCCCTAGAGGCGAGGGCGTGACAGCAAAAGTTTTCAATTTCTTCTGCTGCTGATGTTGATTTTTGCTCAAACTGGTTTTTTCGTTCTTTCTCGCCGTGTAGCTTTTCCAAGGAGCAGACTTGCTAATGGCAATGCAATTGGTATTCTTTTCTATTTCCTTTTCCTTTTCATTTCTCCTCACGGCCATCAGCTCGTCCTTCAGTTGTGCAATCTGCATGTCCTTCTCCACCAACAATCTCCCCCCTTCCTCCCCCCTCTCCTCGACCTCCCCCACCCTGCCCTTCAGACCACTGATGCCGACTAATTTCTTTCGCATGAATTCACCAGAATTTGTTTGCTCTTGCTTGTTTTTTTCGATAGTATTTTTTTCAACCAACTTGTGCAAAACTGCGATTCGGTCAGCCGCAATTTCTCCCTTTTCCTTCTCCTGCCTATGCAGTTCATTATTTTGTTCCAGCTTGCTCGTCAGCACGCGTTCTCGTCTCAAGTTCTTGACTTCCTGGCTTTCCTCCTCTTCTTCCTCCTCTTCCTCCCCCATGCCCCCACCATTCTCCCCCTTCATCACTTCGTACATCAATTTGATCGAATTTTGCAGCTCCTCCCCCTCACGTTTCAGCACTTCCAAAACTTTCTTTGCTTTCATTCTCTTTAATTTCAGTTCCCGCCCGCTCCGCTCGAGCTCTCTGACCCGCTGTGCATCGATCAATTCAAATTTATCGATGTCTCTTTTCACTTTCGTCAGCACCCCTCCCTTTTCTCCCAATTCCCCCTTCAACCCCGCGAACAAGACCTGGGTCTCCTCCAGCTCCACTTCCACCCCCTCCTTCTTGAAATCGTACTCGACCTCCTGGTCCCCCAGAGCCTTGACGCGCGCGTCTAAAACCCCACAATTCTCAATCAACTCGTCATTTTCTGTTTCGACGCAGGCCAGTACCTCCGTTTCGAACTCGAGCTTCTTCTTCACGCTATTGGTATTCAATTTCACCAGCGCGTTGTTTCCGCGCTTCGTTCGCATGAACAAAATCCGCCAGGCGCTCAATTTTCTCCTCGCTACCCTCGACTCCACCCTTTTCCTCACAACAGCGTAGTTCCTGGTGCACCTCCTCCTCCTCCTCGATACATTTACCCACACGCAAAAAACCTCAAACAGCACTGCCACACCCCGCTCGACAGTTATGTTCTCAACGATGTTCTGCAGTTTTTGGTTGTGCTTCGTCAAGCTGACAACTTTTCTCCACGTTCTCACCACCCCCCTAGCCAATTCTTTTCTCTTGTGCAACAAGAATTTTTGCAGCCGAAGCTGCGCCGAGCGAGCCAAACGAATTGAGTGGGTTAGTTTTAACAGTAGATGTAGCCGTCTGTAGCCATTTCGCAGAATTCATCGCGAGTTGCTCGTCCTCATCAAGGCTCGCTCGCTTCGCTCGCTCACTCACCTCCTTGTAGTTCAACCTGCCAAAGGCGACCCTAGCAAGCTTCCTGAAGTAGTGGTTGACCGCTACAAGGAGGAAAATTCGCTCTGATTTGCTTTCGTTGCTGGATTCCAGCCAGAAAGAGAAAAGCTTGCAGAGCCGAAACCTCACTGCAACCTTTAGTTTCCTGTTTGCTAAGACGAATTTCTTGAATTTTAAAATTCCCCATTTCAATCTGCGGACGTGATTGTGGTTGTCGGCAGTGTATTGACAATCGAATTTCCCCCTCCCCTCCCCGACCAGCAAAACCCACTTGTCAAAAACATTTCTACTCAGCCTTTGCCTTGCGATTCGCTCCATGACGGTGTGCCTCTGCATACTAACGAATCTGTGCCTAATTTGTTAGTATTGCCAATTCAAGCCCACGCTCACGCTCACGCTCACGCTCAAGCTCAACTCACCTCGCCTTCAAAATTCTCATTCGGCTTCTCGAACACAGCTGCCTGAATTTGTCGCTGTTCCAGTTGTTCGCGAGGCGCACCCCCAGCACGACGCGGCTCCACCGTCGAAACAAAAACTTCCGAAACAGCTTGTCAGCAAAGGCCGAATAAGCAACGTAATCGGACTCCGGTAAGATGCAGTTCTTGTGGTGTTTTTTCATCGCACTGAAGGTTTTTCTCAGGAGTAGCTTGTTCGCGGTGGCTCGAAGGTAAAGGTTGTGGTGCTTTTTCTCCAAAAAAGAGGTGATGCACAATTTCCATCGTTTCACCAGTCTCCGCAAAAGATGTTTGTTGAATCTTCCTTTGATTGTGACGGAAAATGCCGTGTAAGATTTCCAAGACCTAAAAACATTACCCAGCTTCTTTTTGTGCCGAATGGGAATCTGCTGAGGGTGAAATCGGTTCCGCTTATGGTAAAGTTTCCACGTCGAGAGGGTTACTCGCACCCACTTTTGAGAGGTGAAGCTGTGGAATCGGTGGGTGACCTTGGCAAGCTTGGCAGACCTGAAGACGGCAAGCCGCAGGAGAGCAAAGGCGCGAATCAGGCCCCGGGACGACTTTATCCAGATGCCAAATACTTGCTCCTCCACCCTGCCCAAATTTACGCTCCGCTCGATCACGCGCTTCCGCTCTGTCAACGTCATTCCCACCTCGTTGACTTTTTCCACTTCCTGCATGACTCCTGCCTTCTCTCTGGCAATCTCCTGCATTTCCTCCTCTAACTTGCTTTGCAAAGTTTTGGCCAGGTGTAACGCGCTGGTTGTCTTGTACAGTGTGGCCTCTAGCTCCGGTCCAACCTCCTTCTTCAAGGTTGCGGCATTTTTGAGCGTCTTAAATGACTCGTGGCGCTTTTTGTTCAAGCTGTCAACCTTAAGGGTCTCATTCAAAGTGTTTATTGTGTTCAGCGAGACGAGGTGATTTTCCTCAATGTTCGATTTATACTTCTCAATTCGTTCCCAGAGAAGTAGATTCTGCTTGAAGAGGGTTTGCTGGTCTTTGTTGCGGGAAATGGTGTCATCCTCGAGCGAAAGAAGCTGTTTGCGAAGGTTCCGCATGTCGTACGCCTTGGGGGGGCGGCGCGGCGGGTTCGGAGGTTGGAGAGGTTTGAATTCAACATCGTCGTTGTCGGTGATTGGTTTCATGGCAATTGGATCGAAGAATTTGTTTGTGGGGTTTGACGGGGGGAGGGGAAGTGTGCAGGCTTGTGACTCGGAGAGTGGTGCCACCACTCTTAGTTTTGGCTTTGGCTTTGGTCTCGGTTTCGGCTTGAGCCTGGGCTTCTTTGGCAGAGGTTTGGGCTCGGCTGCCGGTTCTTGCTGTGAAGGTGGCTGCTTTTGCTTAGGCTTTTTTGGTGGTGGACGGCTCCGTTTTCGAAGTTGTAGTTTTTGTTGTTGCTGTTGTTGTGGCTGCTGGGTTGTTGATTTGTGAATGTTGCCATAACCTCTAGACTGTGGAGTTGTGTCCTCCGCAAAGGATACCAGAGCTGGTTTCGGATAATTATCGCCCGTAACCCCTTCCCCTGGGTCCGCGGCGGGAATGAGGTAGGCCAGAATTTGCTTCTCATCACATGAATTTTCAAAGTTTGGTTTGAACTTCACTTCGGATTCGTACATGTTTGGCAATTGTTAAAGTTTAACACCTTCACGTTGCGGTGTTGTCTACGTTAACTAGCACACTGCAACTGCTTACAACAGAGGCGCAACCTTCAAAGCCGAACAAATGTTTTTTGGGTAAAAATTTAATTTTTTTTTATTCATGTGATGTGAGATTGGTGATGATGTGATGTGGATGACGAAGATTTTGACATATCCCACTAATTGATCTTGAGTTTGATGAGGAAATTGAGGAATTAATGGAGGATCGCAGGTACAGGATGAAGAGGATTGCCAAGATACTAGTGAAAATAGTTAAGAGAAGTAGAACGCGTGCAAAGGAGAAGAATCCTGGTTGGCGGCAAAAGGTTTGAGATGTACGATCCTGAGACGAAGGAGGTGTTCGAAAGCTTTTTGAGCATCAAGAAAACCAGCGAAGGAGAACTGCCCGGAAATTTTGTCAACCAAGAGGAATCGCAAGCCCAATGTTAACAAACCCTACATAATAATGAACAGAAATAATGCAGTCCCAGCCCCAGCAGTTGGTGCATCTCTTGCCAGCAGGAGTTGGCACGAGCAAAGCACCCAGAGTTTCGGGGCGGCGGGCGGAGGGTACATTCACATTCAGGAAGAGGGAGTTTGGAGCCAACAGATGGGAGGCATGGGGGGGATGATGGGAGGGCAAAATTTTCCTGCTACAATGCATCGCCGGCGCAACCTCCCTATCAAACGGTAGTCCAGTTGAGTCCGACACGAAGCCAGTGACTGACGCGAAGGACATTTTAAGAATGATGATCGCGGCAAATAGTGCGGCTTTAGATGAACAACTCTTTAAATGATTTTACAACTCAAACACAGACATTGTCCTGCATGCAAATCGCATCTACAATCTCTTCAAAATCGACGAACTCGTCTAGCGTGTCGAAATCCTCTCCAGACGCTGCATCGGAAGCAACTTGGTTGACGTCGAAGTTCTCACCCAGAATCATTGAATTCTTCATTTCCTCAAAATTTTTGGCCAAAGAGACATACTCGTCAAAGGCAAATGACAGTTTTGTAACAAGACAATGAGCTCTCGCCGAGAGCAGACTCTTACTAATTTCTTCCGTGCTTGCTGAGAAAATCAGCAAGGTTCGAAAGGTGCTTACAGGGTTAGAGTTATTGTCTTTTATGCTCACCAACACATCATCAATCTGCACCTCAGTCGGGATGTTGTAATTGGCCTTTTGTACTTGCTGCTCTTGAGTTCTGTTCAGGCTGACCAAATTGTTTGGATCGTTGGAAATTCCCACAAAGCAAGAAACCAAATTCACTAAGATTTGAACTTTCATGTCGCGAATGTTTGTGCCAATTGAGGAGGTTTCAGATTCGCTTTCGCTTTCGCTTTCGAGAAGAAAGTTCGAGTCAAAAAAGTTATTAACCAAAATTGCGCCATGCAATGTGCACACCACTATGCGGACCTGAACAATCATCCAGGCATCGGAAATTGGGTCACAATATGTAAATTTTAACAATTTTTTTTAAAAGTGACAGTTTATGTTATAAAAACGCACTTGGCTAAAACCTTCCGCGAAGAGTCACCATCAAAGCTTTTCTTGCTTCTTCTTCTTCTTGTTCTTAGTAGTGTTCGCAATAAAAACCATAAATGTCAACCAAGACCGCAGAAATAAGTGCCCTGGTGCAAAAGCTCAAAAATGGTGAAATCACCAAGGCCGAACTGTTCTCTCAACTCAACCAGATAAAACAGAAAGATAATGATGTTGCCCCAGTAGTTTCAAGTGCGACTGACGAGTCGCAGAAGTGGTGTGCTTCTTCTACTTCCCCTCCTGTCCCACAGACAATACCAAGCTCACCGAACCCCTTTGATGCTTTCCCACCTGCCCCACCCGCGCAAGAGCAGCCCCTTGTTCCCGTGAACGATCCGTTTGCTGATGTCCAGCAGCAGCAGCAGCAGCAGCAGCAACAGCAGCAGCAGCTACTACAAGAACAGCAAGAACAGCAGCAACAACAACAACAGCAGCAGCAGCAACAACAACAACAACAACAGCAGCAAGCTCAAGAAAAAAAAGAACTTTTGAAGCGGTTAATCGAGGAGAAGAGGAAAGAAAACGCAATGAAACATCAACAACAGCAACAAGAGGAGGAATACCACCGACAGCAGCAACAATTAATACAGCAACAACAACAGCAGCAACAAATTCAGATCCAGCAACAACAACAAATGCTCCAGCAGCAGCAGCGCGAAGAGCAGCATCGTCTAGAAAACAATCGATCAACAAAAACAGCTCGGCCACAATCCGCCAAGAAACCAATATCGTATAGCAACAATAATTCCACATCAAGAATCCAAACACCAAGCAACCAGCGCCAAAACTTCTCACACACTCCTGGACGAAATACCTCCACTCCCCAACGCACCACGACCACCACCACCACCACCACCACCAACAACAACAACAACAACAACAATTCCGTTTTCACCCACTCTTCTACAACGAGACACATGAATAGTTCTACCCCGGGACTGGTAAGACCAAACCCAAGCCAAAACAACGGAACGGCAGAACTGACATTTCAACCCAAGGTTCGGGGCCTTCCTCCTGGGATATACGGCACGTCACGGACCGAAGGCGGCACACCGGGACGCGGTGGTGGAGCTGGCGAGGAGTCGTTTGACGAACGCTCGTCCAGAACAATAATGGAGAGAGAGCAAAAGCTGAGCCAGAAGCGCCAGTTTGCCGCCGAGAGGGAAATGGACGGTGAGCATGTTTGCTCAAAGTTGCTATGTTACTCGTCATCTCTCTCTCAAAATATATACTAATACCAATACCCCCCCCCCCCCCCCCCCCCCCCCCCCCCCCCCCCAGACCAACAAAAAAACCCAACACCACAAAAAAAAAAAAAAAACAAAAAAAAAAAAAAAAAAAAAAAAAAAAAAAAAAAAAAA
>Ga0302114_10001745_pt1 | contig 14208 bp, 9 predicted proteins | sample AG5_Surface_MG_FD_203107 | JGI IMG/M metagenome (GOLD analysis project Ga0302114, IMG submission 203107) | Marine microbial communities from Western Arctic Ocean, Canada - AG5_Surface | ecosystem: Environmental > Aquatic > Marine > Oceanic | place: Canada: Western Arctic Ocean | collected...
TCAGGGGACTGGCGCGCGCGTCGCTCAGAAGGATCCGCGCGGGGGTCGTGAGGGTGAGACACGACGGCGCCGCGCACGCGACTCGTCTTCCGACGAGACTCGATAAGCCGCGAAAAAGATTCGAAGACATGGGCCCGATTCTTACCCTTAACTTGCAAAGCCCTAAACACGAGTCGTATAAACCGGTCCAGTTCGCCCGCTCCGTCGCCCTCTTTTCACGGCGCGGAAGTAGTCCCACCGTTCAAGCAGGTGAGCATCGCGACACGTCCCACCTTACCGCCGTCGTGGCCACGCGCGAGCCGCGCGCGCGAACCCCGCGTCGGCGTTCGGCGCGCGTTTCCGTCGCCTCCTCCGACAAACATCTTGCTCATCTCCAGCACGAAAGAGCCGCATCCTGACCTTCCCTCCCTCGCTCGCCTCTCCTCGCAGGATGGGTCGCGTTATCCGCGGTCAGCGTAAGGGTGCCGGTTCGATTTTCACCTCGAACACCTCCAAGCGCAAGGGCTCCGCCAAGCACCGTCAGCAGGTGAGCGTCGTCACGGCCAGCCGAACCGGCGATGGGATCGCCGGGTTTTTTCTACTGCGCCTGCGAGCGGCAGCGAGAAACCCTGATTTCTTCCTGGTCCCGCGAAGGGCGCGGGCCCTGGGCTCGGTTCTCGCGTCTCGATCGCGCGTCTCGGACGGCGGTGTTGGGTCCGCCTAATGCCCTTCGATGACGACGCGTGGTCGATGCGGTCGATCGAGGATCGACAGCCGGGGTTCCCGCGCGGACCGGGACCCATCCATCGCCTTTCTCAAACTTTAGCCAAGCGGAAAAACTGAACGCCGAGGCTGACCTCTGTTTCCACCCCCTTCCCAACCCTCCAGGATTACGCTGAGCGTCATGGTTACGTCAAGGGTGTCGTCACCGACATCATCCACGATCCCGGACGTGGTGCTCCCCTCGCTAAGGTGCGTCGCCGGCCATTCCCGCGCAGTTTCCGTCGCGTCAAGCGGGACTCTCCAAATAACCCTAAAACTGGGCTACATCAATCACGAGCGCGCTGCTGACCTCGCGCCTCATCTCCCCTCCCAAACCTCAGGTGACTTTCCGCAACACCAAGAAATACATGCACGACAAGGAGCTCTTCGTCGCGGCTGAGGGCATCTACACCGGTCAGTTCCTCTACTGCGGTAAGAAGGCTCAGCTCGTCGTGGGCAACACCCTCCCCATCGGCTCCATGCCCGAGGGTAGCATCATCTGCAACGTGGAGGCGAAGCTCGGCGACCGCGGCGTCCTCGCCAAGGCTTCCGGCGAGTACTGCATCCTCATCTCCCACAACCCCGACACCGGCTTCTCCCGCATCAAGCTTCCCTCCGGCTCCAAGAAGACGATCCCGTCTGGCTGCCGCGGCACCATCGGGCAGATTGCGGGTGGCGGTCGCTGCGACAAGCCCATGCTCAAGGCGGGCGCCAACTACCACAAGTTCAAGGTGAAGCGCGGTGCCACCTGGCCCAAGGTTCGTGGTGTGGCGATGAACCCCGTTGAGCATCCCCACGGTGGTGGTAACCACCAGCACATCGGTCACGCCTCCACCGTCCGCCGCAACAAGCCCGCGGGTGCCAAGGTCGGTCTCATCGCCGCCCGCCGCACCGGTCGCCTTCGCGGCGTCAAGGGTATCATGGCCGCCAAGGCCAAGGAGGGCAACTAAACGGTGTTTTAGTGGCTATCCTCACGGATACTGGGCTGGGGTTGATGAGGGTCGCGATTGGATAAAGGCGACCGCCGCGTGTGGCATAACACGCGGGCGGTGGAGCTGGTATCAAGTAGCGGTCCTTGCAATAGAGATAACTTTTCACTCAACGCTTTGGGCGTCTTCGTTTCCGTGCCCGAACCCGCGCAAGCATTAATTACCAACTCTGAGCAAGTCTATCTCACGGTTGGCAGTCCGCTTGCTAGATGTAACTCCATGACAAGTTGGGCAGCAAGCGGCTCGAATATCACGAGTTGATGGCAATAATCTTCTGGTCAAAATTTTCAGCACGTCCTTTCCTTGTGAACCCGCGCTGCCCTTCACACACGCCCGCCCGGCCGCATGGCATGCTAAACCGGCCCGGTGCCCGCTCCGCGCTGATTCGCACCTGTCGCGGGCTGACATCGCGCTCGAACGGCGCGATGAAGCGTTTCACGAACCCAAACTCGCGGGAGGACCCGCATCACCCGCCTCGCCCCCGTCAACACGTTCGTTTCGACGACGAAGGCGGGGCAGGGACGACTTCAGGGCGGAACTTCAGGCCCCCGCCGCCGCGTCCCAACGACGCGCACCAGCCGTGGAGAACCAACCAAAACGCGCCCGCGTTCGCCGCCGGCCAGCCGAGGCAGCACTCCGGCGGTCGAGGACAGGGTAGAGGACAGGGTAGAGCCGGGCGGCATCGCACGAGCGTCGAGGATGCGACGTCGCGGGGCGTCGCCGCGAGGGAGTGGCACCCGTCGCCGCCCAGCGTCGTGGACGCGCGTGAGCCCGGCACCAGCGGACAAATCCCGGCGCCTCCTCCCGGGGAGTACCGCGTCATGTCGTACAACCTACTCGCGGACTCGCACGCGTGGAAGTATCGCAACGAGCTCTACCGGGGCGTACCAGACTTCATCCTGCGATGGCCCAGGCGGCTCAGGGGCGTGGTCCAGGAGGTCAAGGCCCTACGGCCGGACGTGCTGTGCCTGCAGGAGTGCGAGGACTTTGACGGCATCGCCGCGGAGCTGCGCGGGTGCGGGTACGAGGGCTTGCACGCGCCACGCGCCGGCGGGAGGACCGACGGGTGCTCCCTTTTCTACCGGAGCGACGCGTTTCGATGCGAAGGGTTCGAAGCGATTGACTTTACCGACTTTGACCTCCGCGAGAACGCCGCCGCGGTGGCCTGCCTGGTACCCATAGGTCATGGCATGCACGACGCCAACCCCACGCCGGTGGTGGTTGGATGCGTCCACTTGCTTTTCAACCCGCGGCGCGGCGATCGCAAGCTCGGTCAGCTCAGGGTGTTCATCGAGCGGGTGGAGGCGATGCGGCGGTCCTCCCGGCGGGGCGGCGTCGAGCCGCACGCGATGCTGGTCGGCGACTTCAACGCCGAGCCCGACTCGCCTCTGTACGGGTACATCGCGCACGGGCTGTTGGACGTGAGCAGGGTGGACAGGAGGGACATGTCCGGCTGTCTGGTGGAGGGCGAACACGTGTCTAACAACGCGACGGACGTCGGGGGCGGGTTGTCTTCCACGCAGGAGGCGGCGTGGGCGGACTGGGAGAATGAGGAGGGCGATGACGAGTCGATGGGCGAGACGGAGCGGATCGCGGTGAGGCTGGCGGATAACTACTGGGACCTGGAGGGACTCGCGCTCGCGTTCGGGGACGGCGACGGGGACGGCGAGGACGGCGTTGAAAAAACAAAGTCGCCCTCCGCGATGTCGAAGGGCACGGCGAAGCGGGGTGACGCGCGGGCCATTCGCGCCATGATGTCCGCGTTGGAGGGTCGGCCGAGGGCGGCGGAAGGGACGGCGCGGGAGTGGGACGGTCGTCACCGGCTGACCCACGCGTACGCCGGGAATCTTCGAAGCTGCTACAGGGAGGTTTGCGGCGCAGAGCCGGCGATGACGAGTTTTCACGGCAAGTTTCGCGGCACGGTGGACTACATCTTTCACACCCCTGGGATTGGGTCGACGCGGGTGCTGAAGCCGCCGAGGCTTCGCGGCGGGCTTCCGTCGGAGGAATACCCGAGCGACCACGTGTCCGTCGTCGCCGACGTGAGACTTTAGATTTGAATAATTTGATTAAATACAGCGTCAATGATACACAAGTTGGTCTTTCCAGTGCTCGCTCATAACCCCATTGTCGCGGGGGGGAAGTGGACGTTGATGTCCACATCGACGGCCTGGTCCTGTTCTCTCATGATCTTCTCGAGCTCCTCGATAGATTTCATCGCCCTCGCCCGCCTCTCGCACGCCGCCTGCGTCCACCCCATGATGACCCTCCCCTCAGCCATCTCAACCCTCATCTGGCTGAGGCGAACGCACCAACTGTTGATGTTATCCTGATTCCTCAGGATATCCATCAGCTCGGCCTGCTCCTCGGTGGGTTCGGGCTGCGTGGGCTGCTGCTGCGTGGGCTGCTGCGAAGGCGCCAAATCGGCGAAAATGCCAAAGTCCAGGGGATCGTCCATCTCCGGGGGATTGAGCTGGCTGGCGGTGAACCCGTCCAAGTTGAACTCGTCGTCGCCACCCTTGAACTTCTTCTCGTCGCTGTAGAAGTTCCCATCGTCGAAGTCTCCACCCGCGGGCAGCGCCGGCTCCGCGTCGTCGGTGTCGGTGTCGTCGTCCGATCCAGATCCCGAAACGTCGTTGAGAACGGCGACGTCCGCGTCGGCAGCCTCCGTGGCGTCGTCGCTCGCGTCGTCGCTCGGCTCATCCGCGCCCAGACTCGCCAACACCATCGCCCCTTCCTCCACACGTGTCTTGCCGCCACCTGTAGCTCCATGCGAGCTCCACGTGGCGTTCTTCGGCGCGGCCACCTGGACGCAGACGTCACCCGGCTTTGACGACGCGGGACACGCCGCGAAGAGAGTCTGGAGCTGTTTCTCCGTGCAGTAGCGCCTGAGCGCCTTGGCGTCGATGCCGATCTGGCGGTTGTCTTTTTTGAAGAAGATGCTTTCGATGCCCGTCGCGTCCGTGTAATCGTCGGCGTTTTCCTTCCCGGCCGCCTTGGCGAAGACGGCGCGGAAGAACTCGTTCTCGTCTGGATGGGTGTACCAGTACGACCCCTCCTTGAAGGTGTCGCCGTAGAAGAGCTTGAGGTGGTGCCCGAGCTTCTCGCGGTAGGTCTTGTCGGCGCCCTCGTTGCGCATGCCGAACATGTTGAAGTGCTTGAGGATGGTCTTGGAGCGCGCGGAGATGTTCCTGAGGCGGGCGGGGGCGCGGGATGTCAGCGAGCCGTCACCGGGGGATCGAGGAAAAAAAAGAAAAGTGGGCGCCCGGATCTCGGGATGCTCACCTGCGCTTGTCCGCAGCCTTGGGGTTCTTCCTCTTCTTTTTCTTCTTCGCAATCGCGGGCGCCACCTTGACCTCGGCGGGCGTGGCCTTGGGGTTGACCGCGATGAGCGCCTTCTTGAGCGGGTGCGACGCCTTGGCCTTCATCGTTGGTGGCGGGTGCGTGTTGTTGAAATTGAAGGGCGCGGGGTATCTATCTGGGCGCGCGAGTGACGTGCGCTGGGTTGAACGACACGTGGACGCTTGAACACGACGGGCGAAAGCGGCTCGGCGTGGATCCGTTCGGTCGAAGGGGTGCGGCGAGTGAAGTCCGCGCGTTTGGTAATGGAGAAGGCGCGGCAAATGCCAAAGGTCTGCACCCCCCCCCGTTTGGGTTGCATGGTTTTTGGTTTTTTGACCGTCTATTTTCTTGAGTCAATATATGGGGGAAGGAGGCATGGTCCAAAAGGAGACGGCACCTCCGGTCAATCATCCACCACACTCTCAAGCACCTGACACGCAGATGACGATGCCGGCCTCCTCCGGGCCGGGCCCCGGGGTGGGGCTGTCTCCCGCCAGAGGTCAAGAGGCGGACGAGTTCCTCGAGAACGTCGACGAGGTCAACGCGCTCATCACCGGGCTCAAGTCGGGCACGATCTCTGCCGACTACATCGACCGCAAGATCAAGGCGCGCGACGCCGAGCACGAGGCGGAGCAGGAGCGGCAGGTGAAGGAGGCGGAGGAGGCGGAGCGGCGCAAGTACGAGAACCTCAGCCCCGAGGAGCAGAAGAAGATCAAGGCCAAGGTTGACGAGATGATCGCCGAGAAGGAACGTCGCGAGCGCGCGCGGGCGGCTTTCCACGAGTACCGGTCCAAGATGCCCGAGGACAAGCAAAGGGCGACCGACTACGACGCGTGGGACCTCTGGACGCCGTCCGACGACGAGACGGATCCGTGGATGAAGTACACCCCGGAGAACCCCGCGTTCAAGGCGATGGAGGCGGACATCGACAAGAGGCACGCCGCGCAGGTGCGCGCCAGGCAGACGGCGCATCGCAAGCGGGAGGAGGGCAACGACGCGTTTCGCGCGGGGCAATTCGCCGAGGCGCTCAAGTGCTACGAGCTCGGGCTGGAGGCTGATAAGCGCTCGCTGGAGCTGCACGGCAACGCCGCGATGGCGGCGCTCAAGTGCGAGATGTTCGTGCAGTGCATCGACCACGCCACGAAGGCGTGCGAGCTCGCCGAGTTTCTCCTCGAGACACCCGCGCATCCGACGGCGATCAAGTGTTTGCAGCGCAGAGCCGCCGCCAGGCTCCAGCTCTCGCACTACAAGGACGCGCTCAACGACCTATCACTGGCGCATCGAAGGGACCCGGGTAACGCGGAGGTTGAAACACGGTTGAAAGAGGCTAACGCGATGTACGAGGAGGCTCGAAAGGAGAAGGAGGTTGAGCGGGGGATGCGCAGAGCGAGCTCCGGGATCGACGGCGAGGTCGACGGCACCGACTTCAACACCCTGCGCGAGATGGAGAAGCTGTGCGTTGGCATCGGCGGGGACGAATGCGACTACGACAGGTTGGAGACCTTGCTGGAGACGAGCGAGCAGTGCAGGGTTTTCATTCGGTCGGGCGAGGGCTCCCGATTGCTCGAGTTGCGTCGGGTGCTGGGACTCGCGGCGGGCGACCTTCGCGGCGGAGCGGCGAAGATGTTGGGTCCGCTCAAGGTGCTCAGGGCGGCGTGTCTGAACGAAACGAACAGGGATACACTCGCGAAGGCCGGCGCGCTCGAGCTCGTCGTGGAATTCATCGCGCGCGCGTGGAACGAGGCTGATACGGCGTCGAGAGAAGCGGTGTCGGCGGCGCTGTTTCTGCTGCACACGTGCTCCGCCACCCCGGAGCCCCGCGCGTCCATAATCAAGGCGCTCTCCGAGGATACGAAGGATACGAAAGGCGCGGTCGCGGGGCTGTTCGCGGTGCTCGAACGCGACTTTGCGAACGACACGGGCGCGCGGCTCGCCGCCGCGCACGCCCTATCCCTCCTGGGCAACTGCGCGGTCGACTCCCTCGCGAGAACCGCGCTGGCGAGCTATCATCACGACGCGACGGCCAAGATCGTGCCCGTGCTTCGATGCGGGGTACCCGTCCTCGTGGAGCGCGCCGCGGCGTTGCTCGGGAACATGTGCACGGACACCACGATGCGGTCTACACTCGCGGCGAACGCGCGGGGCATCTCGGACCTCGTCGCGTTGCTTCCGAGTGAAAAAGATTCAACCGCGGCGGCAAAGGCGCCCGCGGGGATGGGCTCCGGCCTCGCGGGACTCAAAGTCAAAGCCGCGTCCCCTCGCGACACGGTACACGTGAAGGACCCGGAGCTCGTGCTGAACGTACTCGCGGCGCTGGCGAACGCGACGGCGGATGTCACCGCGGCGGCGGCGGCGGGGGCGGCGGGGGCGACGGGCCGGCTCGCCGCACTGCTCGCGGCGTCGGATCCAACCGTGGGCGCTCGCGCGGCGACGGTGCTCTCCCGCCTCGCGCGCGACCCGAGCACGGCGAAAGGAATGTGCGCGCGCGGCGGGGAAGGCGGCGCGGGGGCGATCGCTCGGTTCGTGGGCGAGAGGCTACGGACGGACGCCGAGACGCGGGCGGCGGGCGGCGAGAGTGACAAAAAAGACCAAAAAGTTGAACAGTTCCCGGGGTTGGAGCCGGCGGTGCGGACACTCGCGGTGTTGGCCAACGGCGGCGATGCGGCGGCGAGGTTGGCGCTGGCGGAGTGCGCGTCTGACGCGTTGGTGGAGTGCATCCGTGTCGGGGAGCTCGTGGGCGACGGGGTGGTGGGCAACGCGGCGCTCGCCATCGGTGACCTGGCGAAGGAGGGAAACGCGAGGGACAAATTCGCCGCGCTCGAGCCGGTTAAGCCGCTGCTGGCGGTGTGCCACAAACGTACGGGCGCGGCGCAGAAGAACGCGGCGATCGCGTGCGCCAGGCTGGCGTCGCACCCGAAAATGCTGGAGACGCTCAAGGCGAACAACGGACTGGAGCTCATATACCGATACGTGCAGCCGTAGTTTAGACAATTTCGTATCGTATCAAATTCGGGCAATCTCCTGAAAGTCGTAGTATCCCATGCTGCGCAACAGCGCGCCGTGCTCGCGCTCGAACTTTTCCGCGTTTCGATCCGTGAAGTGCTCGCGCCACGCGCCCGGCGGCAGCGTCCGTCGCGCCCGCCGCGACCGCTCCTCGCACCCGCCGCCCTCGCAGAGCGAATAAATCTCTGCGTCGGCTCCCTCGTTTGACTCGTCCTTGTCCCCGTCCCCGCCCCCTCCGCCCCCGTTCCCGCCGCCTTTACCCACGCGCGCGTCCTCGCGCGCGTCCACGCACGCGTCCACGAACGCGCGCATCTCCGCGGTACCCCGCTTGAGCCCGAGCCACTCGCTGAGGAGCGTCAGACCGTCCGTCTTGGCCCGGAGCAGTTCCTCGTACTTGACGAAGATGACGTTCGGGTCGTCGGCGCGAGCGAACGCCCTCAGGCTCCTCGCGAAATCCCCGACCCTGCTGTCCACGGCGTCCGACATGAAGGTATCCCCTTGGTAGAGGTGCCCGAGCGCCTTTTGGATCCCGAGCTTGACGGAGAGGGACGCGGTGAACCGGTCGATCTCCACGTCGACGCCGTCCTCGGCGGACATCGAACGGAGCTTCGACTGGAACGATTCGCCGCCGAGGTCGTCGCGGGGTAAGCGCGCCCACGCCTCGCTCGTGTCGAGGTGCTCGAGGTACGACTCGGCGATGAGATCACGCGGGTCCCGGACGATGAAGACGGCGCGGTAGGGCCTGCCGAGGAGGCCCATGTCCCGCGGCGTGGACCTGTCGAACGAGAAGGTGTGAACGTCGTGGCGAAAGTCCTCCGCCGTTCCGGAGCACCATCGCATGCACACCGGAGACGACGAGTCATGAGACGAGGACGACGACTCTGTCTCGTTCGCGCACGTGTTTCTCTCGAGCGCGCGGAGTGCGTCGCGGAACATGCGGTCGCCCGCACCCTTGTGCGAGAGGTGCACCACGAGCGGCTCGCCCGCCGCGTCAAAGTTTTTGAGCCTCTGGCGCTGGCGCTCGCCCGGCGCGGCGCGTCGCGGGGCGGTCGCGGGGCGCTCGTATTCGGCGATCGTCGCGTTCCAGTGGTTGATACCGGCGGACGCCACCGCGATGGCTTCGGGGTCAGCGCCGATGGGCAAGTAGTTGAGCTCGAAGGTCTCGGACTCGACGAGGTCGAGGAAAAAGCTCGGGAACACAGCCGCCTTGAGCCCGCCCTCGGTGACCTCCGGCCTGTGCATCCTGTAGTGCTCAAAGCCGCCGACGTAGAGGACGGCGAGGACCATGAGGGCCAGGGACATCGCGCGGCCGACCTTGGTCTTGGACTGCATCAGGAACACCGCCAGGGGCATGACGCAAACGACGAGGAAGACGACGACGAGGTCGAACTCGACGGTGTCGGCGTACTGGTACATGTTCCTTTTCTTCTCCGGCGAGCCTTGTCAGCGGACCGTCGCGACGACGGGGTGCGGCGAGCGGCGAGTGCGTTCGAGGGTATCGCACGCGTGTGTTCGACGCGGTGGCCGTCACGGAGGAGGGGCGCGGCGCGATAGTGGACGCCGCGGGGAATGGACAGCGGTGAGTTCTCCCCGTCCCAGACTTCTCGTTCTCGATCCCGTGGAACGGACGGCTCTTGGCGCCCGAACCGTCCCAACGTCGTTGGGCACTTCCCAGGAAATGACTTTCACGTAATCCGAGAACGGCGGATACTCCGAGAGCCTAGAGGCCCTCGTTGGTCCGTCCTTTGACTCCTCGGCTTCCGATCCGAGGAATTTTTTCCAGGATACATTAGATACTTTCCATTCCAACCTTGGGAAACGCTTCACTATTCACCGCACACACACCCCGCACCCCCACCCCCCACTGACCATGTGCCTTTCAGGTCACCCCATCTTCCGACTCATCGCCCTCGTCGGCATCGCCTGCGCCGCCACCGTCGCGCACGCCTCCTCCTGCGAGGAGCTCTACACCCCCCAAAAGCTCGAGCTGGCCAGACGCATGGTCGAGTGCGACCTGGGCAACTACAAGTCCGACTGCGTCGCGCCCGTGGACCCGAACGACTTCATCTACTCCCAGAACTTCGAGAGCTACGATGTCCAAGGCAAGGCACAGTGGGACACGTGGCTCGGAAACTTCTTCGCGCTCAACCCCGACGTACGGGTCCGAGTCGTCCGAGGCGCCGGTGAGTTTTGCACCCCGACGAGGTACGCCGCGGAGTGGACCATGAACATGACCTTCCAGCCGAGCGGCGATACGCTTCTGGACGTCGAGGGCGCGTCCGTGATCACGTTCAAGGCCCCGGACGACGACACGATGACCCGCATGAAGGACTACAGCCCCGACATGGAGATCTACGGTCTGCTTCCGAGGCTCGGGTCGCCGCTGATCACGGTGAAGCGCGCAATCGATCAGTGCCTCAAAACTGAAGGCGGCTGCGAGACCGAAGAGGCGATGATGAACATCACGTCCGCCCTGATGGGTGACATGACGGGCCTGCAAACGAACACGCCGACCGAGAAAAAGTGAGAGGGGTGACTGGCACGAGTGTTTAGTCCACTCGATTAAACGTTCTAACTCCGTCGTAATATCATAATACCCCGCCTCTCAATACCCATACCCGTTACCTCACCACGAGTCCCCGAACCTCTCGTAGAGCATCTCGTACATCAGCAGCGCCGACGTGAAGTGCCAGATGGAGTGGAAGAACACGTACCCGTGGTACATACCCCGCCGTTTGCACGCCGCCGCGATGAACATCGAAACCACCGGCGCCGCCGACGCCTCGACCACTTCGTACAGGTGCCCCCGCTTGGCGCCGATGCACGACAGCAGGAACATGACGTAGACGTTGGCGCACAACACGTCGCAGAACAGCAGGCTGGACACCAGCCGTCTGCGCTCGGGCGAAGCGCCCGTCACCCCCGCGATGGCTCCCGCCATCGGCGCCTCCCAGATGGGGGCGTCCTCGCCCACGAATTGGCAGAGCTCCTCTTCGTCGTCGCTCGGGTGGTCGTTGAGGCCGTTCGGGACTCCGTCGTGAAAGGCCCGTGGGCTGCCGCTCATCCGCTTGTCGTTCAAGCGCCCGCTCCGCCGTCTCATGCCCCGCGGGGTGGCCACGCGCATCGAGCCCACCTCGTGGAGGGGCGAGAGCGTCACCCCCGTGAGCTTCTCCGCCCTGCCGATCGCCTGGTACCAATCTCGCAGGGCGCACGCGCAGGAGCGGTCGAGGTTGAGCTGCGCGCCGTGGAACGCGCTGGACGCCAACGCGACGGAGCCGACGCACAACGCGTGGAACAGGTTGCTGGTACAGTACGGCCGGAGGCACTCCATCACCGGGTGCTGCATCGCCTTGGCGGGCAGCGACTCGACGAGCGCGAGGCCGCAGATGTAAACGTAAGGGACGTTCGTCAACCAGAATGCCCACTTTACCCACGGCCTGAGCTTGTCGCACATGACAAAGTTGTGCGGCATCTCCCGGTTTCCCGATCGCGCCTTGCCCCGCACCTTGCTGTGGAGCACGTCCACCGCATCGAGGATGTGTCCCGCCACCATCGTGGGGTGGATATGGGTCGCGCTCGCCGATCTGGTCCAGTCAGCACAAAAGGTATCCAACACGGCAACGCGGCGCAACAGTCAAATCATCTCAGGACGGAGAAGTTCTGGCCTCCTCCTCACACCACGGAGGGAGAGACCGTGCCCTACGCATCGAGGGAGTCGATCGCCGGGTTTGAGCGTGCGACGACGCCATGGTGAGCCCCACGACCGCGCCGACACCCGACACCGGACCCGATACGTCGCGAACCCCGCGCGTCGCCGTCGACGCCCCGACGCCGGGAGCCCTAACGATTTTCCTCCCACACGCGCCCCACTCATCATTTCGCCCTCCCTCCCGTCGCACCAGGGTAACGGCTCGACCAAGCTGGACAAGGCGCTCCTAGCGGACACCGACGGCGAGCGGTACTACGGCCTGGAGAACTTCGGCAACACATGCTACGCCAACTCGGTGCTGCAGGCGCTCTACTTCTGCAAGCCGTTTCGACACGCGATCCTCGAGTACCACGAGTCGCTCCCGAAAGATCACGACGAGAGCCTGCTCACCGCGCTCGGGGACCTGTTCTCGTCAATCTCCAACCAGAAAAAGCGAACCGGCGTCTTCTCCCCCAAGCGGTTCATCGAACGGCTGAAGAAGGACAACGTCATCTTCAACTCGTACATGCACCAGGACGCGCACGAGTTTTTCAACTTTGTCGTCAACGAATGTTGCGAAGTGCTCGTGAAGCAGCACCGAAAGGAACACCCGACGCCGGAGGGTGAACCCACGAAGCCGGTGAAGACGTGGATCCACGAGATCTTCGAGGGCGGGTTGACGAACCAGACGCAGTGCCTGTGGTGCGAGAACGTCACGTCGCGGCACGAGGCGTTTATGGATCTGAGCTTGGACATTGAACAAAACGCGAGCGTCAGCGCGTGCCTCAAGCAGTTCAGCTCCAACGAGCTGCTCGCGTCGCAGGATAAGTTCCAGTGCGACGCGTGCGGGGGGTTACAGGAGGCGCACAAGCGCATGCTGGTCAAGTCATCCCCGAAGGTGCTGGCGCTGCACTTGAAGCGGTTCAAGTACCTCGAGTCGCTGGGCCGGCACGCTAAGCTCATGCACCGCGTTGTTTTCCCATCCGAGCTCAAGATCCCGAACATGGAGGAAGAAGCGGAGGGGCAGGATGCCGCGTACCAGCTCTTCGCGGTGGTGGTGCACGTGGGCAGCGGCCCGAACCACGGCCACTACGTGTGTTTGGTTAAATCGCACGGGCAGTGGCTGACGTACGACGACGACACCGTGGAGCGCATGGACGACGAGGGTATGAACAATTTCTTTGGAAGTACGCGGGAGCACGGGGGTGGGAACACGGAGCACGGGTACATCCTGTTCTACGAGCGCGTGGACGGGGCGGAGTGGAGTGGGAGTGTGGCTCCGGGGGAAGGGGCGCGGGGCGCGCGTGGTGGGCTCACCGAGGCTCTGGCGACGGCGCAGCAGTCACAGTAGTCGAGTGAAAGTAGTTTTTGCAATGACCAAGAGCCAAGAGATTTGTCGACTCCCATCTACCCGATACTCGACCAACTCTCGTTGTAACGACGCGCCGGTGAGACGCGCGAGTGGTTCGCGGGGTATGGACACGATGTATCGCGCGACGGACCCGCGCCCGACGCGGCTCAGCGCGGACGAGCGACGCAAAAGGGATGGAGACTCCAAGCGGCGCGCCAGGCGCAAGGGCTACGCGAGCAGAGGCGGCCTGAGCTCGAGCCTCCTCGAGCGCTGGTGGTTCGAGGCGGTTGGGGACCCGATGAAGACGTCGGTGACGGGCGACCAGGCGGTCGCGTTCTTCAACCGCGTCGGGCTGCCGCGGGAGATCCTCGTCCGCGTGTGGGAGATGGCCAAGCGCGGGCGGAAGGGCGAGCCCAAGGGCATGACGCGGGTGGAGTTCGAGGCCGCCGCGTGCCTCACGTCCGTCGCTCTGTTCGAGTACCCTCAGGTGATGAAGCTCCCGGGGCGCGACATCGCGCGACACGCGGACGCGCACGCGCGCAAACGCATCGGATACGCGTCCGCGGGGATGTACTGGAAGTTCTCGGCGTTTGAACTCTCCGCCGCGGCCGCGACGACGCCGACGAGCTCGAACCGCCGCGTCGTTCGAACCGCACCCAACGAGCTCTTCAGTCGACAAACCCAACCGCCTCCTTCACGACCGCCCACGGACTCGAGCTCTGAAGACGACGACCCGACCCCGCGCGCGGTGCCCAGGTTCGTCATCCGAGGCGCACCACCCGTGGCCGCCGCCGCGCCGCCGCCCGACCCACACGATCCGTTCGCGACGATACCGGTGGACGACTCGCTGGTGCCAAAACCGAGCGAGGAACCCTCGCCTGTGCCTTTGCCTTTGCCTGTGCCTTTGCCTTTGCCTTTGCCGCCGGTTGCGCCGCCGCCGCCGCCCGCGGTCGTCTCGCCGCTCCCGCCGCCGCCCCCCGCGGTCAAGGTGACGGTATTCACACCCCCGCCTCCACTACCGACGCACACACACGCGGACACACACGCGGACGTCGATGTCGCATCGTACGGTGTGTCGGTGGCGAGGACGTCGT
>Ga0302114_10001747_pt1 | contig 14185 bp, 10 predicted proteins | sample AG5_Surface_MG_FD_203107 | JGI IMG/M metagenome (GOLD analysis project Ga0302114, IMG submission 203107) | Marine microbial communities from Western Arctic Ocean, Canada - AG5_Surface | ecosystem: Environmental > Aquatic > Marine > Oceanic | place: Canada: Western Arctic Ocean | collected...
GCTCGTTTGGGAGTGGTCGTGGAGTTGTTTTTCTAATCGAACGTGTTCGTGTTCTAAAACGCTTAATTTCGGGAAGAGTTTTTGGGTCACCGTGAACAAATGGTTCGCGCAATTGTCTCGCACGTGCATGTCGAACGTTTTCTTCGTGATTGGTTCCATCGGCGAACAGCAATCGAGTTTCTCGTACGGACACTCAAACGCTCGATTTTCGCACCGGTTCATCGCGTGCAAATCCACCTGGTTCCTTTTCAAAACAGCACCGCACTTTAACGGACACTCGACTTCAAACAAAGGGCAGACTTTCTCGTCGTGCCTTTTCCTAAACTTTTTACTAAACCGTTCGTCGCACCTCTCGCATTTGACTTCGACCCACTCGCACTGTGATTCCTCGTGCTCTCGTATCATCCGCCTTAACTCCTCCGCGTCTTCCGCTTCGCATTCAAACAGGCAACTCGCGACGCCTTTTTTTCTATCGTACAGTCGCAAAATTTCTTTGCTCGTTTCTTCTCTCGATTTATCATCGTCTGCTGCTAAAAACATCTGACCGAGGTCGAACGTTTTCATCGCGTTCGTTTGCGTTAAAGACGTTTCTTTCAACCGGCGAACTTCATCTTCAATCTTTTGCTTGCTCGTCAGATCGGTAAAGAACGATCGATTTCGGTCTCGAAAATCTTGAATTTTACGTTCCAGAGTCTCTAATGAAAGATGTTGTTCATCCTCCTCGTTTTTGAGTATTCTTAGCAGTTCTTTCGCGTGTTCGGGCAACGCGTCGTGCGGTGATTTGATGAGCGATTTGATGCCAGATTGCGCATAAATGGCGCTATAGCAGATGGCGTCTAACATGCGGTCGGCTAAGGTTTTGGAGGAGAAAACGCAGCAGCTTTTACATTTGTACGATAACGCGCTCTTCTTCTTTTGCTTCGTTTCTTTTTCGTCGTTTGATGAGATCATGTTTAGGCGTCCAAAAGTCTAACGACTTTTAGTAAAAGGCGGATGATTTTACGATGATAGTAGACGCTGCTAATGTTTTCGTTTAATGTGTGATTCGATATGTATTCGATATAGTAAAATTACACTCTAAGAATTTGCAAACTCTGACTAAACGCGATGGCGATCCAATCCGGTTGCGTCGCCGACCATTGCAACTGGTTAATTTCCGCGCCGGCTTCGTACGCCAAGACGGGATCTAAGCCGCCTTCGGAGAGTTGATTGATGGCGCTTAAATCCCAAATCAACGCTTGCGCGTCGTCTCCGGCGGAACATATGTGGCACGAGGAATGCGGGGCCCAGGCTAAGGTGTTGACGGAACTCGCGTGGCGTTTTAACTCGGCGACGGGTAACGTCGGGAATCGAATGTCGATTATGGCGACGACTTTCGAGTCCATGCCAAAGGTGGCCATGTATCGCGGGTCTTGTTTGTTCCAGCCTAAACGGAGTAAAGGGACGCCGATTTCTGGGTTTTCGTAGATGATGGTCGAGTGGTCTTTATCGCGTAAATCGAAAACTCTGACGGAACCGTCCGCAGAAGCAGAGGCGAAGACGTCGGGACCTCCCCAGGCGATGTCGTGGACTTCTTTATCGTGCGCGATGAGCTGCGTGTCTACGCACTCTCTTTCGATATCCCAGACCGTGCACGTGGTGTCGATGGACGACGTCCCGACTCTGTTGACGTTCGTTTCGTTCCAATCGAACGAGGTTAACGGCGCGCAAAACTCAGAATTTTTATTATTCGCCAACAACGCTCGGAGTTCTATTTTACCGTCTTGTTGTTTGTTCGATGCGTTTTGTTGTCGTTGCTTTTCTTGTTGTCCAGACGTGGACGGTTTCTCCGTGTTCGTATCTCTCCCGCCGCCGCCGCCTTTCTTCAAGTTTCTTTTATTATTGTTGTTGCTGATGTTAGTATTCCCATCATCGTTCTCTCGTTCCTCTTCCTTCTCGTTTGCCTTCTCTTTCGCCGTCCCTCCGACGTCTTCGTTAATCTTCCAAATCCGTAAAAAATCCCCCGTCGTGGCCATTAAATCTTCGTGTTGGCACTCTTTATCGGGAATGAACATCAGTTTCGTGCACGGGTACGGGTGATCGAATCGTAAGTCTGTGTCGTTTAAAAATTTCCCGGTTTCTTCGTCCAGCGTGACGATTTCGACTTTGTTCTCGTACTCTTCTAAAAACGATCCGATGCCCAGGCGTAATTTTTTATCGTTTCGAACCTTTAGTACATATCACGTGTTTAGTATGTTTATCACACGAAAGAGAGAGAGAAAGGAAGAGCAAGTTGTTGTCAGTTGAAATGCGCGAGAATGATCTGACGTATAAAGTATAAAGTAAACAACATCTCGTGGATATAATTTGGATCCCATTCCAAAGAGAATAAAGAGCGGCTCCCGATTGGAATTCCATCACATCATAAACACAAAGAGCAAGAGAGAAAAAGAGCGATATAAAGAGCTTCACACATATAAAGAACAAAAAGAAATTCTTACCGACCAATTGCACGCGTAAATCAACCACGGCGCTTCGTAGGTGTAGATTTCCGCCTGCTTTTCTCCTGGATTCATATCGAATTTAGATGTTATCTGACGGAAGCTTTTTTGTGTGTCGAAAACGTCCGTCGAGTGAAGATTTTTATTAAAAATACGAGTAAATTTAAGTGAATTTATTCGAGAATTGACCATCTTTGACGCTCTTTAGATGTACGTAGAAGTGAATACAAAGAAACGAAACGCACATCAAGTGATACACACGGAAAAGAGCTTTCGAATGATGTCGTTTATTCTTCGTTCTCGTTCGAATTGAGCCGGTTTTTGTGCGTCGAAAACGTTCGTCTCTCGAGAAAAAAAAGTCAAGATTTTTATCAAAAGTGACAGTTGGTCTCTCTGTATTTCTTCAATTTTATGCCGTTAAGAGCCGCGATATATATACACACAGATATATATACTCTCTGGAGGGGAAAGAGTCGCTTACGTCGCGGAGATGATGATGGGGGTAACGACGAGATCGCGGAAGAGGAAGGTTGGGCAGAGAGACGTGTGGGATTTAATCGTGAAGAACGACGATTTAAGTTTTAAACACATTCTCCCGAGATTGAATGGAACGGATTTGAAATTCTTGTACGAGGTGAATACGGAGACGAGAGTTTTGATTAAGAGATCATCTCGCAAGAGGGAGTTGAAAAAGAAGTTTAATATTGGAGACATGTCATCGATATCGACTTTGTAAGTAGCGTGGGAGAATCAATCGTTGTGGCCGTGGGATTGGAGCTATAGTTGTTTCTGTGAAAGAGTTGCTTACACGAAACTCGAGTTACTCAAGTGGATACGAGAGGAGAAAAAGTGTGATTGGAATCTAGGGACGATTAATGTGGCCGCACGTATAGGTAATCTGGAAATGGTAAATTATTGCGTTGCAAAGGAGAGTCCTATTAATGGGTGGGCGTGTGCAAATGCGGCCGCAGGAGGTCATCTCGAGACACTCAAATACTTACACGAAGAAGCGAAAGCGCCTTGGGATTCTTGGACTGCCAGGTGCGTGGCTGAAAGTGGTCATCTTCATATACTCGAATATCTTGTTGAGTGTAAATTCGATAAATATAGCGAATGGGTGTGTACGTGTGCGGCTGAGAGCGGCCACTTGGACTGTTTGAAGTACTTGCACGAAACCGCCAAAGCGCCTTGGGACTGTGAGGCCGTATACTGCGCACGCATGAACAACCAAATCGAATGTTTACGATACCTCCTCGACAACAACTGTCCTCTCCCACCTGGTTGGCGATACGAACGCGGCGAGTTACACAATTGGTAAAATCAACACAACACACACACACGCACGCACACGCACACATACGCTTGTAAAAACACACATCACACAGAGAGAAAACTCCTCATAAAACGTAAAGCAAAAAAGAATGTGAAACTCTTACTACACACACGTTATACCTGCGCTGCTTGGATACGGAGAAAGAATGCGAGCGAGAGGAAAGAGCGACGACTACAATAGTACTTCTTTAGACCTCACCTCGCGATCAAAAACCATCCTCCGTGCGTTCGATCGGTTACAAAACGAACCCGTTTTGAGCGCAAAATTTGCCAAAATTGGAAACGCTTTTAAAGGCGAGAAAACGATCAACGTGCTCCTTTTAGGCTGCGATCGACGCGAAGGCAAGAACGACAGGGAAACTGAACGGATATTTACGGACTTGGGTAAAGAACGCGGCGTAAATTTGAGCTTGTTTGGACCGAATTTAGTTTTCGATGATGATGATGAGAATTTGACAAGCAGAGGGAGAAGCAACGAGAGCGGCGAAGACAACGATGAAAATGAAAATGAAGAGGAGGAGAAGACAAAGGGAAAAGCGGCGCGAATAAACGTCGTCGAACGCGAGCGGTGTTTATTTCACGAGAGAAACAGAGAAAAGGACGAAATAGAATACGATGTGGCGTTTGCGTTTAACGCCGGCGTTTGGGGGTACGATTCCTGGTTGGAGAGCTTTAAATACGTGTTGAAAAGATACCCGAACGCGCCGATAATCGTCTCGGCGTATTCGATGAAAGAGTGCGAGTTGGACGAAGACTGCGTGAGAGAGGGGTTCGGGGAAGACGAGATTAAGTTCGTCTGGGAAGCGGAGGGAAACGAGGAGTGCGCTGGAGAGAGGACGGGAGGCGAGGAGAATGGGAGCGAGAATAGCGCGTGGATGTGTTTCGTTTCGAGTCGTTCGTACGGTGAGTAGAAAGAGATTTTACGTAGAGTAACTTTTATTTATCTCGCAATGTTATTAAAAGTAAAAGTTATTTGGTCCCGTATTACGTGGTACCGGTATTTGAAGAAGATTGAGTAGAAACGTCGTTCTCCGCGGCGACGGGGCAGCTCGTTTGCAATCCACTCAATCGAGCCATAAACTTGGCGTGATTTTCAATCATTTTCCACGTCGACGCGTCGCTCGTTCGAACGCCGAACCGACCGGGACCGACATTTTCATCGTAAAAGTGCCAAAACATCGAGCCGCTGATTTTGTTCTCCTTGGCGAGTTTCTCGGTCGTTTCGAACGCGTTTTTGAAATACAAATCTCGCTTCTTCATGTCCTCTTTTCTTTCTTCCGGTGATTTCCCGACGATGATACCAAACTCTTCCAAAACGAATGGTTTCTTTCCGTTTACGAGTTTCGCTCGGTTCAAAATGAATTGCTTTTGAAACTCGGGCGTTTCGACGTCCCAGGCGTCCGGCCAAACGTGTATCCCGGCGTAATCCACGCACGAAGACTCGACGACTTGCGACAAAAAGTCTTGTCCTTCTCGTCCGGCCCAACGACCACCTCCTTTCCCTGGGTTCATGAAATCCGCGTCGCGTCGTCTGCTGTCGTCGCTAAATCCCTCGTAACCAACTGCCACTAAATGGTTCGGCGCTTTCTTCTTCAGATATTCGCACGAAGCTTCGATCCACCGTCGCATGTCCTCTCGCGACTTGCCTTTCGCTCTCGCTTCGTTGGCTAGATTCCACGCCATAATCGTCGGATCGTCTCGGTACTGACGCTTCGTGATTGAATTCGTTCTGTACGCCAGGTAATTAATCGTTTCCTTGTAGTACTTCTGCGCTTCCTCGTCCGTAAAAAACTCGCTCTGATCTCGACACGTCCTCGACCATTCGCAATACTCTTTGATCCCGCCCGTGGCGTACCAATTATCCGCGAGGACTAAAACGACTTTAACCTCTCGTTTCTCGCACTCGCTGAGGAAAAAATCCAAGCCTTTCAACGCTCTCTCGTTCCACGTCGTTTTCGTCGGCCTTAAAGCGTAGCCTTCCGTGATTGGATGCACCCAAATCCTCACCACTTTCAAGCCGGTTCTCACCGCCACATCGAGCTGGTTCGTGATGTGTTCTATGCCCAACTTCGGCGTCCATCGGTACGGCGGTGGCGCGTTTGAAGCCGCTTCCACCACCTCCCACTGATTCCACCCGGCGAACGTGAACGGTTTGTTGTTTAAAATAAAGGAGTCGCCGGAAACTCGAACGAATTCGTCCGTGGGTAAACACGTGGAACGAGGTGGCGTTTTATTTGTCAGCAATCGAAGCGTTTCCGAGAAATCATTTTTCTTCTGATCCGCGGAAACATTATTAACGACGAGGATGAAGAAAAAGAACAAGGAGGAGGAGAAGAGACAAAGGTTACGTCGAATCATTTTTGCGAAAGTGTTTTCGAGTCGTTGGACGCAAAAGCCGCTTGGAAATGATGTCGTTTTTTATTCATCGCATCCCACATGCGGTTTTGCAACAACGAGGCTCGGGGTAAAAAACGAATTCATTTTCTTTCTTTCTTTCTTTCTTTCAAACACACACAAACGCGTACGTAGTTTAAAGATATATATGAATTGAATGTATTACACAACCGTATACAGTACGTAGCAGTTGTCATAAAAAAAGTATTGCTAAGCTAGGAAACACCCTCTAAATTTATTATATCCGACGATGATATAAAACGTAATAATCTCTCTCTCTCTCTCTCTAACCCGATTGCGTTATGCGCAAACCGCGATCGATGATCATCAATACTACTACTCTTTTATTATTCATCCGGCTTCATGACTCTCTTCTCGGAGACGTACATGCCATCTAAAAATTTACGAATGTCCTTCTTCTTCACCAAGCACGAATCGTGGATCAACGCGCAGCTCTTGGAAACGTTGTCGATGTCGTTCCCAGTCAAGACGATTTGATCCTTCACGTCGCTCGATCGTTCCGCTTTCACGCCCGGCAACATCTTACATTTTCTCGGTCTCTTCTCGCCCAAAAAGTTACGAATTTCCACCATGTCGCCCTTCTTTTCGTCGATGTTGATGTTAATCGGAAAGTGCGCGTACACCGCTCTCATCTTGTACTCGAACCCGTACAAAACGCCGTCGAACAAGTTGCTGATGTTCGAGCACGTCGATCGCAACGCCGAGGTGATTTTACTCGTCGGAAAGTACATCGCCGCGACAACCTTGTTGTTTTCCTTGTCGTGGTGTAAATCAATCTTCGCGACGTGGTTGAAATCTCTCTTCAGTTCGCCTCTCGGCCCCGAGACGGTGATTTTGCGGCCGCTCATCTTCACCGTGACGCCTTCCGGAATGTCGAGCGTACGCTCCGTTTTTACGAGTCTCATCTTTGTTTTCTGAATAATGTGATGAATAATAATAAAAGGTTGAACAATAAGAGGTTAGTATTAAAGAGAAAAGAAGAAACCATAATATCAAAACATCAGATTAAAGGAGGAAACAAGACCCTCAAGCCAAAGGCTCTTCCTTCAAGTCCTAAAAAAGAGAAAATCCAAGAATCTCATCCCTCGTCGAAATCGACGCTCAAACTCGCCGTCGCGAAGCGATTAAAACGCGATTACGCGTTCGGTGACATGCAACGTCGTCAATTCTTTCAACAAAAACCGTTTTCATCCGAAAAGCGATTCAAAACGACGTTCGCGTTTGTCCTTTTCGCGACCAAATTTCTCATTTTTCGCGGAGAAAAACGAAATGAAATGATTCTCATCACATATACGCGCGTTCGAGAGAAAGAGAGACTCCTCCTCCTCCTCCATATCCTCTCTCTGGTAACAAAAGTATCGCATACTGCAAGTCACAAAGCGCGAGCACAAAAAAAACGTTCGCAACACGTACCTCTTAAACGTCTTAATCTTCTTCTTGTAAATGGCGCTTAAAATGCGAGAGAGACGAGACAAAGAGAAAGAAAGAAACACAAGCTAAACCCTAACGCACATATAAAACCCTAAATTTAAAGTGAAGCGAAAAGTCAATTAAATTAATCTGTTCACAAATCTGCCCTCATATTGTCTTCTGACGCGCGCGCTCGGAACAACACGAACCAGAGTTTCACCCAGAGCTACGTTTATTGCTCATTTGAGAGCGTGTTTTTGAACTCTAGTAGAGATTTTTATTCGAGTAGCGTTATTATATATATCTAGAGTGCAAAAGAACTGAACTCAGAAATCCCCCGGCGGCGGTTCTGTTTGTGTATCTTTCGTTTACGCCGGCAAAGAGAAGAAGACAAAGAAGACAAAGAAGTTTATTATTACACGCACGCGATAATAACATCATCGAGAGAGTGAAAGCTACGCGCAAAATCATCATCATCGAGAGAAAGATCGTCCCGTAAGAATAAGAATAAGAATAAGAATAAGACTGCCAAATGGCAAGCAAAGAAGACCAACGAGAAGAAGCGTTCAAGGCGAATCCGGAACATCCATCGGATGGAGATGTTCAAACGCCTCTCGTCTCCTCCCGCTTGTGCATAAAAAACCTCCCGAAACATTACACGGAATTGAGGTTTCGAGAGCACTTTTCAACGATAGGAGAAGTGACCGATTGCGTGATTAAAACTACGCACGGCGGTACCGATAACGACTCGAGGAGCAGTTGGCAGCGGCAGCATCGAAAGCAGCAGCAATCTCGATGTTTGGGATTTATTGGGTACAAAACGGAAAAGATGGCACTCGTAGCGCAGAAATATTTTCACAACACGTTCATCGATACGAGTCGGATCGATGTTTCCTTCGCGGCGAGTCGGAAAGAGCGAGCGGCTTTAAGCGAAAGGGCGAGTTGGTCGAAGTATTCGGCGGGGACGAGCGCGAACGAGAGATTGAAAAGAGAGGAAGAGAAGAAGAATAAAAAGAAGAATAAAGAAGACGAGGACGACGGTAAAGAGGAAAAGAAAGATCCGAATCGATTTATCGGCGTCCGGGAGAGAATTAAGATGGAAAAAGCCGCAAAACTGAAGATGAAGAAAGAACAGTTCGTATCGCCCGAGGAGAAAATGTTGGAGGAGAAAATGCGAGAAGATCCGAAATTGAGAGAATACATGGCTTTGATGTTACCGAAGAGTAAATTCGCGGCGAAATTTTGGTCGGACGGGTTAGTGCACGAAGAAGACGAGTACTTGTCCTCCGGAGGTCCCGCGCAGCAAACGAAACTCGCCGACATCGAAGATACCGAAGGCGGGAACGCGAACGAGGATTCTGACGACGACGAGTACCAGGATTTAGATAACGACGATAGTAGTGATGATAATAGTAATAGCGACGATTCGTCGGAAGGAGAAATAGAAGATTCCGATTCAGACGACGTTAAGAAAGACGACGCGGTTTCGGACATGGAGTATTTGAAGGCGAAGAAAGGGAATTTTAGCAGCGATTCCGAGGATTCCGAGGAGGAAGAGGAGGAGGAAAATTCTTCGGACGACGACGACGACGACGAGAACGACAGCGAAAAGAGTAGCGACGATGAAGGAAAGGAATTTTCCTTGGAGAACGACGACGACGTCGATAATACGGAGAAGAAAAAGTCATCAAAGAAGTCGAAAGATGATGAGAAAGCAACAATAAAAGAAGTCGAAGTCGTCCAAGCGTCGGACATGGAATCTTTACAAGAAACCGGTCGCGTGTTCCTTCGCAACCTTCCGTATACGTGCACGGAGGAGGAAATATTCGACCACATGCAATCTCGCGTCGGAAAATTGACCGCAGTGCACGTCTTAGTGGACAAGTCGACGAAACAGAGCAAAGGATTGGCATACGCGACGTTCGCGTTGCCGGAAGATGGCGTGAAATGCATCGACGTGTTAGACGGTGCTATTTTCCAAGGTCGCATTTTACACGTGTTACCGGCGAAACGAGCGCCGACGAACGCGGAAAAGAACACGTTAGGCGGCGTCGGGAGGATAACTTTAATAAACGACAACAACGGGGAAGACAACGACGACGAGAACGACCCGAACAACAACTCTTACAAGAAACAAAAAGAGCACACGCGCAAAGCGGACGCGGCGGATAAAAAAGCATGGAACGCGCTCTTCATGCGTCAAGACACCGTCCTCTCCGCGGTCGCCGCGATGTACGGCGTGGACAAAGGCGACTTGTTGAGCACGGAAACCGAAGACGTCGCCGTGCGGGTCGCCCTAGGTGAAGCGCAAGTCATTGCAAACACGAAAAAAGAACTCGGCGATGTCGGCGTGAACGTCCACGCGCTCGAATCTGGAGCGGCATCGAGAGAAAATGTCAAAATCGCGCGTTCGCAACATTCGATTTTGATTAAAAATTTACCGTACGAATCCGAAGAGGCAGACTTAAGAGAGATGTGCGAAAAGTTTGGCACTTTGAGTCAGTTGGTGTTACCATCGACACGGACGATTGCAATCGCGGAATTTCTAGAGAGCAACGAAGCGCGAAGAGCGTTTCAAGGGTTAGCGTACAAGAGGTACAGACACGTTCCGTTATACGTCGAATGGGCGCCGAAAGACATTTTCAAGACATCGAAGAAGAACGAACTCGGGGATGACGACGACGATGATGATAGAACAACAAAGTTCAACAAAGAAACCTCTAATAAAGACGATGTCGAGGAGGATCCGGAAGAAAAGTCTAAAGTTCTCTTCGTGAAAAACATCGACTTTGCCACCACGGACGAGAGTTTTCTTCAATTCTTTGAAAATCTCTGCAAACGCGCCGGCGGGAAGAACAGAAGACTCGTCTCCGCCAAAATCGCCCGAAAACCAAACTCGGACAAAAGTAAATCTCTTTTATCCAAAGGATTTGGTTTCGTCGAGTTTGAATCGCACGAAACCGCCTCGATATGCTCGAAATTAGTCTCCACCGGCGTCGGGAAGTTAGACGGTAAAGTCTTATCGATCGAGCTTTCGAGGCAGAAAATGTCTCGAGAAACCGTCGAGGACGACAACACCAACGCGCTCATGATGAAAAAGAAATCCAAAATACCAAAAGGCAAATCAGCGACTAAGCTCGTTCTTCGGAACGTCGCGTTCGAGGCGACCAAACGCGACGTGCAACTATTGTTCAATCCGTTCGGCGTTCTGAAATCCGTTCGCGTGCCGAAGAAATTCGACGGATCGCACCGAGGTTTTGCGTTTATTGAATACACGACGCAAAAGGAAGCGACGGACGCGATGGACGCGTTAGGGAACGCGCACTTGTACGGGAGGAAGTGCGTGATTGAACGCGCGGACGAAGACGAGACTGTGAATACGATGGATGATTCGAACACCAACGCGGCGGTCTTTGGCGAATCAAACGTGGAGAAGTTGCGGGAGAAAGCGAAAAGGCAAATAGACGGAGGATTGAACCAGCGGTCTTCGAAAAGACAGCAGCGCGCTTAGAAGAGTAAGAAAGTCGCGCGTTTTGTATAATACTAATTACTGTACCTACTGTAGCTTTAATAACATCTTAATCTATTTCTTTGACCTTAGCCTTCTTCTTCGTCTCGTAACGTGCCGAGCAAAATCGTCGCCGGCCCGGATTGGCCGTTTTGCATCACCGCGGATTTCAAAACGTCTTTAATCGTTTCGCTTTCCATGATGCTTTCTTCGTCATTCGCATCAATAGTCGTCTTTTTCGTCGTCGTCGTCGTTCGTTTCACGGACTCTTCCACGTGCGATCCTAGCAGTTGCTCTCTCAACGCCGCCTCGTACGCGACGTCAAAATCTTCCGCTTGTAAATCGAGTTCGTTTTGAACGACGTCGTGTTCGACTTTTCTCCTCAAATCGTCCGTGGGATTGTCGTGAAAAGCTAAATCTTTCGTGAATTGCTCTAAAAACTGTTCCGACTCCGGGTCGTCCATCAAAGCGTTCATTAAATCGCGTTCGAACGCGTCGGCGTCGAGTTCCGGCGGCGCAATTTTTTTCTTCACCTTGGAATAACTATTACTACTATTATTACTACCGTTGTTGTTGATGTTGTTCGCGCGTTGCACTTCTTCCGCGCCTTTATACGTCGCTTTCGCGTTCATAAACGTCCCGAGTTTTTTCCCGACTCGTTTCACGTCCTCGCTGAATGCTTTCTCTTTCTCTCGCCGTTCGTCGTCTTTGAGATCGTCGTCGAAATCGAAATCGTCGTCAAAGGCGCTGGGTCGTCCTTCTTTGTCGTCGTCCGAGAGAGGATGCAATTCGCGCTCCGCCGCTCTCGCTAAAATTTCGTTGTCTAAATCGCGCATGCCGTCGCGCATCCACTGGTCGCTTTCCGGTTCGAGGTTTTGTACGTCCTCTTCGTCTTCGTCCTTTGTTTCTCCAACACGTTCTAACGCGTCTTTGAATTGCAAAATCGCCGCGATTTCCTCCGCATTGAATGTCTTCGCCAAATCCTCGTCCTCTAAACTATCATCTTCGCTGCTCATCAAAAGCTTTTCCAACGCAATCTCCATCCCGACCACTAACTTCATCCCGATATCAAACGCGTTGTGCAAATCCGCGTCGGTTGTTTTCGCAATCACATCCATCGGATACTTTCTCGGCGCGTCGAACTTTGCTCGAGCGAGTTGCGCGTACGCGCATCGAGAGAAGCGTAAAGTGGCGGAGTCCATCTCATTCATCTCGTCTTCTTGGATGATGGAACTCTCCTCCTCTTCGTCCTCCTTTCCCGCATTTGATTCGGCGGCGGGATTATTAAAGTTCAAATTGCGAAAGTCTTTCGAGCTTCTTACGTCCGTCGGCGTCCGCTCGTAAAACATGCGAGTCGCCAATTGAATGAACGTTTGTTTTTGCTTCATCGATCTCATCCCAACGTATTGCAAAGCTCGCCGAACGCGTTTCGGAAGTAACGCTCGTGCGAGATGTCTGGACGTTACGAACGCCTCCTCGGTTTGATATTTTTTCATCTTGTGCTCTTTGAGATGCGCGTCGATCGCATCGCCTAACCTGTACTTCTTTTGACCAGAAGCTTTAATCAACGCGTTCAACGCGTCCAAATTCGTCTTCAGCGCATCCATTCTGTCTTCTATTTCTTCTTCATCTTCCTCTCGATCCTCCTTCCTCGATTCGTCCGCCTCGTAAACGACGTGCACCGCGCCATGTCTAATGAACGTCCTCCCTTCCGCCACATCTGGTTCCACCCACATCGGTAACACGTGCGACGATTCCACGAGTAAAAACTCCCCGTCCTCGTCGAAAACTCGAACTGAGATGTCTTCAAAACGTTCAGATAATCGAAACAAGATGTTCGCTACCATCCACTCGTCGTCTAAAGCGTCTCCGAATTTCGTCGATCCTTTCAAACACCATCTTTTAGTTGCGTCGCAAAATGAACGGGTGAGGTTGAATCCTTCTCGGTGGTAACAGTAGAAGTCGTAAACACCTCCTCTTCTGTTCATTTTCGATGATAGTAATGCTTCTTTCGCTTCAAAGTCTTGTTCTAAATGTTTGAAAATTTCGTTCTTTTTCTCCTCCAACGCGCAAGAAACGTCGTCGAAGTAGATGGAATACTGCACGCAGTTTGGTTCGAGAGTGCGAGAATTATACTCATACTCATCACCGACAGGATTTAGGTTGCTTCTGTTTTCTTCCTCTCGTTCGGATGCATTCATTGTGTTCTATTTGTTCGTGCTAAATTGTGAGTTGTGGTGTACTTATTTCATTACAAAGACTGAGGAGAATTCCCTTAAGACTTAATTGGTTGTTGTGTGGTACTCCACGTAGTATATAATGGTGGTACAATGTATGATGATGATATTACAGCAATTTAATAAGTCTCTCTTTCAATTCTTCTTAACTTTTTTCTCTTCTGGTGGATTCGCTTGGAGCGTTTGGAAAAATTCATTTAACATGCCAACGGATTCGTTCGCGCCGCCGCTCGTACGCACGCGGCCTCGAACCCATTTGCTGATTAAGTTTATATTCTCGCGGTTGTGACAAAACCTCTGGTCGACCAAGAAAATAGCGGCGTAATCGTGTAAATGCCGAACGCATCGACCTAACGCTTGGTTATACGCTCGAAACGCTTGGTGTTCGTACCATCGATTGCCGTCGAGTAAGTTTTTCTGCGCGCCGTGCGCGGAGGAGTTGAACTGTTTCTTGAGGTTCACTTTGACGTCGCCGAGGTTCGGGAACGGGATTCCGATGCAAAACACCGCCCGCGCGGCGTTGTCTTTAAAATCTAAGCCTTCTGAACATTTGCCACGGAAAACGGCAAAGAGTAACGAGCCTTTCTTTTTCAAACCGTCTCTGAAGTCTTCGAGGGTTTCGTCGAAACCTCGAGATCCGCCGGTTTCGAACACGATTTTCTTGTGCTTCGAAATTTGCGCGTGGTGTCCGGTGGTGTGGAACCACTCGTCCGAGATCCTCTGGATGAGTTCGTAGGACGGGAGAAACACTAAAACGCCTCCTGGAATGTGTTTGCAATACCGTAAAAGCATGTCGCCTAATC
>Ga0302114_10001750_pt1 | contig 14170 bp, 14 predicted proteins | sample AG5_Surface_MG_FD_203107 | JGI IMG/M metagenome (GOLD analysis project Ga0302114, IMG submission 203107) | Marine microbial communities from Western Arctic Ocean, Canada - AG5_Surface | ecosystem: Environmental > Aquatic > Marine > Oceanic | place: Canada: Western Arctic Ocean | collected...
TTCAAAGCGGGTCATTGCCCTGTTACCGCGGTAGGTGCCGTTGGGGTAACCAGCAACACAGCCGTAGCGCTCGATCAGGTTGCTAAGTGCCTGATAAGCCCAATCGGTTGGGTAAACGTCAGAAAACTGAGTGATGCTGGTGACTTGCTCGCCAGAAGCGGCGTAGTCAGACACACCGTTGATGTTCAGCTCAGTGGCATTAGCAGCCATAGGTGCCAAAAGGCCCAAGGCAGCTGGGGCCACCAGCAGTTGATGGAAAAGTTTCATTTTCGGTCCTCACACCAAAAATTAATGAGGGAATTAACCCGCAATCAAAATATTCGACCAGCAAATAATACCCTGTATGCTCGACGCCAATAGGATGTATTCCAGATTACAATTACCCCCAATTAGCCCTCTTCATTAATCTTTTACCACCGGTTAACTTCTTCTTAACCAAACCCTTTTAATCTTTTATCTTATCAGCTTTAAAAAGAAATTTTAGAGTCAAAGATCCTTTGTTCAAAAAGGATAGAAATGGCTCCGATGATCTCCGTGTCCATCTAGGCCCTGTTGTTGAGTGCGTTGCTGAACGCTCTCAGCTGTCATTGAGCAGTCCAATGGGTACTAGCCATTAAGACGTCTGCCAGCCCTGAGTAGCTCGATTCGTCTTTAACTCTCCTTCTCAGATCCTGCGGGACATAAACGATCAATCGGAATTAAAAATGTGCCTCGCCGAAAGCGGACAGCGGCAATTTCGAGGGGATGGAGAGCAACCACAGACCCTGATTCATCACTGCCAACGAGATCGGAAGGCCGAAGCATTGGCATCGGATCTGCCGTTTTCAGATAGGGCATCGGGCTGATCAGTTGAACTTGGTCACCGATGGAAACGGTCATGACACCTGGGCAATCACCCTCTCCTACAGCAGGATGGGGTCAGCTGTTATTTGCCCGTGCGGGCTCTTGCCACTTGGAGCGGCGCGATCGCGGGACTGCTTCTGATCCTTGTGGGAAGTTTGATCCCGGCTGCCGTCCTGGTTCCGGTTGCAGAGCTTCCCCCCCGATTGCTGAGTTTGCCCAGCACCTGGCAAGTGCCGGCGTTGTTGCTATGTGCTCTTGTCTGCGGCCCACGATCAGGCGTGATGGCAGCGGTTGCTTACATCACCGTGGGACTAGTTAATCTTCCTGTCTTTCATGACGGTGGAGGTCTTGGCTACGTGCAAAGTCCCGCCTTTGGTTATCTCGCAGGCTTTGTGCCAGCAGCCTGGCTCACGGGACGGCTTGCTCATCAAGCAAAGATGAACGACATGGCGCGCCTCACTTTGGCGGGCATCTCCGGCGTGGCCACGATTCAGGTCTGCGGAATTCTTAATTTGCTACTCGGTGCAGGTTTGAACCGTTGGACTGAATCACTACCTGATCTGTTGTACAGCTACAGCCTGGGTCCGTTGCTTGCCCAAGTGGCTCTATGCGTCGCAATCGCCTTGATTGCACTACCAATTCGTCGTCTGCTCTGGATCGAATGATCAGCCGCAGCAACCGACTGATCCGGCGTCGCACTGTTGTGTTGATCAGCCTGTTGATCCTTCTGCTGGATCAAGCGTCCAAATCTTGGGCTCGATCCCATCTGCTTCCGAATCTGTCGCAAGGGTTCTTACCTGGATTGCTGCAGTTACGGCTTGTGCGCAACACCGGCGCCGCCTTCAGCATGTTGAGTGATTCCACGGCCCTCCTCGGACTGCTCAGCTTGCTTGTTTCGGTGGGTTTACTGGGCTGGATTTGGCGATCCAAGCGACTCGATCTCTGGTTAGGTCTGGCCTTGGCCTGCCTACTGGGAGGAACGCTTGGCAATGGCTTCGACCGCTGGCAACTGGGATATGTCACCGACTTCCTGGAGCTGGTGCCCTTCCGTTTTCCCATCTTCAATGGCGCGGACATTGCCATCAACCTCGCAGTCCTCTGCTTCGCCATCGACGCTCTCTCCCAACGCAATGGACAAGCGAAATCCTGACGGCCCGTCCTCAGCCCAACTGATCATTCATCAGAGAGATCAGGCGGATCGAACTCTTCCATTGCATGGCGATGGCTATCGAATTGGACGTGATGGTCCTCTGGAAGTGAGCATCGATCATCCGGCCGTCAGCCGAAAACACGCTGTGCTGCATCGCCAGGGACGGCATTGGATCCTTCAAGATTTGAATTCCACGAATGGCTTGTGGTGGAAGGGCCGCCGGGTGACGCAGCTGGAACTGCGCGATGGAGACGTCATTCAATTTGCGCCGGCCCTAGACGAAACGGCTCCCTTTCTATATTTCAACGACGCAGCCGGGCGACGACGCCATCGGATCGAGCGCTGGTTGGGCCTGCTCTTGTTGGGATGCCTGGGTGGCGGAGGAGCGCTGCTAATGCTGTCCAATCTCACCATGCCAATCCGCGGGCAACTGGCGCGCGTGCGCGGTCCGGTGGCCATCTACGACGGCAATAACCAACCGCTGACATCCGTTGACTCCAGCCGTCATCGCGAACTCAAGTCGGTGAAAGAGTTTTCCCCCTTGCTGGTTGATGCTCTGCTCAGCAGTGAGGACAACCGTTTCTGGTGGCATCCAGGGGTCGATCCCATTGGCACGCTGAGAGCCTTCAGCACCAATTTGATCGGCGGAAAGCTGCTCGAGGGAGGCAGCAGTCTCACGCAGCAATTAGCTCGCAGCCTCTATCCCAACTACGTAGGAGATGGAGACACCCTGGCGAGGAAATGGAAAGAGCTGCTTGTGTCCTTGCAATTGGAAAGTCGCTTCAGCAAAAGGCAGTTGCTGTTGAGCTATCTCAATCGCGTGTACTTGGGTGTTGGTTGGGGATTTGAAGATGCCTCAGGCGTGTTTTTTGATCAATCCGCAGCAGACCTAAATGTGCAGCAAGCAGCACTTCTTGTCGGTCTGTTGCCATCACCCAATGGGCATGATCCCTGTCAGTTTCCCCAGCGCGCACTCAAAGCGCGTAATCGGGTCATCAACAAAATGGCCGATGGCGGTCGACTGTCCTTAGAGCAGGCACGACTGGCGCGTCGACAACCAATTCAACTTGCGAAAGAGGCCTGCAGTCGGGAGCAGGTCAGTCGCTCAGCACCCTTTTATACCGATCAAGTGCGCCGAGACCTCACAGAGCTCGTTGGCCCAGACGTGGCTGATGAAGGAAATTTCTTGATCGAAACCCACTTGGACCCTGTTCTGCAATCCGTGGTGGAGCGCCAGTTGAGCGGTTTGTTGACCAGCAATTCCACGCTTGGCGTTGAGGAAGGGGCCGCTGTTGTGCTGGACAGCCGCACTGGCGGGGTTCTCGCCATCGCGGGAGGTCGTGACTACAACGCGAGCCAGTTCAACCGTGCCTCTATGGCATTGCGGCAACCAGGCAGCACCTTCAAACTCATCACTTACTTAGCGGCCCTAGAGCAAGGCCTGAAACCCAACGACACCTTGGATTGCAGCCCTCTTCGCTGGGGAGGACAACGCTTTGACAGCACCTGTTCGGGCAAACTGACCTTGGCCAGTGCCTTCGCCTCAAGCCACAACACCGCAGCGCTGCGCTTGGCCCAACGCGTGGGACTGGACCAAGTGGTGAGCTTGGCGAAACGCTTGGGAATCTCGACTCCCTTAAATCCTGTGCCGGGACTAGCTCTTGGACAGAGTGAGGTTCGTTTGATTGAACTCACCAGTGCCTATGCCGCTGTGGCCAATGGCGGCATCTGGCAACCTCCCACCACCATTCGTCGGTTGCTCGATGCAGAAACCTGTCGCTTGGACCGACCCAGTGCCTGCAGCAGCCTTAATGGAAGTGGTGGAGATGGCAGTTCTGGACAAAGCAGTCAGCGCCAAGCGTCTCGTCGTGTGCTGAAGGGACAGACAGCTCGGCAAATGCAGGGCTTAATGCGAGCGGTGATTCGCAGTGGCACAGGGCGTGCCGCCTCGCTCGGTGGACAAGAAGGGGGGAAAACAGGAACAACAAATGATGGGCGTGATCTGCTGTTCATTGGCTACGAGCCGAGTCGCCATTGGGTGCTGGGAATTTGGCTGGGCAACGATGACAACAGTCCTTCAGCCAGTTCCAGCGCATTAGCAGCCTCTCTTTGGAGTCGCATCATGCGTGCCGCAGGTCAGGGCGGCGTGGTGGGCCGATGAAAGGATCCAATCGCCTGATCTTGTTTGGCGCCGCTGGGCTGATCGTCCTCTTGGTGCTTGGCCTGGTGCTCCAGGCGATTCGTAATCTGCTTTGGGATCTCAGCTACATCCTTCCGCCCTGGCTTGTGGGTCCCGTGCTGCTGATCGGCACGATCTTGGTGATTGCATTCGTCGTGCAGGTTGGCTGGCCCGTGTGGAAGGGATGGAAAAGCCGTCGCGGAGCGACAAAAGCAGGCACCACAAAACCTCTACCGCCTGGGTCGCGTCGTCAAGCTGCTGAACAAAGCCTAGAAAGCATCGATCGCCTTTTGGAACGTCTCCAAGACGATGTGGCCAGGAAAGCTTTGCATCTGGAGCGCGAGCGCGTGGCGCGTGAATTGGCACGCGGCGATTTAGTGGTGGTGGTGTTTGGCACGGGCTCTAGCGGAAAAACATCTCTGATTCGTGCCCTGCTCCAAGACATTGTTGGGCGGGTTGGAGCACCGATGGGCTCTACAACCGGCAGCCAGACCTACCGGCTTCGCCTCAACAAGCTGGAGCGAGGACTGCAATTGGTGGACACACCTGGAATCCTTGAAAGCGGACTGGATGGAAGAGATCGGGAACAAGAAGCCCGTGAACGCGCCAGCCGGGCCGACTTAATGCTGGTTGTGGTGGATGGTGATCTTCGTTCTGCCGAATGGGATGTGGTTCGCAGCCTTGCAGGTTTAGGCAAGCGCTTGATGTTGGTCTTGAACAAATGCGATTTGCGGGGAGAGGAGGAGGAGAGGCGTCTACTGGCCTTGCTGCGCGGACGTTGCAAAGGTCTACTGGCTGCTGAGGACGTCATCCCGACCAGTGCCTCTCCCCAATCCTTACCAAGACCTGGGCAAAAACCCTGGCAACCTCCAGCTGAGGTGGCGGTTTTACTTCAACGCATGGCCGTAGTGCTTCATGCCGACGGCGAAGAGCTCTTGGCCGACAACATTCTTCTTCAGTGCAGGACTCTTGGCGATAAAGGGCGTTCACTCCTCAACCAACAGCGTCAGACCGAGGCAAAACGGATCGTGGATCGTTACAGCTGGATTAGTGCAGGCGTGGTGGCAGCGACACCACTACCCGGCATCGACTTGCTTGGCACTGCTGCCGTAAACGCCCAGATGGTGATGGAAGTCGCGAAGGTCTACAACGTGCAACTCACACGCGCCAAAGCGCAGGAGTTGGCCGTTTCGGTAGGAAGAACCCTGGCAGGCCTGGGTGTTGTCAAAGGCGGTGTCGCCTTGATTGGAACCGCACTAAGCGTGAATCTGCCCACCCTGTTGCTAGGAAAAGCCGTTCAAGGTGTTGCTGCTGCATGGCTAACGCGAATCGCAGGAGCCAGTTTCATCACTTACTTCCAGCAAGATCAAGATTGGGGAGATGGTGGCGTGCAAGACGTTGTGCAGCAGCACTACGACCTCAACCGTCGCGATAGCGCCCTCCAACGATTCCTCGATACCGCTGTCAGACAGGTGGTGGAACCACTTCGGCAAAAGGCAAAGAAGCGCTTACCACCCCAACCAGGGCCTCGGGCGGAGGGGGACGCATCGGGCCGCGGGCATCGAGAACCGTGATCAGCGCCAAATAGGCCACACCAATCAGTACAGACACAATGCCTGTGACGATCGCCACCCAGCGGCCTCGTTGTTGCTTTGGGGCAGCCATCAGAGCAGAGCCTCCACGGATTGATTCAGAGCTGAGGCAAGTTGGTCCAGCAAACCATGATCGGTATGCGGGTTGCCAAGAACAGCCTTGAGGAAATGCCGTCCTTGATGGAGCGGTCTCGACAGCATGATGCCCTGGCTGAGCAAGAGCCGGCGTGTCTCGATCGACCAGCGTTCGTGCTGCTGCGGCCGTCCACATTGGGGACTGCAGGCGAGCACATGCAAAGGGCCGGTGATAATCATCAACCTGTTGGGATCCAGTTGCTGCTGGAGATATTCACGTCGAGCGATCGCGGCGGACAACACTTGTTCAATTCCTGATTCACCTAGTTGTCGCAAGCCAAGCCAGAGTTTGAGCACTTCTGCCGGCCGACTCCCCTGCAGACCCAGTTCTCCGCCGTGATCATGCTGAAGGGCAGGCTCCATGTAAGGAAGGCCTGTGGAGAACGCATTGGCCAGAACAGCGGCCTTGCGAACCAACAGAAGGGATGAGGTCTTCGTGATGCCAAGAACTTTCTGGGGATTCACGGTGATCGAATCAGCGCGTGCAATCCCATGGAGCAGATGGGTTGTAGTACCGCTCAGAGCAAAAACCGCACCGATCGCCCCATCCACATGCAGCCATAGGCCCAAGCGAGCGCAGAGATCAGCCATCGCAGAAACGGGGTCGATCGCGCCTCGCACTGTGGTGCCTGCTGTGGCCACCACTGCGATACAAGGGCGTCCTTCTCTTGAAAGCGTTGCTAATTCAACCTCTAATTGCTGCAGATCAATGCGCCCTTGCTCGTCCACCGGGATGGCACGAACTCCGTCGCTTTGAAGCCCCATCACGCGCGCTGCCTTGTGCCAGGACACATGCGCATCAGCACTGACTACCACCACGGCCTCTGGGTTGTGCTCCAAACCCGCGTGATGGCGAGCGGAAACCAAGGCGATCAGATTGCTCAGCGTGCCACCACTAGCCGCAACACCAGAGGCCCCGGCAGGAAAGCCAAGGCGTTCAGCAAACCAGGCGCAAAGCTGCCGTTCGAGATGACTCAAACTGGGAGACAGCTCCTCGGCCAGAAGGTTGTTGTTCAGCCCCGCGCAGATCAAATCCGCGGCGATTGACGCACTCAGTGGCGGCGGATCGAGATGGGCAAGCGCCCCGGGATGGGAAGGCTGAAACGCCCCATCCATCACCTGCTGGAGGTCATCAAGCAGTTGCTCCATATCGCGACCATGGGCCTGCGGAGCAGCATCAGGAAGCACCCGAAGTGCTGGCAGTGGCCCTCGCTCACCAGCCGAACCGATCCAGCTGCATAGCCGCTCGGAAGCACCCTCCAAAAACTGAAGGAGTAGAGGGTCAAGCGCATCGGGTGAAGCAAACGCCGACAGAGCTACCGGTTCAGGATTACTTGAAGATCCAACCAAGAAGACAAGATGGGGAGTGATCATTCTCCCCTGTGGTGGCACATCAACGTGGTGGCACATCCAAAGATGCGCTCAGCCAAGAGCCTGACGGTGCAGTCTCCTATCGAACTGTCTTCCACGCAGATGCAAGCCTGGATGGAGCGTTTGATTGAGCGCGCGCGCCGTTTCGGTGAAAGAGGAGAGGTTCCCGTTAGCGCCATTGTTTTGGATCACCAAGGCCGCTGCATCGGCCATGGCATCAACCAAAGGGAGCTGAACAATGATCCACTTGGGCACGCTGAGTTGATGGCTGTTCGTCAGGCCTGCCGTTTGCGTGGTGACTGGCGTCTCAATGACTGCACCCTGTTGGTGACATTGGAACCCTGTCCCATGTGCGCCGGTGCGTTAGTTCAGGCGAGAGTCGGAAAAGTGATCTTTGCCGCATCTGACCCCAAACGAGGAGCGATGGGAAGCACGGTCAACTTGGCCACTCACGTGAGTGCACATCACCGAATGACAGTGATCGGTGGTGTGCAGGCTGAGGAAGCGAAAGAGATGCTGTCGAACTGGTTTAGACAGCGACGGCGACGTTCTGACGGAATTGGGGAAGCTCCGTTTCAAACAGATTCAACAACCTGCTGACGTTCTCAGGGTTTGAGTTGTAACCCATCAGGCCGATACGCCAGATTTTTCCGGCAAGAACACCAAGACCACCGCCCACTTCAATGCCGTGGTTGTTGAGAAGGTGCTGCGTGAAAGCCTTTCCATCCACGTCTTCTGGGATACGAACAGTAGTGAGGGTGGGCAGACGAAGCTCCTCAGGCACATGCATTTCAATGCCCATCGATTCCAGACCGGACCAAAGCGCTTCAGCGTTACTGCGGTGACGCGCCCAAGCCATATCCAAACCTTCGTCCGCCAGCAACCTCAGCGCTTCACGCATGCCGAAATTCATGTTGACCGGTGCTGTGTGGTGATACACACGGTCACTGCCCCAGTACTGATTGAGCAGGGAAACATCGAGATACCAATTAGGAACTTTGTCTTGACGAGCTGCAAGCTTGGCTTCAGCGCGTGGGCCCATCGTGAATGGACCAAGACCTGGAGGGCAGCTCAAACCCTTCTGACTACAGCTGTAGGCCAGATCCACCTTCCATTCATCGAGATAAAGGGGAACACCACCAAGAGAGGTCACGGTGTCGAGCAGAAGCAAACAATCGTGCTTACGGCACAGATCTCCGATTCCTTCCATCGGTTGGCAAACGCCGGTGGACGTTTCGGCATGCACAATCGCCAAGATGGTGGGCTTGTGCTCAATCAGAGCCGCTTCGAGCTCTTCCTTTGTAAACGCTTCACCCCAAGGCTTTTCGATCACCTTCACATTGGCGCGGTAACGACCGGCCATGTCCACAAGACGATTCCCGAAATAGCCCTTCGCAGCAACGAGAACGGTGTCGCCGGGTTCAACCGTATTAGCAAGGGTTGCTTCCATGGCTGCACTGCCCGTGCCGCTCATCGGCAAAGTCAAGCGGTTGTCGGTCTGCCAGGCGTAGCGAAGAAGCTCCTGCACTTCGCCCATCAGCTCTACATAGAGCGGATCCAGGTGGCCAATCGGATTGCGAGACAAAGCCTTGAGCACCGTTGGATCGGCGTTCGAAGGTCCTGGACCGAGCAGCAAACGATCGGGAGTGTTGATCGGGGCAATGACCCTGCGATGGGACGAATCAACCAATCGGGGGGAGTGCGTCGTCGCCAAAGCCAGGATCACCAATTAATGGCCAGCAGCCTACGCATAGACAGGTCTCAATAGGGGTAAAACGGTTGCTTTGCAACGCCTTTTGAAACGAGAGCAGTCGCTGTGCGCTCAGCGCTGACTGATGTCGTTAGCGGAAAGACCTGATGCCAGGTGGTCGAAGGGCTTGCGGAGCATCATGCAGTCGCTGGGACTTGAACCTTCTGCCACCATGCGTTCGCAGAGAACATCAGCTAAAAGAATCATGCTGCGAACCGTGGGTCCGGTAGGAACACCAAGGCTTTTGTAGGTGTCGTCCAAGCCGTTAAGAACACGTTCATTCAGGATTGTGCTGTCATCGGCAATCAGCGCGTAGCTCGCATAACGCAGGAAATAATCCATGTCACGCAAACAAGCTGAAAGCCGGCGTGTTGTGTAGGCATTACCACCAGGCAGTAAAAGCTCAGGATCACCAACAAAAAGTCTTTGACTGGCTTCTCGTACCAGCTCGGTCGCTTCACGATTAATCAGTTCAACGGCCTTGAGTCGCAACTCCGCCTGGCCGAAATACCCCTCAATACGATCGATGGCCAAACGATCGAAATAGCGACCCATTTGGTCGTAACGGCCAATCAATCCGGTGATGGCATCACGCATGTGAGGGGACGCTATGAATCACTGGCTGGAAGGTAACACCACAAAGGTGGGCAGAACGCTCTGAACACCAGGGATTCAAGGAATTTGACAGAAACGGTTACCAAGCACTGCCCAGAACCTGGCCAAGAGGACTGCACCGCAAAAAAAGTGAGGATTGCTACAAAAGCGAGTCAGATCGGTGCTTACGGTTAGAAAACATATTTACGGCCGCAGCCTTAACCATGGCTAAAACTGCTCAGGACGTCCTTCGTCAGATCAAGGATGAAGGAATCGAGCTGATCGACCTCAAATTTTCGGATCTGCACGGCAAGTGGCAACATCTCACTGTGTGTTCAGACATGGTCGATGAGGATGCTTTTCGGGAAGGCTTGGCCTTTGACGGATCCTCTATACGCGGCTGGAAAGCGATCAACGCGTCTGACATGTCCATGGTTCCAGACCCCGCCACAGCATGGGTCGATCCTTTTTATCGCCATAAAACTCTTAGCCTGATCTGCTCGATTCAGGACCCAAGAACAGGCGACTTCTATGAGCGTTGCCCCCGAGCCTTGGCACAGAAAGCTTTGGCTTACCTAGCCAATACAGGGCTGGCCGATACGGTATTTTTTGGACCGGAGCCAGAATTTTTCCTCTTCGATGATGTTCGCTACAACTCAAGCGAAGGCGGTTGTTACTACAGCGTTGACACGATTGAAGCTGGATGGAACTCCGGAAGGGTAGAAGAAGGCGGAAATCTTGCCTATAAAATTCAACTGAAAGAAGGTTATTTTCCAGTTGCACCAAACGATACAGCGCAAGATATTCGCTCTGAGATGTTGTTGATGATGGCTCAATTGGGGATTCCCATCGAGAAGCATCACCATGAAGTGGCTGGTGCCGGTCAACACGAATTGGGAATGAAGTTTGCAGAACTCATTCAAGCCGCCGACAACGTGATGACATACAAATACGTTGTTCGCAACGTGGCCAAGAAATACGGCAAAACAGCAACCTTCATGCCAAAACCTGTCTTTAACGACAACGGCACTGGCATGCACGTTCACCAAAGTCTCTGGAAGGGTGGTCAACCCTTGTTCTTCGGTGAAGGCACCTACGCCAACCTGTCTCAGACAGCCCGTTGGTACATCGGAGGCATCTTGAAGCACGCCCCAAGCTTCCTGGCCTTCACCAACCCCACCACCAACAGCTACAAGCGACTGGTTCCTGGATTCGAAGCTCCTGTGAATTTGGTGTACTCGGAAGGCAACCGATCGGCGGCGGTGCGGATCCCACTGACAGGTCCTAACCCCAAAGCCAAGCGCTTGGAATTCCGATCCGGAGATGCTTTAGCGAATCCCTATTTAGCGTTTTCCGCCATGATGATGGCTGGCCTCGATGGCATCAAGAACCAGATTGATCCTGGTGATGGATTTGATGGTGACCTGTTTGAACTTCCAGCTGATCAGCTCAAGGACATTGCCACCGTTCCGGCATCTCTAAACGGAGCCTTAGAAGCTTTGAATGCTGATCACCACTACCTGTTGGAAGGTGGAGTCTTCACCAAAGACTTCATCGACAACTGGATTAATCTCAAATACGAGGAAGTGCAGCAGTTGCGTCAGCGGCCCCATCCTCACGAATTCACCATGTACTACGACGCCTGATCAAAAAGGAATTATGTTACTGCAGCGCGATCGATAGGAGTCGTACACAACGACCTCCACTTCACACCACAATGATCCCCACCTGGGGGTCTTTTTTATGAGGAACTACATCGTCCAGCGAACAGCAACGCTACATCAACAGTCGCCACAATTACGAATCGACCAGCCAATGAGAACATTTTAAGCTTTCCTCAGAACAGAAAGCAAGTGAAAATTGGCATAAAATATTTATGCATAGCCGATAAATTGTCTACAAAAATTCGACAGAGAAGAATATCTAGCGATAGATAAACATGAAGCCAAATCAACAAGACCATCCACACATACGACTCAAATCAGGTACCAGGATAATGACTCTTTACTAGGTACTCCAAGCGCTCTTGCACATAATGTTCCGACATAGAATCGATACGACAGATCAACTCATCTCGATAAGAGCCTAGGCCATTGCAACCTTTCAATGGATCTAAAAGCAGATCTAGAAGATAAGACCTAGCGTTAACGTGATTCATACTTTTGAATTTCCTTTTATAACTGAGCAAATGAAGATACGTAATCACGCCTAAGCATCATCATAGTTTTTAATCATCAACAAAACCAATCATGATTTTCAAAAACAAGGGGTGATAATGACAACACCGTAACTTAGGCTGACGGATGAGACTCATAAGGTCTCAATCTCGGTAAGTTCAGGTACAACGCATAACCCTGATTTCTTGATTTCAGGATCAGAGTTACAGAGACGAAGTAGAAGAGTTTTTTGATCAAGCTCGGACAAAGAGCCATCTGACGCCCACTTGAGGCAAGTGGAATCAAGACAGTTTTCTCTTAGGATTCTGATGGTTGAATGAGTCACTGAAATCACCAGTTGCATAGAAACAATTATCAAACGATGTTATAAACAGCAAACCCCCATTCGGAGAACATTCGTCTAAAAAACAGAGATGATCCAAAAAAACTAGAAACTAGAAACCGCAGACGGAGCATCTTTGAAAAAAGAAATTCAAGGGCATTCCTTAGAAATAGCGTGGTGGTGTGTATAGTGATATGTTGGCGTATCAGGAGAGGATGATTGCCGAAGCATATCTAGTTGAGCGCGACAAACTGAAAGGGACCTCAGAATTTGATCTTCCGCAATCTCGAGATCGCAAATTCTTGAAGCTGATGTTGCTTGCAGTCTTTCCATGATCACGATGGCAAATTAGAAAAAATAGACCTAAATAAACAACTGAAGATTCACCTTTCATCGGTATAAACAAGTATCGCATGAATAAAACAGCTGCTCACAGTTTCACAGACAAAACTCAGACAACTCGCAACTTGCTTTCAATCAATAAACTATTTTTTTAGCTTACACCACCTGCTCTAAGCACAGATGTTTAACTTAATGCGCTGTAGAAGTCAGTTGACCAGGGTGTGGGTCTTGGACAAATGCCAGCCCTGCTGGAATGCCTACTGATCTGCTGGGAAGCAGTCACCAGAAGAGCCATAGCGTTTGAAGTCGCATAGGCCGCTTACGACATGTTCAGGTAAGGGGTTGCCAACAATAGGACTTAGTTGCAGACCGGCTTGAAAAGGGTAGAACAGTCGTCAAAGCAGTGGTAGTGATTTCCTACCAGTCAACAAGGACAACCTAGTCCATCTCATTGAGAGGAATTTTAAATGAAATCGGTGCTATATAGTCAAGAACTGCCGTTAACCGATGTCAGAAGAGCAACTCAAGGCCTTCCTGGAAAAAGTCCAAAGCGATGCCAGACTTCAAGAGATGCTTATAGCAGAAGCGAACGCCGATGCTATTGCTAATATTGCAAAAAAGGAAGGATATAGCATCTCTATTGACTTAATCAGAAACGCACAATCAGCATCAGAACTTGGAAAAATGGAGGACGTGGATGGTGGCTAGATTAATAAGCGCGAAATTAACTTTGCGGACAATATTACAAGAAACAATTATTATAACCTTGCCTAATCATTGCCATCGTCAATCCATGATCTTGGTCGCATCAATCGATACACAATACGAGTAAAATCAGCACAAAGTATTGAATTTACTAATAATGCATTCTATCAACATTGTTTTTTATAAGGCTTATCCAGAACAATTTGGAAGCTCTGCAGCATCTAACACTAGGAACCTCGGATCTTGCCAGCACACAACGTCAAGCCAAACGATTGATTGCGGGAGGGTCGTTTCTTGATCTTGCGGAAGTCGATGTGAGCGAGACGTGGAAAGTGGCACAGGAGCTACAACTCGACGATCTGATCAAGGCGACAACAGTCTCTAGAAACAGCCCAGAAATCATCACGGTCTGGAGGCAACTTCAAGCTTTGGATCGCTCAGGAGTGAAGCGGGTTGAACGAGCACTTGGGTGCAGACTAGACCGACTTCCAGGCCCGATGGACTTCATAGACGTTCGCAAGATCTGGCCCTTGATCAAGGTCCTGGGATTTCAAGTGAAAAAGACAGGAGAAACAAGAGCCAATGGCAAGATCTGGATAATTGAGCCAATAGACATCAACTCAAAGTGACCGTCGTCGATCTGGCATGGCCTTCTATACCCCCGTCATGTCAGATCGCAGACCATCAGCAAAAGATTCTCAAATGCAGAATCTCCAAGAGCTTTTATAAAGCGATCACACGTTCATCTCATACCTAATCAGACGAGCGACTTACAGAACTGTCCCCAAAGCCGTCCCCAAAAGTGTCCCCAAAAACAAAACCACAACTCACCCATGTCTTCAGTCATTGCAGTTGATATGGGCCATCAGAGCATAAGGGTTGAAATTCACCATGTACTACGACGCCTGATCAACAAGGTCTTGTAAGACTCAAGCACTAGGCCTAGAGCAACCTCCAAAAGATATCTACTCAATGATCCCCACTATGGGGATCATTTTTTATGGGTAGGT
>Ga0302114_10001755_pt1 | contig 14142 bp, 14 predicted proteins | sample AG5_Surface_MG_FD_203107 | JGI IMG/M metagenome (GOLD analysis project Ga0302114, IMG submission 203107) | Marine microbial communities from Western Arctic Ocean, Canada - AG5_Surface | ecosystem: Environmental > Aquatic > Marine > Oceanic | place: Canada: Western Arctic Ocean | collected...
CTAACCGGCAGCTCCTGCCTCCCCCTCCTCTCCGTCTCAACCAGGCGCAAGTACAAGGGTTCCTACGATTCCTCCACCTTGAACATTGCCAAAAATTCCCAGAGGTGAGCTGAGAGGAGCGGGGTTCAAACCACATTACATACGTGTTCAACACACACAGCGCAACTAATAATATATATAACCCACACGCAACGCACATCCACACCCAAATACTAGCCAAAAGGTCTGCCACTTGAACAGACAAAAAAGGGGCGGTGGCGACACAGCTGCCGACGATCTACTCAGCGCGTTCGAGGACAAGCAAAAGATTGTCAATGTGGTGGTGGACGTTGGAGAGCTAATTGAAAGTTCGCACATACTGACTCGGACGCTAGTTGTCAAAGACGACTTGTCGTCTTTGAATTCGTTATTTCGCGTTGCCACGACGGTGTTAGCCGACGACGATTCACACACAGATCCAAATACAGAAACAGAAACAGAAAGACAGACAAAAACCTACCACACCCTCCTGAAATCAATGCAATCGAATTCCCCAGTTGTCAACCCTGAAGACACTTACCTTCTCACAGTTAAAGCCGACCATAGTGACTCCAACATTCTCACTCTAACCTGCGAAACATTTGCCGACCCTCGTCCCATTGAGCTCCGTCTCATTGCTCCCTTACCTCTCCTTAACGCCTCTCTCAACAATTCATCCTCCTCCTCCTCCTCCACGCGAGGTTTCCTCACCCTCGACAGTCACCGCCGAATGGTTGTTCTCCCCTCAACCCCCCCCACAAATGAAAATCAAAAGGTTGTCGGCGCCTGGGTCAAGGTTACAATCCATCAGCAGCAGCAGCAGCAGCAGCAGCAGCAGCAGCAGCAGCAGCAGCAGCAGCAGCAGCAGCAACAGCAGCAGCAGCAGCAGCAGCAACAACAACAGCAGCAAATGGACTCATATTTTGTCAACAACGTAATTTCCTCCGACCCGGCGGTCCGTCGCGCCTGCCTCGACTACGAGGACAATTGCTTCACCGGGAGGTCCACAATAGAAAAGCTTTCGCATAAAAAATCAACGTTTCTGCTGCTAGTCATTGCCGAGGGAGGTTTCAACGAGTTTTACGAGGTGACGGTGACTCACGACAACCACAACGACGGTCAATGTTTCCACCATTACGACTACTCCGTCGACTTGGAGTGTCCCCAAATGCAGGACACCGAGTTCTCGACGCAGTTCGTCAAGAGCCAGATGGTTAACGGACGTTTCAGAAGCTGCATCCACGAGGGTCGGAGGGATGGATTTTTGAGAGGATTCGGTTTGTCGTTGGAGAATGGCGACGGCGACGGCGACGGCGAGCTGGACGAGAACGAGAATAGTTGCGCAGGGAGTGCTGTCAGCAGCGTTATCGACACAGTAATCCCGGCACACCCACTAATGGTCACAAACTGCTACGACGTGACGCCCAGGCGGGAGAAGCTGCTGAAGCAGCGCAACGAGGACCAGATGAGAATCTGCAAAATGGAGGAGGAGTGCAACAGGCTTAGGGCGAGGGTGATGGAACTGGAGATTAGGAACGCAATTGCTAACAAGGACGACGTTAGTGATAGTTCGGAGGCTAAAGTTTTGATGTCGAAGTTGGAAGGAAACGACAATACTACCGTTCCCCTCGTGGGAGTTGGTGAATACGGCCATTTTGATGGCCCTGCCCCCGCCCCCGCCTCCGCCCCTGACACCGACACCGACAGCGACAGCAGCATCGACTACAGCAACACCGTGATAAACGATTTAAAGAAGGGACGCGACCTAAGTATTGGTGCTGGAGTTGAGAAGGAAAACGAAGACGAACCAACAACAACGGAGACTCTCCCGACTGCCCAAACCGACTTCGATGAAAACGAGTTCTCTTCCGAGCACATTGTCATCCCCAAGAATTTCCCCACAACGGGCAGCGGACTCCAGGACAACCCCGACAATCCCACCTCCGCTGCTGACTTCTTAGACCTGCCAAGAATAAAATTCGACGACGACTTTGGATTCAACTTGGGTGGGGATAAAAATGATAATGATAAAGATGATGATGATTGTTCGAGTGACGGGGACGGAGAAACCGGGGAGGGTCACACGATGCGGAGAATAATGGAGAAGTACAGGAATAGCAATGCCAACATCAACAATTACAACTTCGAGGAGGACAATAGCGACGTTGACAGCGAGGACGACGAGTTCCTGAAGGTCAACACGATGTTGAAGAATTTCGGCGACAAGAACATTTACGAGGAGCACGAAAATGACGCAATCGTTACCCCACCACTGAAGCAGGTTCTGGAGCAGCAACAGCAACAGCAACAGCAACAGCAACAGCAACAGCAACAGCAAAACGACGAAACTATTAACAGTCAATCCATGCTGAGCCTTGCATCCCGAGAATTCGTAAAAATGGCCGTGGAGGCAAACAAGAAGCAGAAGAAGAAAATTTTCAGTAAAGATCTTTGGGGCGAGGAAGGGGGTTTAAACAACACCAGCAACAGCAGCAGCAGCAGCAGCAACAACAAAAAGGTGATGTCTTTGGGCGAGAGATTCCAACAAAAACGGCTGGAAAGAGAAAAAAAGGTGGCATTGAGGGGAGGGGCAAAAAAGGCTCCCACAGCTTCAACAAACAGCAGCGATCTTGACCGAAAGAAGAAACAATCCGCCGATTTAGCAACTCTGGGAAAAATGCTCAGTGCGGGAGTTAAGGGGGGTGATTATGGGAAGAAGTTCGGTGGGCTCGATCTTGGGAAGGTTCGGATAAACAAGGGTGCCAATGACTTGTAATTTTTTTCTTTCTCATCTAATTTTTCTATATTTAAGCGAGCCCCTCATGCGAAAAAATGCTCGGTTTAAAAAGGGATTCTTGGTGAACGTGATTCTTGGTGAGAACATATCTGTGTAACCACAACTCTTTGGGTGCCAATAATATCACCGTGAGCCGTTCAGAATTGAATAAATTGGTTTTTCTCGTCATTCTGCTAATGGTGAGTTTCCTTTGGCCATGTAATTAAAGGCCCTTGCCAGGATTCTTGTCGATAAAGTTGGTTCGAAGCTCCTCGATTTTGAGAAGAACTTTTGATATGGGATTCTCGAGGAAGGGGATGGTGTAAAGTAAGAAAACACCTATATTTAACTGGTGACGCCAAAAACAAATATATATATTATCTAGGTGGCGAGCGGAATTTGAATTTTGCCAACAAAATGATGAAAAATATTGAAGAAAATTTCACGGGGGGAAATTTTCTTCACAGCCACTGGCGGGTATAGTAAAATGTATTTCTCAACTCGTCAACTGCTCCAAAAATCTATTAAAATTGCAAAGCAAACGACATCACGGTTGAATTTCCTTCGAGATTCCTTCTCTTCCTCATCTCCCTCTTCCTCTTCCTCCTTCCACACCTCCACTCGAAGATGCCTCCCCCACAAGTCAGAGGACAAGACAATATGGGACAAGACTGATTTAAGCCAAATCTTCAAGAACAATGAGGATTGGGTGAAAAAGATGACGAAGGATTCCCCGACTTTTTTCAAGGACCTGGATGCAAACCCTCAGACTCCCAAATACCTGCTCATTGGTTGTTCTGATTCGCGCGTGGGCGCCCAGGAGATAATGGGACTGAACCAGGGCGAGCTGTTTGTTCACAGGAACATTGCGAACCTTGTTGTGAATACAGATTTGAATGTTCTCTCGGTCCTGTACTATGCGGTGAATGTGCTCAAGGTGGAGGACATCTTCGTGCTCGGCCACTACAACTGCGGGGGCGTTCGAGCGGCCTCTGACAACAAGGATCTTGGTCTTATCGACCACTGGCTGAAGCAGATTCGCGACGTATCTCGCACACACCACGGTGAGCTCCAATCGATCGAGGACGACGAGGAGCGTCACCGTCGCCTCGTGGAGCTCAACGTTCAGGAGCAGTGCATCAACCTTTTCGGAAACTCGATCGTTCAAAACGCTCAGGCGACCACATCTCGGCCTCGAATTCATGGGATGGTTTACGATATCAAGGATGGCAAGGTGAGCGAGCGAGCCTTTTGGAAGACGAGAATACGAGCCACTACTAAACTAACGTTATTCCCCTCAATTTACATTCGTTTTGCTCACTCGCCTCCCCCCTGCTCCATTAAAAATGCGCACAATCTCGCTTCGCTCGGCGAAGCTGAAAAAGCTCGACATCAATTTTAAAGAGGTGTTAAAGAAGTACAGGAACATCTACACAGTCGCCGAGTTTAAAAGGCACACCCCCGTAGACGTGAAGGAGTTTTTAGAGAACGAGGAGAGTGGAATGGACCCAATGAGCGAAATAATCGATGAAAACGAGATTTTTGTTGTGATCAAGGGGCAGCAGCACATTCGGCCCCTCAAATGCGCGCCAACAGACAAGCTGGGCGAGGTCAGGAAGGTGATCGGCAAGCTAACCAACACCCCTCTGACACAGTTCAAATTAAAGCTGAACGGAAACATCATATTTGACGACACTGCAACTTTGGCCGGATTGGGAATTAGTGGGTTCGAGGAGCTGGAGCAAGTCATAAAGATTGAGCCGTTTGCTGGTCGTAAACCTTTGTAGTATAAGGAAAAAACCAACTTAACATTTTTACTCGCCCAGAACAACCCCAGATTTTTGGGCTCGCATTTCATATATATACGTTTTACACATTAAACACTACTGCGATGTTACCCCCGCCACACACGAAAATACCCACAAAAACACCCCCCCTACAAGTCTTAATAAACGAGGTCAAGAAGAAGTCGGAAAATTCTCGCTCTTTTTGTAGAATCGCAATTTTTTTTTTTAACTACTACTTTGAACAGTACTTCAGGTAAAAAACAATATTCTACCACAGTAGCGGCACCACACCTACAAAAATACATTCCTAAGCCTACTCTCATGTCCAAAATAAACCCCTCACCCAAACCCACACGCTCCCGGAGATCATTGTCTGTGCAAATGAGAACAGGCATAAACTTGTTAAGTGATGAAAGGCAGTTGTCCCCAGAAGAGCTCTATGCAAATGGGTTGCGACAGTCCAAGGTTGGGACTCCGTACTTCTTCGATAACGATGATGACGATATATACCACAAGCTTTTGAAGAAGAACGACGAGTATTTTGCTACTCGCATGAGCGGGGTCAACAAGTGGAAGGACATTGCCGCTGCCGCCAACGAGAGCGGTGGCGAGGACCATGGGGACCTTAAAAAAGCCAACAAGGGCTGGGGCGACGACTACAACAACGAAGAAGAGGGCGACAACGACAATCAGTCCCCTCGGCAGAAAGCGTTAAAAAGTGAGCAGCTAAAGATCGACACAACCCCCTCTAGGAGTGGGAGGGAAGTGTCCGGTCGCCGGAACTCTGGAGCCTCACCTTCAACGCGTCGAACTTCACTGGGAGACCCAAACAGCCCCAACTTCAGGCAGCAGTCCAAATTACAAATACGAGAGAGGAAGAAGGAGTTGGAGCAAGCCCTGTTTGGCCAGGATGTTTTCGATACTATTCAAAAAGCTCACAAGGCAAACAAGAAGCAGTCGCAGCGGCAACCAGGCCTCAAGGGGACGATTATTTACTTCTTCAACATCATTCCTGTCAAGAGTCCGAAGAGTCGGACTCGTCAGATTTGGGACATGGTGTCAATTTTGTTCATTGTTTTTTCCGCCTTCTTGGCAATGTACGACTTGGCGTTCTTTCCCGAATCTCATTTATCGACGATAGACGATTCGGTGTGGTTTCTCTCTCAGGTATGAATTATTCCGTTAATTCTTCATAAAACACCCAAAACTAACTTAACTTCCCCCCCCCCCTCATCCCCCCAGCTATCCGAAACCTTCTTCTGGGTCGATCTCATCTTCAATTTCTTCACCGCAGAATTTGACCGAGAAGGCGATCTCATCACAAACAAAAAAGAGATAGCCAAGATCTACGTCAGCTACTGGTTCTGGATCGATTTCGTGTCCAACCTGCCCCTCTCAGGAGGCCTCAAGCTAAATAAAATACTTCGTTTTTTGCGAATTCCCCGAGTCATAAATCGGTGGGCCTTCCTGGGATACTCGTGGAAGTTTTTGAACATCTTCAAGCTTACACTAACCATTGGCGTCTCGGGACACTTCGTGGCGTGTCTCTTCTACATGATTGCCAGAATGGAGGAGCACGCGGTGGACAACTGGACCCACATTGACGGCCTGTACGCCTACTCGGACGATTACCAAGATTGCCTCGACAACGACGGCGGCGACGCGCAGTCTTGCGTTGACATCGACGAGACAGCCGTTATGCAGAACACCCGGTCCTTCCACTACGTATCCGCTCTGTACTTTGCGTACGCCACCCTAACGACCGTCGGGTATGGAGGTGAGTTTCATTCCGTCTCCGCTCGCCTTGTGACAGAAGAGTGCGAAGCTCCGTGAGAAATTGCTATACAGTGCACAAAAACCTACTCAACTATTTTTGCTCGCTCGCTGAACTCGTGCTTTGTTAAAAATGCGCCTCGCTTCGCTCGGCGCAGACATCAAGGCGAGTACGTCTGGCGAGCGCACCGTTGCCCTGGTTGCTTTGGTCTTGGGATCAGCCGTTTTTGCCGGAGTTGTCGGAACCATGTCCCAGCTGATGGAGGGCATTGACGAGATCGAGCAGCTCAAGCTCACCAAACTGAAGCAGATGCAGGTGAGCGAGCGGAAATAGCTGCAGACGGCCACATTCACTCCTACTAAACTTACCCACTCAATTCGTTTGGCTCGCCTGGCTCGCTCGTGCTTCATTAAAAATGCGCCTCGCTTCGCTCGGCGCAGTACTTCATCAAGAGTAACCACTTTCCAAACGAGGTTAGGGTGAGAATCCGAAAGGTGAGCGAGCGGAGCGGGGGGGGGTTGAGGAAGACGAGCACACGAACCACTACTAAAGCAACCCACTCAATTTACTTCGCAACCTTCTTCACTCGGTGCAGTTTTTCGATCTCAAGGTCAATTTGATGAGGAAGGAGCTCACCCTGCTGGACGAGCTTCCCCCGCTGTTGAAGAATGACTGCTTGGCTCACATCTACATGGGCCAGCTCGAAACCTGCCCCTTCTTACTGGAGTGTAGCGAGGTGAGCCGATCCGCGTTTTGCGGAGCTCTCTCCGTTCAGCTAATTGGCGAGAAAGACTACATCTTGGTCCAGGGACAGTGCCTGGACAGGATGTTCGTTGTCAACTCCGGAATCATCGAAATCATCAACAACAGGGGCATGATATGCAGGAGGAGCACGCAGGGGAGCTTCTTCTGCGAGAAGTGTGCCTTCTTCGAGGGGGAGCTGAGCGCGGTCTCCTACAGGGCCAAGGCCGACGTTGAGCTGCTGTTCATTGAACGAGAGCACCTGATCTACGTGCTCAACATCTACCACGACCTGGCTGCGGAGTTCGTAATGGCGTGCCAAAAGAGGGAGGAGCAGAAAGCCGAGAGAATGGAGGGGGCGTCCAAGTACACGGTTTTCAAGAACAAAAACGCTGAGACAATGTTCCGACCGAGCACCCCTCCCCCAGGGGTGGAGTGGGGGGAGCAGAAGGACAAGAACAGGCCACCGACGTTCGAGGAGATGTATTTGAAACACGACGACCCAGAGATCCAGGAGAGGCTGGACCGAGCCACAGTTGTTGCACCGAGACCAAGGAGGGAGAGTAGCATGAGCGCGCAGAACAGCTCAGATGACGCATCTACCACGATTGCCGCTCTGCAAATGGCCAACAACAGCCAGATGCTCGAGAACAAGGTGGAGAGGGAGAACAACCGGTTGACGTTGAGGATGGAGCAATTAGAGAATGCCGTGTTGAATGCCATAGCGTCAATAAGTGGAGGTGGAGGTGGTGATGGGGGTGCGGTTGGGGGTGCGCTAACGCTAAAATCAATTCCTGATATTGCCCTTGCCGGGCCTCCCAGAGGAGTCGAAGACGAGTAAAGTAATTTTGAATTTGTAAGAAAGAGTTGTCTGATTAATACTCACGAGACCCATGTATTGTTACCCGCTCAATCTCCTTTCCTATCCTTCTCGCAACTGACAAAGGAGACAAAGTCTTGGACGTCGGAGATTCTCCCCCCCCCACCAAATTCTGCACCTTGAAGTTTGTGTCGTGTGTCTGCGCCGAGCGAAGCGAGATTGTGAGCATTTTTAATGAAGCAAGAGCAAAACGAGCGAGTCAAAAGAATTGAGTGGAATAATGTTAGCTTAGTAGTGGATGTTTCCGTCTGTAGCCCTTTCGCGGGATTCATCGTTTCGCGGGATTCATCGCTCGAGTCTTCCTCAAAGCTCGCTCGCTCGTTTCGCTCGCTCACCTCCATTTCACCAGCAATGCCAAGTTCAATTTTCAAGGTATGCGGCGAGATAAAATCCCACTCCTTGAATAGCAGTTGATCTAACTCCTCAATGCCGGCCATCCAATCTATTTTTCTCTCCATTTCCTTTTTTGGATTCTGTTCATTATTTATAAAGCTCTCAAAGTCGTCGAAGGACGTTTTTGTGGGCAATGCTCTGCTCTGAGGAATGAAAGGGGGAACGATGTGCTTCTGGGCTAACTTGTCCCACTCAATGGCCAAAAAGAATCCATGTTTCTTCAACGATTTGATGGAACCAACCCCCAACCGCTTATCCTCGTCGACTTCCAGGAGACCTTTTATCAACGAGGTAGCCTTCGCCGGAAAAAAACTTGGGTACTCGATGTCTTGAAGCAGAAGTCGGTACTCTCTGTAAGACGAGCAAAAAAAAGAGAAGCAAAAAGAAAAGCAGTCTTGGTAAGAAATTGTGAGAATTTGAATTTTGGGTTTGGCAACCAACTCACCTGTTCACTTCCTTCTCCACACCGTTTTGGTGATAACTCTGTGGTTGGTGCGAGTCTTCCATCATTTTTTCGTATGAAGCTCGATCAAATGGCCGCCTACCACTCAGTAGCTTGAAGATTGTGATTCCGAGCGACCAGTAATCGACCGCGTTGGTGTAACCGACCTTTTCAAATCTGTGCTGGCCGATTAGCCTTATCATCTCTGGAGCCATGTAGCCCTTTGTTCCCATAATTGACCGCCTCCTCGATCGCCCATCACTGCCTTGCATCAACCGTGGGTCGTAGCCGTCTTCTCGTGTAAGCACTGATCCGCCACAGTCGGCAACCCCGCCCATGTCGGCAAGCTGAATGTGACCATCCTCGCACAGCAGCACGTTGGCCGGCTTCAGATCCCGGTACATGAGTTTCAAGTCGTGGAGGTGTTGGAGTGCGAGGATGATCTCGGCGGCATAGAAAACCACCCTGTAGAGATCGACACACCTGTCTGGGTACGAGTTGATGACGTCCTGAAGGTTCCCAGCATTGGCAAGACCTAGAATCAATATCGCACACGTGGGTGTTTGAATCGAGTATTCAAGATTCACAATAAAGGGGTGATGGCAGGCCGCAAACACAGTCTTTTCCGAGTTGAGTCTCAGTGGGTCGTCGACGAACAGGTCTACCAGGTCTTTCTTTCGCTGGAGCTTCAGGGCATAAAACTTGCCCGTCGTCTTTTTCTGCACTCTAATGACTTTTGCAAAACCGCCCTCCCCAATTGTGTCGAAGAACCTGAAGTCGTCTATTTCGACGTGATTGTAGATCTCGAGCTTGAGCTTCTGCAGTTTAGCGTACTGGGACGAGTGGAGAAAATTTAGAAAGGTTGAAGAATAGAGATTAATGAAAATCTTCTGCTGGATGTCATCAAGCATGGTGGAGGACAGGTCAACCATGTCCAACCGAGCCGACAAAATCATCTCGTGTATTGTAGTTTTCTCGTCAGGAGACAAAAAACCAAGCTCGAGAACGGCCCCCTTCTTAATATATTTGGAATATATGTGAGTGGCCTTGGAGCGACGATAATCAGCAGTTGGGATTGAGCGGTACTCTTGGATGTCCACCCAGCAGAAGAAAGATTCTTGAGTGAGGATTGACTTGGCGTAGTCGCCTATAAACTTTTGTCCAATTGGCTCTGACAATAGGGCCCGAAGTTGCAAATATTCATCAGGACAGTCGGGAGGAAGTGTGCCCTCAGCTATGAACCGGGTCCGCATATCATCCTCAGTTTCTCGCTGCCGCCATATTGTTTTCTTGCGTCTCCTGGAAAGGCTGTCAGGTCGGTGAGTCGGTTGAACGCGTTTAGGCTTGGGTTTTGAGAGGAAGAACTTGCATTGACCCATGATTCTTCAAAAACACAAATGTACCGGCTGCATTAAAAGTAAGTTGTCAATTTCAAGCGTGTAGCACTGATTTATTTTTGTAATGCTATGCTTGCTTTACATACATAAACATCCTATGTCATGGCATATTATATTCAATGATTATAAATAAAAAAATGAAAATAATTTCCAAAACCTACTCAAAACTCTGTTTCCAAGAACCAGACAACATGGTTTGTTGCAAGCCTTATGGCTCAGTTCTCATTGAGAAAAATTCAGAAGTTCGAGGCTTCTTCATGGCTGGTCCGGCTAGAGCTCCATTATTTGTTTCATTTGCGATGGTCTCGGTTGCCATGCTTGAACTTGCTTTTGAGGATGCAGGTTGTACGAAAGACGGCTTTCAAATCTCATTCAACTCCTCTGAGTCCCGCCCCCAAACGATAATGGAGGCTACGAACTCTGGAGATTCGTGCACAAGAAGCACAACGTTGGGAATCAAACCTGATTCCCTGTTGCCCAGTATCTCAGTGCTTGCCTCAATTTTAAATATTTTCATAGTTCCTTTGTCAGGTGCGTTAACAGACTACACACAATACCGCCGCGCTGCCTTGGTCGGCTCGTTGCTAGTTTGCTGGTTGACCAATGTATTCCAGATCTTTCTCCACAGTTCTACCTGGAAGGTTCTTGCATTCTCGCAAGCGGTTTTTGGTTCGACCTCATATATGATCAACATTATGACTGTAAACAGCTACAGCACTGAGATTGTTGAAAAATTGGACGACTTGGCATTTTTGCAATCAGCCGGTCGCTTGTGGGAGACAATACCCATGCTGTTTTACCTTATTGGTGTAACCGTTGTCGCACTACGAACGAACATGACAGTGGTGGAAAAATCGAGTTTTGCTCAGATTTCCGCAACGATCATTACTCTCCCATTCATCCTTTCTTTGAGTAAATTGTTTGGAACGAGGCCCGCACTTCACAACATAGAAGGGAAATCCTACCTCTCCGTCGGATTCATTCAAGTAAGAAGCACATTTCATAAAATAAGAACGAAACACCCGGAAGCTGCGAAGTTCTTGATCGCTATGGCTTTTTTTGAATCAGCCACAGTCTCTATCGTCCAGCTGAGCATCACCTATCTGAAGTCTCAGTTGAAGATTCAGGATCCTAACAAGTTCATAGTATTCTGCGTGGTCATGATGCTTCCGGCAGTAGTGGCTACGCCGAGATTTGTGAAAAAATGTGGCGGAACGAAGAAGGCACTGCAGATAATCTTGATCTTGCTGTTCTCCACTACCATTTTTCTTACTCTTTTCGTTCACAAACCGGAACACAGCGCCATGCTTGTACTTGTTGGAGGTTTGTTTGGGCTTGGCATTGGATCCATCCAGTCGATTCAACGATCCTTTTATCTTTGTGTAGTTCCCAGCGGGAACGAGGCAGAGGTGAGCGAACGAGCTACAGACGGCTACACCCACTACTACTAATTCTTGCCCTCTTCCAGATGTTCGGAATTTACGTTCTGTTCACTCAAATACTTGGCTTCCTCCCGAATTTGATTTTCTCGGTTTGCAACGAGCTACTGGGAAGCATTCGATTTGCAACCCTGGTGCTGTTCCTTTTTCACTTTGTTGGATTTGTCTTGGTGAGCAGGGTTGACTACGAGAAGGGGAGAAGGGAAGCGTCAGCCTCCGACCACTTACGCATTAAATCAACGAGAATTTTGTCTCCGGCTGATTCAGAGAAGAAGGTGATTCCAATCCCAAAAATTCAGCTCGAGGAGACGTTATAGTTATAAGAATTTTGACCAAGCTTATCTTTATCATGTTGTAGTTATTGTTGTTGTTGTTGGTGGTGCTGGTGCCACCTTCTCGGCCTTGTCCACCAACAGGAACTCGTGCATCTTGATATTGTTAATTGTTGGTCTCTTTTTCTCATCGAGCGTTAGGCACTTCTCCAATAAATCGGCTAACGCTAGAACCTCCCCCCTGTTATCATTCCCAGCTTTCTTACTCAGCAGATGCGACGAAATACTTTTTACGTCTCCCGACTTGACCACGACATTTCGAAGGCTGACCTGCCCCGTCACCTTATCGTTGTACTGCTCTCGGAACGCATTGTTGTCCTCGCTATCGAAGTGGGGATCCAAGCCCATTTTCTCGAATGACAAGTAGTGCCGCCGGAGCTGCTTGTTCGGAGGAGGCCCTTTCATAGCCATGATTCGCTTCAGCATGTCGTTGTTCGTGCTCCCCGGGAACATTACCCGTCCAGTGAACAGCTCAAACAGGGTGACGGCAATGCTCCACAGATCCGTTCCCTTGTCGTAATCTAAGCCCAACATCACCTCAGGCGGGCGGTAGAACCGCGACACCAAGTAGGGGGTGGGATCGTTGTCGGTGTCGGTTTCGAAAAATGCGCTTCCGAAATCGCAAATTTTCAGGACCGTGAAATTGGCCGAGACCAAAATGTTGTCTGGCTTGATGTCTGCGTGGACAATCTTGTGCTTCGCCAGGTGCGAGAGAGCGGTGAAGAGCTGCCTCGTGTACGACTTAATCGCGGAAATATTGATTCCAACGTTCTTTCCGAATTTGTTCAAGGTTTCACGAAGATTCATTGCCAGAGACTCAAAGCACATCATCGTATGCCCCTTGTGCTCTCCTTCCTTGATGAGCTTCACGCAGTGCTTGCGGGATTGGGGATCGTTTTTGCCGAGGAGCTTGAGGATTCGAATTTCCTTGATGGCGGCCTTGCGCATTATTTCGTTCGCACGAATGATTTTAATGGCAGTCTCTCCAAACTCTCCCTTGGTGTCGACGCACTTTAGCACAGAGGAGAAAACTCCCTTGCCGAGGTAGCCAAGGACTTGAAAACGGTCGTAAATAACGTCGTTGATTTGCATCTTGTAGTAGCCATCCACGTCGTCCCAGTTGTCGGCTAGGTTGAGGTTGTCGGATTTGGATAATTTTGTTTGTTTGGATGATGAGGAGGTTGTGATTGTGGCTGTGGCTGTGGTGGCGGTGAGAGAAATTTTGGAGGGGGAGTCCGAGAACATGTCGAATTCCTCATCGTTGTTGACGGGGGGCGGGGGGAGGGCGGTTGGTGGGTGGGAGACGAGGGAATTGGTGGATTGGGCGTTTTGGGGGTCGGACGAGGGTTTCTCAGACTCGATTATCCCGACCGCACTGCGGGGGAGTTTGGTTGTGGAATCGAGGGTGGAATCGAGGGCGGAATTTGAGACGGAACGATCAATTATCTCGCGTTTCCGTTTACGGCGCCTTTCAGCCGCTATTTCAGCCTCTCTTCTCTCCTTCTCCTCCTCGTCCTCATCCAAGTCAAAATCCTCTATCGCTAGGTCTTCTTCTGGGAGATTTCCAACAGGCTCCGACACCTCGCCCATGGGGATTAGGGAAGGCATGGCCATAGGTTTGGGAGCGGGTTTCTTGTTTGTAACCTCCCCAACCTCAGCCTCTTCTTGTTTGGCAGTAGGTTTGCGAAAATTGACAGGTTTGTTGCGGAAATTGACGGGACGGCCACGTTGTTGTTGTTGTTGTTGTTGTTGTTGTTGTGGATTGTTCGGATTGTTACTATTGCTATTTCCATTGTTGCTGCTCGGTGGTTTAAACCCGTTGGGTCTGCCACTCGCGAAACTGTCGTAGTTGTACTCCGAGCTCATTATGTTGACCAAAATAACTGAGACGTATTTGGTATGAAGTTAACTGGTTTCAAAATCTTGGCATCTCTTCTGGCACCGGGTATTTGCCAGCAAAATTATAAGGATTCGTTTCACCACACATTTTAGCCACCCCCATCCCTCCCCCAAACGCCAATACAAATCAACCGACATTTATTGTCGTCTCTCACCATGGAGCTTTCCCAAACTTCGAAAGCGTCCCTCAAACGTTCACGACTTCTCTTCACGTCCCCACCTCTCCCCCCTTCCCAATATAGCGTTGCTGCTAAGAAAAAAATC
>Ga0302114_10001759_pt1 | contig 14127 bp, 18 predicted proteins | sample AG5_Surface_MG_FD_203107 | JGI IMG/M metagenome (GOLD analysis project Ga0302114, IMG submission 203107) | Marine microbial communities from Western Arctic Ocean, Canada - AG5_Surface | ecosystem: Environmental > Aquatic > Marine > Oceanic | place: Canada: Western Arctic Ocean | collected...
TTCACTCCCCCCCCCCAATATACAAATAGAAACAGAAACACCCACCTCCCCCACAGCCACAGCCACAGCCACAGCCACAGCCACAGCCACAGCCACAGCCACAGCCACAGCCACAGCCACAGCCACAGCCACAACCCCACCCCTCCTCGACGAAGAAAATTCGCCCACCCCCGAGATTATTAAAGAAATTCAAACAATAACAATAAAAGCGGACCAAAACAAAAGTGCAGTTGCGTTAGGCGGATCCTTTCAAATCCTGTACGCCAACGAAGCTTCGGACCACCTCCCTCACAACATCGACTCAAAATCCATGCAGGAGGAGATCAGAAAGATCCCAACATTCGATGCCACCTTGGCCAACGTCGAGATGGTCACCTCCAGTGTAAATGAGAAGTCTTGGCGGTTCTTTTTCGAGGAGGAGTCTGGCGAGCTGCCGAGGCTGGAGGTGAACACAGACAACATTACAGGGACCCACGTCCAAGCGGCCGTGACAACAAACCACGACGTTGTGCTAACTGGCGACCAGCAAACCAAGAAGCGCAAGGTGCGAGCAACCCAAAAACCCCAACACAAGAAAGACCACTTGAAGGCTTTGAACCTGAGCAGCGACGAAGTTGATTACTTCTATGGTGCGTTTTGCGACGCCTCCGCAGAGGAGAATCCGAAACAAATAAGTTTGGCCGAGTATTTGAGCTGGCTGAAAAAGTGGGCTTCGCAGGGGTCCAAACTTGATGAAATTGAAGCTGATTACGAGTTTTTGGTAGAAATGGTGAAGTCGATTCACTACTGGGACGAGCTTGAGATAGAAAAACGGCTAAAACACGCCGAGGAGCTGAAACTGAAGGAGAAAATGGGAGCCGACAACATGGCCAAAATCGACGAGGATTTGCGGGTTAAGAGAGAGTCCGAGATCAAAAGTAAAAAAATGTCGGAGGAGCAGGACTACCGAGTCAGGCAAAGGTTCGAGGGGGAGGAGGAGCACAAAGCCAGGCTCCAGCTCCACGATTTTGGCTTTGTCATATTTTTAACTTTTGTAGACTTTGTGAAGTTCACCTGGAGTTTCCTGTCCATGACTGAGGTGAGCGCGAGCGAGGCGAGCTAGTTACAGCTAGTAGTCTTACCCCCCCATTTTTCACGTGTTTCGCTCGGCACTTCGCTCGGCGCAGGACATGATGGCAATGCAGGCGTGGGAGTTTTTGGAAATTGGAGAGCTGCAGAGAGCAATGCTGACCTGCTCGCTCGAAAGCAGCTACGCATTAAAGTTGGTGACCTTCTTCCAGCCCGAAAACAAGGGCAAAACTTTATTGGACATGAGCAAAAAAAGGACAAAGGCAGGATTGAGCAAAAGAGCGGAAAAAATTCTGGGCGTGATTCAAGATTCAGCCTTGTGCAAAAGAGAAGGAGACGAAAAAATGATGTTTCTCGGTAATTTTATTCACATCTGCAAGGTCAACAGGTCTTTCACATACCAGACCTGCCGACTGCAGCTGGACATCAGCTCGCTGTTTATGGGGAGCAATTTTTGGAAGCGGCAGAGAAAGTGGAGAGAGAAGAGGTGAGCCGCGAAATGAAATGAAAATGGCACCTCAACTCACTACTAAACTAACATTATTCCACTCAATGCGCCTCGCTTAGATTCGGCCTGGGCTCGCTGAACGACGTCCTCAACGGTCGTTATACAGATCCGATCTGTTTTCGACCGATGGACAAGGAAACGCTGGACCTGGAGGCCCAGGCAGAAGACTGGTGCGCGTCCAATTTGGACGAAACTACTGTTGTTATCAATCGGGCAATTGTGAAACAGGCGAGCGCGCACTTGCAACTGCAAACTGAACTGAAAGATAAGTCGGACAAGATTGAGGAAAAGATGGCGGCAATGCGGAGGAAGTCAAACTGCGTCGACGAGGAGCTACAAGAGCAGGCAGACAAGGTGGTGAAGGAGTTCCGCAAGGTGAAGAAGGCGCGACAGCTGGGAACGGCGATTCTTCGGGTAGACAAAAAGGTGGCAAAGGGCGAGAAATTAAGCGCGGAGGAAAGTTGGTTATTTGCCAAGGCAAACGCCCAGTGCAAGACGGCGAACAAAATGTACGCAAGGGAGAGCAAAATGTTGGTTGGAAACGTGAAGAAGGAGTGGGGAGGGCTAAAAAGGCCCGAAGCGTTTCAGGAGGAGGACGAAGAGGGTAGAGAGGAGGTGAGTGAGCGGAGCGGGGGGGGGGGGTTGAGGAAGACGAGAATATGAGCCACTCCTATAAACTAACATTTTCCCACTCGGCGCAGGAGGAGGAGGAAGATATCGAACCTTCAAAATATTTGACTATAGCGGATAAAAGACTCCAGGGAGTGATCGGGAAGAACGACGGGCATCGATTTGGATACATGGGCGACCTCGACAGCATCGATAAGCATTTGGATTCTGCTGACGAAAACGTGAAAGAACTCAGGGCGAAAGTTTTCAAGGACATACAAGCGGGGCGCCAAATTGAGGAAAAGTTCTAGGTTCAAATTTTGGGAGATTACCTTCTCCTTTCCTACTAACAATATAATTTTTTTAATTGACTCCGTGCTTCTGCTTCCTCCACACCTTCTTCTTCTGTAGTTCTTCGCCGGTCCCACTCCCCTTATTCTGAAAAATCAACCTCGTCAGCTCGACAAACTGAGCAGCAGAGAACTCCTCGGGCCGCATTTCGGGCCAATTCGGGGGCAAAATCTGGGTTTGGGCAAACTTGTTGCCCTCCAGCTTCCGACCCGCAAGCTTTTTGCTGTCAGCTATTGGATTCTGCGTTGCGTCGACGCCGCAATTTTCGAGTATCAGCGATTTGAGTGAGTTCCGCACGCACTTTCGTCGCTGCCGGAAAGAGGTCGTGACAACTGCGCCCAGCAAAAACGAGTGGGTGGGTTAGTTCAGTAGTAGATGCAGCCGTCTGCTCCGCTCGCTCACCTGCTCGGAAGTCCTCGGCCCGCACCCCATCTAACCGAGCCGTTAGCTCGTCAAAGCTGCAAAACTTAACTCCAACGAGGGCGCTTGTGACCTTCGGCACGGGGTAAAAGACCGTGGGCGGGATTTTGAAGTGGAGTTTGACGTGTTCGGCGTAGAGCTCAAACACAACTGAGAGGATTCCTCTATCTTTTCCGCACGAGGGAGGAGCGACCATTCGCAGAGCAACCTCGTATTGCATTGTCACCGTGCAGGTGGAAATTGTGGGGGGGATGAAATTAATGGCATTGGGCTTGGGCTTGGGCTGGTTGGGGTGGTGATTTTGGTGATTCGCGTCGCAGAGAGCAAACAAGATCTGACTGGTTATGTAGTAGGGCAGGTTCCCAACGACGGACAGCGAGGAGGGCTTATCAGCAGCAAAATCGTCCGACCAGAGGCTGGTCAAAAAATCGCCGTAATCTACCTGCATAACGTCTGCTTCGATTATCTTGAGACCGGTGGAGACAGGGTGCTCGGCCCGGAGGTGGGCGACCGCCCGACTGTCAATTTCGATGCAGGTAAAGTCGGCTGTGCCGTATTTTTTAATCAGAGGAGTGGTGAGCGACCCCAATCCTGGGCCAAGCTCAACCACGTGAAAGGCGGGGGAGGAACGGAGGGTGAGGTCGGAATCAAACGAATTGACAATTTTGTCAATAGTATTTCCATCCTGGAGGTAATTCTGGCCCAATGATTGCTTGGGCTTCATATCACCGGAAGGAAGAGGGGCAGGTTTTCCAGAGGGGTATTTGGGATCGAGGGTGGAGTTTATTGTTGGGCTGGTCGATGCCGATGCACCGATAGATTCGTTCCGCTCCTTCCAGGTGAAACCACCAGCACCATCATTGCTCCAGGCTTGTAAATCGTTACGAATTTTATGATTACGAAATAAATAATTTGATGTGGAGAGCCGAGTATGTGCATAGAACGCAGTTGTTAATGTTGATGAAACGAGGAGAAATACGCCGAGAGAAAACATTTTTGTGAAAGGTTCTTAGTTTTTTGGGTTTTTAATGTCACCTTGTAAAATCAAAAAAAGCTCAGATATCCAGGTTGTTTCGTAACCTCATCTCCTCCTACACCACCCTCAAAACCCCCCAGCACCACGCTCCACAAACCCTGAATCTAAAACGCCTGAAAATATTATTTTCATTTCTTCTTGACATCAAAACTTGATCCTCATCTACTCCCACACGAATGACACACGACAACATGAAAGTATATTGCCTTTTCACCGTGCTCCTCCTCACCACCTCTGCTTCGTGGTTAGATCCCCAAACACCTTCCTCCTTCCATGAAACCCACACCCTCACAGCTCACCAGTTCAAAGCTCCGCTTGTTAACAAAACCAAACTCAACACAACCAAGCACATTAAACACAACCACAAGACCTCCAAACCTACTGTTTACCACACCAATGCTCCGACAATCACCCCTACTCCTTACCCCACCCATTCTCCTGACTACATCCCTCCAGTATACTCTCTGGTCTTCTCTGATGAATTCAACACCCCGGGTCGCACCTTCAATGATGGCGACGATCCTGCTTGGACGGCCATTGACAAGAATGACTACACGAACGATGCCCTCCACTACTACAGCCCCGAGATGGCTTCCACCAGCTCTGACGGTTACCTAGTGATCAAGACAGCTGCGATTCCGACGGTTGTTTCCGGCTTTGACGACATCACGCTCTCCAAGGAGAAAATCACGAAGCAGGTGAGGTTTCATAGGCTTTCTTTCTTTCCCCGGTTCGGTCAGCCCCCTCCCCGTTACTAATCTCTTTTTTCTCAGTTCCGCTCTGCGATGGTCCAATCCTGGAACAAGTTCTGCTTCACGGGTGGCATAATCGAAACCGAGGTGATATTGCCTGGCAAAGGTGACGTGGGCGGTCTTTGGCCCGCCTTCTGGCTGCTGGGGAACATTGCGCGCCACACGTTCGTCGGAACGTCCAACAACATCTGGCCTTGGAGCCGCACGACCTGTGACGAGGCTTACTCCAAGTCCCAGAAGATAAGTGCTTGTAGCGAAGTGAGTCATTACGGGATGGAGAAGGGGGTTGGGAGAGGTGCTCCTGAGGTGAGTGTTGCAGCGAGCGAGTTGAGCGAGTGAAGCTGCGTGCAGTTCCTGGTCGAGACTCTTGAGAACCCGGTTTTCAGCCGAGCGCAGCAAAAAAGGGGGGTTTCGGGGGTCTCCCCCGACACAATTCTAAGTTATTCCACACCTCAAAAACTACAATGAATTGAATTGAAATTAACTTATTTAAACTCCAAATCCAAATCCAAATCCAATTCCAAATCCAATTCCAAAACCAAATCCAAGGTCGACATTTTCGAAGTTCAACCTGGACCCACCAAGGCCGGAAAGGGCGATTATGCGGACATGACCGTCGGGCAACCACTCATGTCAGCCTCTTTTCAAGTCGCTCCGGGCAAAACCGTCCAGCGTCCGGGCCCTGGAACGTGGCCTGGAGAGTGGACCGACCTTGTAACCGGCAAGTACATTCGCGAGTGGTACGACAACCACGGCCTCCTCTTCGGGCCAAAATCCACAATGAACATCAACTTTTACGGGACATACAACCATTTTAAAGACGCTACGTCTTCCCTGTACGACTACTGGAGCGATGCGATAAGTTTCAACCGGTGAGCCAAAAAATATTTATCATGTTCGTTCATCCAATCCCAAACTAACAGACACACAACCACACAGCCAACTCTCCCAATCCCACTTCGAAACCACCCACACCTACAGGCTGGAGTGGGAAATTCCGTCACCCTCGTATGACGGGCACATGCACTGGTTCATTGACGGCGAGCTCATCCTCGCGATTGACGGACATGTAATCACCAATGTCACCGGCGCCGAAATACCATCTGAGCCACTGTCCATCATCATGAACACTGCTGTATCCAAGCAGTGGGGTTTCCCGTCAACTTGCCCCTCCTCCTGCAAGGTGAGGGAGCCACTTATGCGAGTAGGCCACTACATAAATACTAAACTAACATAATGTTCCACGTTTTGGGTCGGCGAACAGTGCCCCACCTCCCTTTACGACTGCAACTCTCCGCACTTTGACGACAAGTGCGGGTTCTCTCCTGGATTCTGCAAAATGCTTGAGTCGGACACCGCCGACCACGGCGGGTCTGAGTACAAGATCAACTATGTTCGTGTCTACCAGAATCTCGACGATCCGGCCCAAAAGGTCGGGTGCAGCACCCCCGAACGCCCGACGAAGAAATGGATCAAGGCCAACGAGAAGCTTTACACTCGGGAGGGGGACAGCGAGCCGCTGAAGAAGATTGCGAGGGGGGGGGGGGGTTGTGACGGGGGTGATGATTGCGGAGGCGAAAACCACGGTAATTGCAGGTTCAGGGTCTGCGAGTGCAACGCCAATTGGACCGGACCGCACTGTCTCTCCGGGGACAAATTTGATGATGTTGATTGGGATCCTGACGATAACCTGCATGATGTCATTGGTGGCGCCGCGTGGCCAATCTGGGCGACGCCCAAGGTCGTGTTTCCGTTAATGTTGGGGGGTATGTTGTTGGCGGTGGTGCTCTGTAGCAGGAAACGAGAGCGATTGAATCAGGGTTACATTTCCATATAGCATGGCATAACATAAATCATGTGAATGTAACGTTTGAATTTTACATAAATTTCATTAGGCCGCCTTAAACATCTCCTCCCCCTCCCCCTCATTCTTCTGTTCCCCCTTCAGTGCCATGAAGGTCATCTTGAACGTCGACTCGTTGATCTCGTCCTTCATCTTTCTCCTTCTGCTCTAAAATGGTGTTGCCCTCCGCTCGGTTCCACTGGACAATCAACAAAAGCTTGATGTCCATAACATCAAGATTCGTCGCATCTTTGCGCTGCCTTGTGTACTTTTTGATCTTGTTCAGAATTGTTTTTTTCGTGTTGTGTGCATTGCTCTTGGTAATGTCGGGCAGCAACGGGTTGAATCGTCGAAGCGCGGGTCTGGCCCACTTGCGGAACAGGTCGCTGGCCAGCTGACTCAATATCTCCTCTCGCGTGATTGTTCCAGTCCCGGAAATTTCTAAAGTGTCTGGAATGTCCCCAAGGAGCATTGGGTCGACCTCAGGTGGGAGAGGGAATTTTTTCCAGTTCTCTGGCGCCTTGTAGCTCTTGCTGGCTCTTGCTGTTGCTTTTTTATCGCATTGTTGTTGTTGGGGCTGAACGGGAGGTTGCTGGTGCTGGAGAGGCGTGTAGTAGTACTGCTGAGGCAATTCATATTGAAATTGAAATTGAGGGGGGGGGGGGAGCCTGCATTCCTCTTGGAAGAAAGTCGGAGGATTTGTTGGGTAAATATCTAGTGGGTTCAGGGGAGGAAATGGAGCTGTGGAAAAAGGGAGAGAGAGGTCGAGCAAATCAAGTGATGCGTCAACCATCTTGAGCAGAATAAAAAAAAGAAGAACTTGAAATGAAGTCGGAGTGTAGATCGTTTTGTATTTCTTTCTGCAGTTTAAGTTTTGTTTTGTATTATAGGATCCGTCTAGTGCTTACTTGAAAATTAAAGGGGGGTTGCGATGAAGAATTTATTGATTGCTGCTTTAGCAGCTCAAGAAGGTCGGCATTTGCACGATTTGCAAATAAAATAAATAAAAATACCCCACCAAGAGGACTTTTTTATAACATATCTTACAACTCAACTAGTCAACCCCCCCCACAACGAAATCAATTTTATATTGCCTCAACAATTCCAGAGATTTTCAACTCTCACGACTAAACTATGAGGTACAAATCTGATTTTACTACCAGTGTGTCATCCAACAAGGAATTAAATTTCAATCTTCATAACCGGGCCAGACAGATAATTTCACCACCCTCAGCAAAGCCTGCTGATCTTCTGACCGTACATGAAGCAGGATATCTCGCCGAACTTGAACGCAAAAACAGCAAGGAGAGCTATGATGAGCTTTTGGCAGAAGCAGGGTGTGTGCTGTCCGTGGTTGGTCAAATTCACTCAAACAAATGTTCAAATGGTCTTTGCCTTGTACCCCCTGGAGGTGAGCCTAGCGAAGCGACGAGCCTTTTGGAAGACGAGCATACTCGCGATGATGAAGTGCGCAAAATGGCTACAGACATAATGGCTACATCCACTACTAAGCCTCGCTTCGCTCGGCGCAGTTTCCAACTCCCCGAGCCACGGACTGGGCCTAAATAATGTTTCTATCTGTGTACAAAGGCTTCTCTTTCACCAATTCAAGAAGGTCCTTGTCATTGATCTTCATCCTACACATGCTTCCGGTACCCAAAAGATCTTCGAGCGCGATCCAAACGTTCTGGTTTGCTCAATTCATGAATCATCTACACCAGCCGACAAACCCAGTGCAACAACAGAATGTGGAATTGGCTCGGGCAAGGGGTTCACAGTCAACGTCCCCATCCCATCTCAAGAATATTCCAACGAAGGTACAATTGTGAACGCATTGGAGGAAATTGTTTTCCCCATCGGTCAAGAATTCAAACCTGAAATCATTGTTATCACAAACCCGCCTGCTGAACCTCGCGTTCTAGCGAGCCTGCTGCTGCTGACGAATGGTAGGGCGGTGGTCATCACAGCAAGAAATGGAATCGAGGATAAAATCCTCTTCGCAATGCTTTCATTTGAGGAGAGCGAGATTAGTTCTCCATTTCGTGGCAGCAGTTTCACCCGTGTCTTATCACCTCTGAGCTCTCCCAAAACAAAGGCTGTTACTTTGAAGTTGCTAGACAAAGTGAACCCCTCTCGGCGGATTATGCCACTGAAGCGGATGCTTTCTCCCTCCTCGCACCGGCGAAAATCCTCGAAGGACCAACAGCCCGAGGCTCTCAGGGTGGGGTGGTTGTCGAAACGAGGGCACTTTCGGTCTTCGTGGAAGCGCCGATATGTCGTGCTAAGCGCAGGTCAAATTTCTTATCATGTTGATGAGCACGAGGTCAAAGCGAAGGGAAAAGGTGAGTGAGTGAGCGAGCGAAGCAAGCGAGTGTCTAGTCCGAAAATACAAACTCAATTCGTCTTCGTCGGCGCAGTTTTATTATACGGCGCTGTTGTAGACACACTTGAGGGGAAACCAGCCCTCAAGCAACTAGCAGGAGGTAAGAAAGCGAGCCTACTCGTTTATATTGTGGGACGCGCCGGTCAGAAGGATTTCATCTTTCAAGCTGAAACTTCGAACGAAGCGAGCGCTTGGTGCAACGATATACGGAACGAAATCACAGAGTGTAACGATAGAAAAATTCGGAGCACGTTCAGCGTGAACACCACCTTTCCGACATCTGGTTTTGAGAAGGAGGAATGGATGAAAAAATTTATCAAAGAGCTGAGTGTGAACTGGGAATGCTTGCAAATTGGCGTGAAACTCGGTGAAGAAGTGTTGGAAAGCATTTCCACAGCAGAGCAAACTATTATAAGCGTTGACACACCACCACTGCGAAAAATGACGTTTGCGCCAGTGTTGGTGGGCGAGAAGAGGTTGTCGGAGAAATTAAAATCAACATCAAAATCCGGATTGTTGCAGCTTTTTGCTGTTTCTGTTGTGCTTGTGGCGTTTTTTGCAATTTTAATCAAGTGGACAACATAAAGTTGGGTTCCTTCATCACTAAGATCTAATTTTCCCTCTCTCTTTTCTTCTTTTTTAACGGAGTTGAAGTTGGCGAGAGGCCTTCTTCTTGTTTCTGTTTGAACGAAGGAAGCTCAGCTACAAACAGCACGGAATGTGCCCAGCCTGCGTACCCTCCCGGGAACGCATTTCGAAACACCTCCCCCACGCGCTTGTAGAGTTTGTCAGTAATGTTTACCTTCTCCTTCTTCGGTTTCGGTTTCTTTTTTGGGCTGGAAATCTCCTCCTCTTCTTTCTCCTCGATCTTGGGCTTTTTCTTCTTGGGGGAAGTGACCTCGTCGAGCAACGCCGGGTGGAACCGCACGGCCATCTGCCACACGTGTGTGTCGACGGGTACTGCGTCCTTTCCGCCAACTGCAAAAAGAGCCACGCAGTCAGCAACTTTTCGCCCAACTCCAGGTAGCTTCTGGAGGGCCTCGGAGATTGCAATCAATGTGGGGGGGGTGGATTCGGATTCGGAGGTTTTGGGCAACAGCGTGACAGTATCCAGTGGGCTGTCTGCAGACGAAAGCAATTTGCAACTTCCGGTGAAAAATTTCGCACGATACCCGAAGCCCATTTCTGCGCCGAGCGAAGAAGGTGCGAGGCGCATTTTTAATGTTAGTTTAGTAGTGGATGTAGCCATTATGTCTGCAGCCATTTCGCGAGATCCATCGCGAGTATGCTCGTCTTCCTCAAGGCTAACTCATTGTCGCTCGCTCACCTCGAAACTCCCCCTCTGTTACCTGGGCGAGTGCTTCGAGGGTGGGATAGGAGTAGATTTTTACTTCCGTCGATTCTTCGGACTCGTTTTTCGTGGGAATCGTGAGTAGCAGCTCGCCGTGCTTCGCCCTCAGCGTCTCCATCAAGAGGTGGATCCGCGGAATGTTGTTATTCGAGGAGGTTATGAAACAGAGCAAAGTTTCCCAAGGATCCTGGGCCAGCACACGAACGCCGGGCAGACGTCGTAGAATCTCATCGTTGAAGAGGGTGGGGGCATCTGCCGTCCACTTTGTGTAAAGGGGTTCAAGGGGAATTTCGAGTTGGAAGTATGCCCTCATGAACGAAACGAATTCTATTTGGTTGTAGTCAGGTGATGGGTTGAGAAGACGCACGAAAGTTGTTGCAGGGGTTTCTCTGACCAAAACGACTCTGCTTGAAATTGTCCCCAGCCACATCATCGCTGTGAGGCTGCCCCAGGCTGTGGTTGTGGTCACTTTTGATGGGGAGGGGGGGGAGGCGACCGTAACCTCTCGCCAGTTGAACGACTGCCCGGTTGTCAGTGTAACAGAAGCTCGAAGCTCTGTAGGGGATGAACATAAATCACACCAAATTGTTTTAGTACTCAATTTATCCGTGTCTGCCTGGTGCACAACAGAGGTTGCAAGTTTCGACTTATTCGGGGTGTTCGGGGTAGCTGATTCAGCCATGGTTTGGCAAAAATTTCAGTTTCCATTTTTCATTTTTCGCTCCTTTTTTTGAATTTTTATAATGTTGATGAGACGCTCTTATGGAGCTGGCACGGTCCGAATCAAGGCAAAAACTCTCGCAATCCCTCATAGCGACCTGATTGAGCGCTTACTAAAGCGTCAATCGAATATGAAAACTGAGGAGGAGGGGGAAGAGGAGGACCACAACAGCAACAGCAGCAACGTTCTCTCCCAATCGTATCTCTTGGAGGAAGCCGACACAAACAACTCAACCATGGTGCTGGAATGGGACGACAACCTTTGTCGTGCCGTTTACAAATCCACTTCGATAACAATATCGAGCAACAACAATGTCAGTCTCAGTCAGGAGAACATATCCAACGAGGAGGATGAGGAAGAGGAAGAGGAGATCGAACCCCCGACACAAATATCCACAAGCACGAAAAAGAAAAAGAAGCGAACCACGAGCATTAGCGCCAGGAAGAAGAAGAAATTAGCGGCAGTTAATACAAAAGTGAAGGACAACGTGGAGCTCGTCAACTTCGACTTTGATGACGACAAGGCAGCTCGCTCGAGCAGAATGTTTACGGACCTGGACGACACGTTCGACGAGGGCGCGAGGAGCGAGGAAGAAAACGGCGACGACAGCGGGTTCGACACCGACAATGCCTACAACGACATTGACTTTGACGATGAAGCTGGCGATGAGGTTGATGAAAACGATGTGACCATTTTGGGTTTATCGGTTTCGCATTGCATTTCTTCGGCAGAGGAGGTATATTCGGGAGCCGCGTTAACATTAACGCCGCCATCCCCGACACCAACCAAGAAAGCACCAGTAATCGAGTCTGCTGTAGGTGTGTCTGTGGTGGAGGAGGAGGAGGAGGATGAAAAGGAGGAGGAAACCAACAGTAGTAGTAGTAGTAGTAGTAGTAGTAGTAGTAGTAGCAGCGAGGAGGAGGAAGAGGAAGAGGCAAAGGAAAACTCTCCCGTAGCCTTTGAGCCGAAACAACAAAAATTCGGGAGGAAAGCATACGGTTCGCGCAGAACCTCAAGCTCCTCGGGAATGACATTCGGATCGCCATCGTTCGTGTCGAACGTGAGCTTGCTGACACTTGACAAGGAGGGAGAAAGTAACAACGAAGAGAGTGTTGAGGAGGAGCAGGTGGTGGAGGAGCAGGAGCAGGAGCAGGAGGGCTTTGATTTAATAATAAAAAAACCCAAACCAACCACAACAACAAAGAAGAAAAAGACAACAAAACCCCCAACAACAACAACAACGAGCCTTGAGGCAGCAAAGGCCTATTTTGATAAACTCGATCAATCCGAAAAGCTCGTGCTCGCAACGAACACAACAGAAGGAATGAGCCCGTACATCGACGGAAACGCCGTCGTGAGGACGAGCAGAGGAATCGACCTCCAGAGCCCAAGCCTTTTAAGAGATTTCAAGGCTTACACGGAGGCACTGAGCCCGTCGTTGAAGCCGATGAAGAAGAGCGAATATGCTGTTTGCAGGGCGAAAAGGAGCTTGGACGGGAGCATGAATGGATCGTTGTTGGATCTGTCGTGAGTTGGGGAGTGGGGGATTGAAAGGGAGAGGCATAAAAAAGGACTAATTTGAATTTTTTTAAAAGCTGGTTTCCACCTGGTCGGGGTGATCTGGACGGGGAGGTGGGAGGGGGAGAGGAAGGAGAGGATCTCGGAGGTGACGTTGTAGCCGCCGTTGTAAACGCACTCGCCGAGTAGTCTAATTGTGTGGGCGTGGGTTGGAATCCGCCGGGAACGTTTGGGGAAGGACACAAAATTCCCACTTAGACGATGTGGAGAATGAGGTTGAGGATTGGGGTGAGGGCTGTGAGGTGGTACTCTCGGCAGGGTGTGATTCTAACTGTGTTGTCGTTGTTAGCCGAAACAATGAAGTTGGAATCGGCCGTGATGGCGAGCTGGTTGGTGCGGAATTCCTGCTCAAACGTGTGCTTGAGCTCGAAAGTCTCAGCATCCCAGATCTTCATCGTTTTGTCGTAACCGGCACTCACAAGAACACGCCCGTTGGGGGAGTATGAGACGCTATTGACGCCATTGGTGTGAGCCTTGTCGATGGTCTTCACCAAGCTTCCATCGGCAGGGTTACAAAATTTGATGGATTCATCGAAACTTCCCGATCAAAGGAGTTTGCAGTCGGGAGAGAACGAGAGGGACCTGACGATGTTGGTGTGGCCCTCCAACGTGTGCGCTAAGATGGCTTTCCCTCGTTCATCGACCTCATCGTACTCTGCTCACGAGCAAATCTACATCTGGGTGAACCATGACAGCAAATATCGCGGGGCAATTATGCTGTTGAGCCACTGGTGGTGCTCATTAGATGCCATATTTGGAAGGAAATCGAACGCTGAGGAGGTTTGGTGTAATGGCGGAGGGATTTCTGTGGTTGTTTAATTTTTTTAGGGTTCGAAACTTGTCAACAATACGTCAACACGTCAGAAGACAATTATCTTTCTTCACAGACCACGTCTATGTCGGCTTTTAATTACTCAAAGTGGGACAACATCGAGCTTTCTGATGACGAGAGCGACTGCCACCCAAATATTGAGAAGGAGAGCTGGTTTCGAATGAAGCATCGATCAAGGGTGGAGAGGGAGGAGAATGAGGAGGCCGACAAGAAGCGAATCGGCGAGCTTCTGAAGGCTAATGATATTAGGTTGAAGGATATTTCTCGGACCCTTACGAAGATAGTTAGTTCTGATGATGGCGACGACGAGCTGGAGGATGTTGATGGTATGAAGAGTGAGGCTGAGGAGATATACAGGAGAAAAGCTGAGATGGAGGCCAAGCTTGCCTCGTACGAGAAGAATAAGAAGTGGAACGTGGACAATCTCTCCACCGTGGTTGACGAGAAGACGATAATTAACAGTGCCAACCCTGAGAAGGAGTTTACCGCCGATGGTTATGCGGTGCCAACTACCAAGGATGCCGTAATCGAAGAGAAGAAGCCCGACAAAAAATCCTCCTCCTCCTCTTCTTCCTCATCCACCGATAGAGATAAAGATAAAAAATCCACCACCGCCATGGCCAAACCTGTCTCGGGCCCGAAGGCCCCCCCCCCCCCCACCCGAAAAAAAAGCCC